>CXWK01037802.1_pt1 | contig 11487 bp, 9 predicted proteins | sample 590851 | NCBI WGS metagenome assembly CXWK01 (sample SAMEA3498364, study PRJEB10139) | wastewater metagenome | biome: wastewater treatment plant; material: activated sludge | place: Denmark | collected 2014-08-01
CCAGCATCGGGATGGTGTAGTTGACCACCGGCTGTCCTGCGGAGTTCAGGCTCGTCGTGGGTGAGCCGGTCTGCACCCACCCGTACGTGGCGCTGATCAACAGCAACGCCAGGAGCGCAGCGGTTGCCCAGGCGGTGCCCCGCATCGTCATGCCCCGGCTTTCGCCGTCGAGCCCAACAGGGCGTTCCATGCCGGGCGGCGGCCACTGGGTCATCGTGTCGGCCGAGGCCGCCGACCCAGGGCCCCAGGTGGACGCCTTCTCCAGCGATTTGTCGTTGAGCATCGGGTTGGCCATCGCCTCAGCCTACTGAGAAATCGGGCCAAGCTGGCGGCATCAGCCGGCGGCCTCCAGGCTTGGCATCCAGACGGGACGCCGGGCCTCGAACGCGTCGATGGCGTCGGTGTGGGAGAGCGTGAGGGAGATGTCGTCCAGGCCGTTGACCAGGCGGTACTGGGCGGAAGGCTCCAGGGTGAAGGACTCCTCCACGCCGAGTGCCTGTACCTCGACGGTGGCTGCCTCCACGTCGATCTCCAACATCAGCGTGGGGTCTTCTTCGAGGGCTTTGAGCAGGCGCTCACCCAACTCGAAGCTGACCGTCACCGGCACCAGGCCCACCTTGGTGGCGTTATTGACGAAGATGGGGCCGAACCGGGGTGAGATGACGGCGTCGAACCCGTATTGCTGCAGCGCCCACACGGCGTGTTCGCGAGACGAACCCGTGCCGAAGTTGGGTCCGGCAACCAGGATGTTGGCGCCCTGGTAGCGCTCGTCGTTCAGCACGAAGTTGCGGTCGTCGCGCCACTCGGAGAACAGACCACGGTCAAAGCCGTTGCGCTCCACCCGCTTGAGCCAGTCGGAGGGGATGATCTGATCGGTGTCGACGTCGGAGCGGTCGAGAGGGACGGCGCGGCCGGAGATGATGCGGACTGGATCCATGATGGTGGTCCTTTCGGGGAAACGGAGAACTGATTCGGGCGGAAAGCTGAGGGAGGGGTCGGCGCGGCTTACAGGTCGGCGGGCTCGGCGAAGTGGCCGGCGATCGCCGTGGCCGCGGCCACCTCGGGCGAGACCAGGTGGGTCCGTCCGCCGCGGCCCTGACGACCTTCAAAGTTGCGGTTCGAGGTGGACGCCGACCGTTCGCCGGGGGCAAGGGTGTCGGGGTTCATGCCCAAACACATCGAGCACCCGGGCTCACGCCAGTCGAATCCTGCGTCGGTGAACACGGCGTCGAGGCCCTCGGCTTCGGCTTGGGCCTTCACCGCGTGGGAGCCCGGCACCACGAAGGTGCGCAGCCCGGCGGCCACCCTGCGGCCCGCAACGACGGCGGCGGCGGCACGTAGGTCCTCGATGCGGGCGTTGGTGCACGAGCCGATGAAGATCACGTCCACGCCCACCTCCTTCATCGGTTGCCCCGCCTTGAGGTCCATGTACTCGAGTGCACGCTCGGCGGCGGAGGCCTCGGTGGGGTCATCGAACGAGGCCGGGTCGGGTACGACGCCGTCCAGGGGTACCACCTGCCCGGGGTTGGTCCCCCAGGAGATGTGCGGGCGGATCTCGGCGGCGTCGAGGGTGATCTCCTTATCGAAGATCGCGCCCTCGTCGGTGGCCAGTTGCGACCAGTCGGCGATCGCCTGCTCCCAGGCCTCGCCGGTGGGCGCGTGGGGACGGCCCTGGACGTAGTCGTAGGTGGTCTGGTCCGGGGCGATCAGTCCGGCCTTGGCGCCCGCCTCGATCGACATGTTGCACACGGTCATGCGCCCCTCCATGGAGAGCGCGCGGATTGCCGAGCCGCGGTACTCGGCGATGTAGCCGATGCCGCCGCCGGTGCCGAGGCGACCGAGGATGGCCAGGATGATGTCCTTCGCCGTCGAGCCGGCAGGCAGTTCGCCCTCGACGTTGATGGCCAGCGTCTTCGGCTTGACCTGGCTGAGGCACTGGGTGGCCATCACGTGTTCCACCTCGGAGGTGCCGATGCCGAAGGCCAGCGATCCGAAGGCACCGTGTGTGGCGGTATGGGAGTCACCGCACACGATGGTCATGCCGGGCAGGGTGAGGCCCTGCTCGGGGCCGATGATGTGAACGATTCCCTGGCGCTTGTTGCCCATCGGGTAGGCGGTGACACCGAAGTCGTCGGCGTTGGAGCGCAGCGTGTCGATCTGCTTACGGGACACCGGGTCGACGATCGGCAGCCCGATGTCGGCGGTGGGCACGTTGTGGTCCTCGGTGGCGAGGGTCAACTCGGGCCGACGCATCGACCGTCCGGCCATGCGGAGGCCTTCGAACGCCTGCGGCGAGGTCACCTCGTGGATCAGGTGAAGGTCGATGTACAGGACGTCGGGCTCGCCCTCGGCCGAATGGACCACGTGGTGATCCCAGACCTTTTGGCTGAGCGTTCGTGGGCCGGTGGTTGTTGGAGCGTTCGACATCTCGTTTCCTCTCGTTGCACCGAGTTGCAGGTGAGTTTCTGGTGGCCGGGGGGGCTGGTGCGTTCTCGAAACCATCTCACATAATGAGATTGGCGTCTTGCCCTGTGGTACGATGGTAGCCATGTCTTCAACCGACGGCAACCCGGGCACCGGGGTTGGGGTACTCGATAAGGCGATGTCGATCGTGGCGGCCCTTGAGCAGGGCCCCGCCAAGCTGGCCGAGCTGACCGAAGCAACTGGTATGAGTCGGGCCACGGTTCACCGACTGGCCTCGTCGCTGGACGATCACGGCCTGCTCCGACGCACGGCGGATGGCAGCTTCGCCCTGGGGTATCGCCTGGTGGGGCTGGCGGCGCTGGCGCTGTCCGACTCGGCGCTCGCCGATACCGCCCGCCCGGTGGTCACGCGCCTCAGGGACGTCACGGGGGAGAGCGCCCAGCTGTGGCTGCCCGACGGTGAGTGGCGGGTGTGCGTGGTGTCGGTGGAGGCCACGCACGAGCTTCGAACCATTGTGGGCGAGGGAGCCCGCGTGCCCATCGAGGTTGGTTCGGGGGGGCGGGCGCTGTTGGGTGCGGTCGGACCCGAGGGCTGGGTCGTCACCGTCGGGGAGCGTGCCGATGGCGTGGGTTCGGTCTCGGCGCCGGTGAGGGGTGCGGGCGCCACGGTGGTGGCCGCCGTCGGAATCTCGGGGCCCGTCGACCGGATCGGTGTCGACCCCGGCGCCAGCTACGGAACGCACGTCCTGCAGGCGGCAGCCGAGCTCTCACTGGCCGTTGGCGGTCGTCGGCATGGGTGAAGGCGCCGCGCTGGGCCTGGTGGCAGCCGGCCACCCGGTGACCGCGGATGCGGCTGCCGCCATGTTGGGGGCGGGCGGCAACGCCTGGGATGCTGCTGTTGCGGCTGGTTTTGCGGCCACCGCCGCCGAACCGTTGTACACCAGCCTGGCCGGCGGCGGGTTTTTGTTGGCAACCGGCCCCGGACGCGCCCCGGTGCTGTTTGACTTCTTCACCGCAGTGCCCGGCCTGGGCAGGGTCCGGCCGGTGGCGCCACCCGTGGCGGTGCCGATCGCCTTCGGGGCGGCCACGCAGACCTTCCACGTCGGTCCGGGCTCTGTGGCCGTGCCGGGCCTGCTTCCCGGACTTTTGGAGGTGCACGGCCTACTGGGCAGCCTGCCGCTGGCGCAGGTGGTGCGTCCTGCGATTGAGGCGGCCGGCCTCGGGCAGAGTGCGGCCCCGATGGTGCGGGTGGTGTCGCTGCTGGCGCCGGTCATGGCCCGAAGCTCAACCGGCGCAGCGCTGTACCTCCGGGATGGTCGGCCGCTCGGCGTCAACGACCATTTTCACAACCCTCGCCAGGCCGCGGTGCTGGCCGAGATCGCTGCAGGCGATCGCAACGGGTTCTCGGCCGACGAACTTGGTGGTGCGGTCACCTCCGCCGACCTGGACGACTACCGGGTGGAAGCAAGGACACCGCTGTCGCTCGACCTGACCGGTGAGGGAGGGTGGACCAACCCGGCGCCTGCATTCGGTGGTCGCCTGGTGGCGCTGGGGCTACAGCGGCTGCTCGCCGACCGTCGGGGTTCGGATCGGCGAGTCCCTGACGGTGCCGTCGCTCTGGCCGACGCCATGGTGGCGCAGGCCGAGGCCCGCAGCCGCCTGGTCGGCGCCGTTCAGGGCACCACCCATCTCTCGGTGATCGACCGCTGGGGCAATGTGGCGTCGATGACCGCCTCCAACGGGTCCGGGTCGGGTGAGTTCATACCGGGCACCGGCATACAACTCAACAACATGATGGGAGAGGAAGACCTCCACCCCGCCGGTTTTGAGGCCGCGGAGCCCGGCTCGCGCATCCCCTCGATGATGGCACCGACGGCGCTGGCCCTCCATGGAGGGGACCGCGTGATGGCGCTGGGCAGCGGCGGCTCGGAACGCATCCGCTCAACCATCATGCAGGTGGCCGCCGACTTGGTCGCAGGTCGGCTGACCCCGGCGGAGGCGGTTGAGGCGCCACGGATGCACTGGGATGGCAGTTCGCTGCAGGTGGAACCCGGCATGCCGATCGAGGTGTTGGCGGCGCTGGAGGAGCGATACCGAGTGGTCGAGTGGGATCACCAGGACCTCTACTTCGGTGGCCTCCACCTGGTGGCCACCCCCAACGTGGCCGTCGGTGACCAGCGACGAGACGGGTNNGGCCCCGGCCGACCGGGTTCAGTAGTACCAGGAAGTTCCCTACCACCACGGATTCCGTAGTACCAGGGGTTTCAGTAGTACCAGGGGTACGGCGACCAGTCAGGGTCGCGTTTCTCGAGGAAGGAATCCCGACCCTCGGCGGCCTCCTCGGTCATGTAGCCCAGGCGCGTGGCCTCACCGGCGAACAGTTGCTGCCCGACCAGGCCGTCGTCGATCAGGTTGAACGAGTACTTCAGCATCCGCTGGGCCATCGGGCTTTTGGCGTTGATTTTCGCTCCCCACTCGAGTGCGACGTTCTCGAGCTGGCCGTGGTCGACCACGGCGTTCACCATGCCCATTCGGTGGGCGTCTTCGGCGGAGTACTCATCGCCGAGGAAGAAGATCTCGCGCGCGAACTTCTGGCCCACCTGACGGGCGAGGTAGGCCGAGCCGTAGCCGCCGTCAAAGCTGGCGACGTCCGCATCGGTCTGCTTGAACCGGGCATGCTGCCTGCTGGCCACGGTGAGGTCGGAGACGACGTGCAGGCTGTGGCCGCCGCCGGCCGCCCATCCGGGCACGACGCAGATCACCACCTTGGGCATGAACCTGATCAATCGCTGCACCTCCAGGATGTGCAGCCGCCCGGAGCGGGCAGGGTCGATGCTCTCGGCGGTGTCACCCTCTGCATAGCGGTAGCCGTCGCGGCCCCGAATGCGTTGGTCGCCGCCTGAACAGAACGCCCATCCGCCATCTTTGGGCGAGGGGCCGTTGCCGGTCAGCAGCACACATCCAACGTCGGAGGTGGTGCGGGCATGCTCAAGCACGCGGTACAGCTCATCGACGGTGTCGGGACGGAAGGCGTTGCGTACCTTTGGTCGGTTGAATGCAACTCGAACCGTGCCCTGATCGATGGCCCGGTGATACGTGATGTCTGCGAGCGCCTCGAAGCCGGGCACCTCGGCCCAGAGGTCGGGATCGAACAGTTCCGAGACGTTGACGGTCATGGGGTTCCACGCTACCGGCGCTGGGTCGGCATCGGGGCCTACGGACGCGCTGCGGTGTTGCTCGGCGCTGCCGGGTTTGGGTGCCGCGGGTGGGTGAGGGTCAGGTCGGGGGGCGACGCCGTTGTGCTTTGCGCCTGGATCGCTGGTTGGTCTCGCGCTGGACGTCCCGCGTGCGAATCTCAAGCTGTTCGTCCAGGCGGGTCAACTCGGCGGAGAGCGACCGGTACAGCTCCAGCCGATCAGCCTCGATGGCGTCGACGACCGAGCAGCCGGCCTCGCCGGTGTGGGCGCAGTCTTCGAATCGGCAGGTATCAGCCACCGACTCAACGTCGGAGAAGGCCATGGCCAACCCGTCCCATGCCCGCCACAGACCCACCCCGCGAATGCCGGGGGTATCGATCAGCAGCCCGCCGTCCCTGAGTGCCAACAACTGTCCGGTGACCGTGGTGTGGCGCCCCCGCAGATCGCTCTCGCGTACGTTGCCGGTGAGGGCCACCCGACGTCCGGCCAGCGCATTGACGAGACTGGACTTTCCGGCACCGGAGGCCCCGAGCAGCGCAACCGTGATGCCCGGCCGAAGCAGCGGGCGCAGCTCGTGCAGCCCGTGTCCGGTGAGGTTGGACACCGCCACCACATCCACACCCGGCGCTGCGGCGCCGGCGGCTGCTCGGGCCTCGGCCAGCGCCGAGGCATCCACCTGGTCGGACTTCGTCAGCACCACCGCCGGTTGAGCGCCGCTTTCCCAGGCGATCACCAACTCGCGGACGAGACGGGCAGGGTTGACCCCCACGTCCAGCGGCTGGAGCACCAGCAGGTGGTCCAGGTTGGCGGCGACCGCCTTGGCGCTGAGCGCCAGGTCGTCCCGGTCGGCACCGGGCGAGCGTCGCTCCAACACGCTTCGGCGCGGCAGCCTCAGCTCGATGCGCGCCGTGTCCGGGTCGAGCCCACACCAATCGCCCACCACGGCGTCGCGCGCCTTCTTGCCGGCCACGATCAGCTGACGTCCAAAGGAGACGTCTGCACCGTCGACGCTGAGCCCGCCCTTGTCGATCCGGGTCACCCTGGCGGGCACCAGCCCGGGGCGGCACGCGTCGGCCCAGGTTTCCTCCCAGGTGTCGTCCCATCCGAGCTCGCGTCGCTGCACCACTCCAGTCTGGCCGGATCACGCTGTGTCGTGCGACGGTGGCATCGGTCGCACCGTGCCGATGGTGAGCGTGGCACGGTTACCCTTCGGTCGGTGAGCGGCGACGAACCCAGCGATTCCCCCGGCCAGGAACTCGGCGCGATCGCTGCGATCGACATCGGCACCAACTCGATTCACACCGTGTTGGCGCGCGCACTCGACCAGGGTCGCTACGAGGTGCTGACCCGGGAGAAGGCCACCGTTCGGCTGGGCTCCGGTGGCGGCGACATGGACACCCTGGACGACGACGCGATCGACCGTGGTATTGCAGCCCTGGCCAGGGCGGCGCAGCTGGCTGCTGATCGCAACGCACTCGTCGTCGCCGTGGCGACCAGCGCCGTGCGGGAGGCCTCCAACCGTTCGGTGTTCATCCGCCGTGCGAGCGAGGAGGCCGGCGTGAGCGTGGAGGTGATCTCGGGTGTGGAAGAGGCTCGCCTGATCCATTTGGGCGTTCTGGGAGCGCTGCCCGTATTCGATCGACCTCACGCGTTGATCGACATCGGCGGTGGCAGCACCGAGGTGCTCTATGGCACCGGCGACGAGGTGGCGGCCTCGCGCAGCTTCAAGCTGGGGGCCATCAGGACCACGCGGCGATTCTTTCCAGACGGGCTGTTCGGCGAGGGATCCGAGAAATCCCGCAGCAGGCAGCTGAGGGCAGCCCGGGCACACGTGGCATCGGCGCTGGCCCCCTTCGCCACGGCGGTGGCCGACCTGCCGTTCGAGGTCATCGCCGGGTGTTCCGGCACGATCGAGACCCNNTGTTCCGGCATCATCGAGACCCTGGCGGCGATGGCGCGCGCCAAGGCGGGGGAGAACGGCAGGTCGGCCAACGGGTCGATGATGACCCGCAAGGAGCTCGACGCCGTGGTCGACGCCATTCTGGGGGCGGCGTCGGCCGAGGAGTTGAAGGCGCTGCCCGGCATGGAATCGAGCCGGACCGACATCATCGTTGGGGGGGCGTTGATCGTTCAGGGGGCGATGGAGGCCTTTGGATGGGAGCGCCTGACCATCTCGGAGGGCTCTCTCCGGGAGGGGGTGCTCCAGGAGGCCCAGGCCCGGCTCACCGGCGGAGACACCGCCCACCTTGCCGACCTCCGGCGCCATTCGGTGGAGCACTTGCTGATCGCCGCCGACGAGGACCCGGATCACGCCCGCTGCATCGCCCGCCTGAGCCTGGAGATTTTCGATGGTCTCGAGCGGGTGCACGGCCTGGGTGCCGAGCACCGCGAGCTGCTCGAGGCCGGTGCCCTGCTGGCCAACGTGGGCCTGATGATCAGCCACAGCGCCCACCACAAGCACGGCTACTACATCGTCCGTAACACCGACCGGCTCTCCGGGTTCAACGATCGTGAGATCGAGCTGGTCGCCCAGCTGGCCCGCTTCCACCGCAAGGCCCGACCCGACGAGCAGCGCCACCCCGAGTTTGGTGCCCTGTCGCTGGTCGACCGTGCGGTCGTGCGCACCCTGGCCGGCATCCTGCGGGTGGCGGTGGGCCTCGACCGCTCGCACGCAAACAAGGTGGGCGACGTCGAGGTGCTGGTCTCGGCCGATGAGGTGGCACTGGTGGCGAACCCCGCCGAAGCAGGCGACGACATCGACCTGGAGTTGTACGCGGGCTCGGCCAACACCAACCTGCTGGCCGAGGTACTCGGCCGCAGCGTCAGCGTCACCGGCCCGGCGCCGTCAGCGGACTGACCGATCCGGGCCGGTGACGCTCAACCGGTGAGTCAGCGTGGCTGGCGGGCGATCTCTTCGAGCAGCGCCACCATCTTCTCCTCGTTGGTCGGTTCGACATCGGCGTCGGTGGCGGAGCGCTCCTTGAACTTGTTGTAGGGCCGCACGACGAGGAAGAAGATCGTGGCGGCGATGGCGATGAAGGTGATGACGGCCACGATCACTGCGCCGTAGACGAACGTGGAGTCGCCGATCTTGAAACTGGCGGTGGCGAGATTGTCCATGCCGGGCAGGATCAGTCCGATCAGCGGGCTGATCAAACCATCGACGAACGCGTTGATGATGACAGCGAAGGCAGCGCCGATGACCAGGCCGACCGCCAGGTCCAACACGTTGCCTTGGTTGATGAACTTCTTGAAGTCGTCGATCATGAGCTGGGCTCCTCCTGGATGGTGCGCAGAGTCGATACGGGCAGCTCCCCAGCCTGCCCGTGCGGGGTCTCGCACATGAGGCATGGTACCCGCCCTGGCCTCTAGCCGTCGATGGCGACGATCTTCACATTGATCTCGTTGCCGTTGGGGGCCGTGAACGAAACGGTGTCGCCCACGCGCCTGCCGGCGAGGGTCTCGCCCAGCGGTGAGGTGGGTGAAACCACGTCCAAGTCGCCCCCCTGCTCCTCGATCGAGCCATACAGATACCGGTCGACCTCGTCGTCATCCTCGTAGCGCAACGACACGCTCACCCCGGTGCGCACGACATCGGACGGGCCGTCGCTGCCCACCACCACGGCGTCCTCCAGGATGCCGGCGATCTGGCCGATGCGAGCCTCCATCTTGCCCTGCTCGTCTTTGGCGGCGTGGTAATCGCCATTTTCCTTCAGGTCGCCCAACTCTCGTGCGGCCTCGATCTTCTCTGCGATCTCCAAGCGTCCGCGTGACGTCAGATCGTTGAGTTCGGTGCTGAGTCGGTCGTGTGCGGCCTGGGACAGCTCATGGGTGGATGCCATAACCAACCAACGATACCGCCGAAGGGCCGACGCATCACGCGTGGGGTGGTATCGCTGAATGTCTCATGACAGGTCGTCGGTGGCGCTGGTAGCATCGTGGGTCATGACCCGGGCATCAAATCGTGATCACCACGGCCATTTCGCCGTAACCATCATTCGTTAGCACGCACCGAGTCTCGGTGCGTGCATCCAGCCGTCCACCAAAGTGGGCGGTTTTTTCTTGCCCCGAACCCGCCGGCCCGTACCCGAGAGCCCCGATCCTGAGAGCAACGACCTCATGACCTCCACCAAGAACCCACCACACCACGTCGGCGTGATCGGCGGCGATGGCATCGGCCCCGAGGTCACCGCCCAAGCGCTCCGAGTGCTCGAAGCCGCAGGTCTCCAGATGGAGTTGACCCACTACGACCTCGGCGCCGCCCGCTTCNNGGCGCCGTCGGCGACCCGGCGCCGGGCAAGGCCGCACCGGCGGGGCTGGTGGAGCGCGGGATTCTGCTGCGGATGCGGTTCGAGCTGGACATGTACGTCAACTACCGGCCTTTCCGCCTGCCCCCGACGGTGAACTTCGAGGTGATCCGCGAGAACACCGAGGGGACCTATGCGGGGGAAGGCGGCTTTTTGCGGAAGAACACCCCGAACGAGATCGCCACGCAGGGCTCGGTCAACACCCGTCACGGCGTCGAACGCTGTATCCGGTACTCCTTCGAGCAGGCGGCCAACAGCGAGCGCCACCACCTCACGCTGGTTCACAAGAAGAACGTGCTGACCTTCGCAGGAGACTTGTGGCAGCGGGCCTTTGATGAGGTGGCGGTCGAGTATCCGCAGGTTGAGACCGCGTATCAACATGTGGACGCGGCCTGCATCCACTTTGTTGAGCGGCCCGAGATCTACGACGTCGTCGTGACCGACAACCTTTTCGGTGACATCCTCACCGACTTGGGCGGGGCGGTGGCCGGAGGGGTTGCCTATGCGGCGTCGGCCAACCTGAACCCCGACCGCACCGGGCCGTCGATGTTCGAGCCGGTACACGGCACGGCGCCCGACATCGCCGGCAAAAATATTGCCAACCCGATTGCTGCGGTCATCTCGGCGGGCCTGATGGCCGGCTTCCTTGGGGAGACCGAGGTGGCCGAGGCGATTGAGATCGCCACCGCGGATCCGCGCCGCTACGTCGGGTCCACCTCAGAGATCGGCGACGCGTTGGTCGCCGCCGTCACGCGTTAGCTCAACACCACCCACACGCCCGGCCACCCGCCCAAATCAGGAGCGCCACCATGCCACTCACCCCCACGCCCTTCATCTGGATGAACGGCTCGCTGGTTCCGTGGGACGAGGCACAGATCCACGTGCTCACCCACACCCTCCACTACGGCACCGGCGTGTTCGAGGGTATTCGGGCCTATCCGACCCCTGACAGGCCGGGCATTTTCCGCTTGACCGATCACATCGCCCGTCTCAAGCGTTCGGCGGACATCCTCATGATGCCGATGCCCTACAGCGAGGACGAGTTGGTGGCCGCCACCAAACAAACGGTGGCATCGACCGGCCTTGACGGCTGTTACGTGCGCCCGATCGCGTACTACGGATACGGCGAAATGGGCCTGTCGACCATCGGCTTGAAGGTGGACGTTGCCATCGCCTGCTGGCCGTGGGGGTCCTACCTGGGGGATGACGCAGTGACCAAGGGCGTCAAACTGAAGATCAGCTCCTGGCAGCGCCATGACCACAACATCATGCCCCCGGCGGCCAAGACCACCGGCAACTACGTCAACTCGTCGTTGGCCAAAGTGGAGGCGCTCAACGCCGGGTATGACGAGGCGGTGCTCTTGAACCGGGCCGGTTTGATCGCCGAATGCTCCGGCGAAAACCTGTTCACCGTGAGCAACGGACGAATCACCACGCCTCCATTGCACGCCGGCGCGCTCGAGGGCATCACCCAGCACACCGTGACGCGGTTGTTGGGCGACATGGGCCATGAGGTGGTGGAGGGCAACCTGGTGCGCAGCGACCTGTACACCGCTGACG
>CXWK01002896.1_pt7 | contig 11483 bp, 10 predicted proteins | sample 590851 | NCBI WGS metagenome assembly CXWK01 (sample SAMEA3498364, study PRJEB10139) | wastewater metagenome | biome: wastewater treatment plant; material: activated sludge | place: Denmark | collected 2014-08-01
AACAATCAGGGATTTGAAATTCAAAGATCAGAAGATTCAAAGATTGAAAAATTACAAGAATGGGAAATTGTAGGATTTGTAAGTGGAAATGGAACAACAACGGAACCACAATCATATTCTTTTATTGATGAAAATTTATCAGCAAGTAAGTATCAATACAGGTTAAAGCAAATAGATTTTGATGGAACTTTTGAATACTCAAGCACAATTGAAGTTGAAGTAAATTCGCCAACAAAGTTTTCTTTAGAACAAAACTATCCAAACCCATTTAATCCAAGCACAAAAATCAGTTGGCAGTCTCCAGTCATCAGTTGGCAAACTTTAAAGGTCTATGATATTCTTGGAAATGAAATTGCAACTCTTGTTAATGAAGAAAAAAGTGCCGGACAATACGAAGTAGAATTCAATCCAGAATCAAGTATCAAGAATCCAGCATCTGGAATATATTTCTATCAACTAAAAGCTGGGGATTTTGTTGAAACAAAGAAGATGATATTGATGAAATGAAAGGTAGGGATCGGACTCCTGTCCGATCCGAATTAAAAACAAAAATACACAGAATGGTCAGGAGACCATTCCCTACAAAAAACTTTACCTTCCCAACTGTAATTTCTTTTCATTATAAAACTTCTGCAAAGTATAAAAAGCCTGTTTCTTATTTCCATCATTTGAAATCAATCCTTTGCGGTTGTAGTAATCTTGTATTTCCGGTAAAGGTCTTCTCGGTGAATGAAAATCATAAAGTATCCACGGACTCATTCCCTTTAAAAACTCAACCTTGCTAAGCATATTAATTTGCTCACGGTAAATTGCGTTCTGATATTCTTCAGTCCATCTTGTTTGCTCATCACCATGCAAACCGAATTTTGCATCGCCGCCAAACTCACTGATGATTAGGGGTTTATTAAAATTAGTTTTCCAGCTAAAATCTTTTATTTCATCTATCGAATTAGAATACCAACCTAAATATTCATTTGCACCAATAACATCAAGTTGTTCAGAAAGAGGATCATCCGCAGTAATTATTTTGTCTTTGTATGTTAATTCTGTTGCCGCAGAAATCAATCTTGTTGGATCAAGTTGTCTTGCTTCGGTTATAAGTCCGCTTAAAAACTTTAACCTGCTTTCACCACGCGGAGTTTCATTTGCAACAGACCAAATAATTACCGAAGCTCGATTCTTATCACGGTTTATCATTTCCGAAAGCTGTTGCGATGCAAGTTTGTAAGTATCCGGATTATCCCAGAGTATCGTCCAATACACAGGAATCTCAGACCAAACAAGCATTCCCATTTTATCTGCCATTCTTATTATATGCTCGTTGTGCGGGTAATGTGCAAGCCGAACAAAATTACATCCAAGTTCGATTGCAGATGAAAGAAGTTTTTCTGCATCTTCAATCGAATAAGCACGCCCACCTCTGATTGGCGATTCTTCGTGCATTGATATACCGCGCAGAAAAATTGATTTACCGTTTAACTTGATATCCGTTCCATCAACTTCAATTTTTCTAAAACCAATTTGATCAACCAGTTTATCTTTATCTGTTTCAATTATTACATCATAAAGTTTTGGTGATTCCGGCGACCAGAAATCCAGTTGAGCATTAAAAGTAAAACCACAATAACCTGTGTTATCGGTAACAAATGTTTTTTCTATTTCTGCTTCAGAGATTTTTACTTTTACATTTTGTGCAGTTGTTACTCCGGCTAATTTAATCCAACCTGAAATTGTGTTGGTTTTATTAGGATCAAGCTGAATAAAATAATCATCAATAAATTCTTCGGGCACTTCTACAAGATTAACATCCCGCGTAATGCCGCCGTAATTCCACCAATCTGTATTTAAAGTTGGAACACCATCACGTGTTCTTTTATTATCCACCTTAACAACTACAAAATTACTTCCGCTTTTTACTTTAGATGTTATCTCAAAATTAAACGCTGTAAAGCCGCCGGTATGACTGCCGATCTTTTCACCATTTACATACACAATGGCGTTGTAGTTAACAGCTCCGAAATAAATAAATAATCGTGAGTTGGGTTTTGTATTATAATCAAACGACTTTTTATACCACACTGTGCCTTCATAAAAGAAAAGATCTTTGCGCTGTGTATTCCAATCGCCGGGTACATTTAGTTTTTCAGATTTATCAAAATCATATTCCACAAGATCTGATTTTGTTTTAGGTTTTGCATTCTTAAAATATCCGTTGGGGTTTTCTTCATACCTGTAATTGTAAAAACCATTTTCGTAGGGATCGATTATTATTGACCACTCACCGTTAAGCGATATTGTATTGCGGATTGCAATGTTAATAATCTGTTGCTGTGATTGTGCAATAAAAGATAAGGCAATTGTAAATAATAAAATCATTCTCATTTTTCTAATAACCATTATGTGATAAATAAATTTACCAAATATTAGAAGGAAAATCTTTTGTGTATTTGATTGACTTTTATGCTTTTATTGCTTTCGTTTGATGTGAGATTATTTTATAATTTTTCATTTGGGTGTCTTTATGAAAAAGATTGCTCTGCTCTTAGTCATTCTACTTAGCATTATAAGTTATTCACAAAATAATCCTCAGTGGATAATCTATGATACAAGCAATTCCAATGTACCTTCTAATACCGTACATGATATTGTTGTTGATCAGTTAAACAGAAAATGGATTTCATTTTATGAGGCTGGAATAATTAAAATAGATAGTACTGCCTGGACACTTTATAATACAAGTAACTCAAATATTCCCACTAATTCTTTTAGTACAATAAATATAGATAATGAGTTTAATTTTTGGGGCGGGATGGGAAATCTCCTGACAAAGTTTGATGGTGCTACTTGGATTGTATATGGAATTCCGGATTCAACATTTCCGGGTCATAGTATTTCTTCAATTGTTTTTGATAGTCTAAATAATGTGTGGTTTCTTAAAAATATAAATTTTCCAATTTCATCAACTCATTATTTAATGAAATTTAGGGATGACAGCGTTTGGGAAACACATCTTACTTTAGAATTGGCAAATGGTCATCGTCAGTTATTATTAAATAATCAATCATTTTGGATTGGCGATGGGGAGGGATTATACCTGTTTGAAAATGATTCGTTACAATATTTTCCACCACCAACTGGACCAGTTGGTTTATATGCTACCGATATTAAAATCGATAATTCAAATAATATATGGTTAGCAACAGGATTAGGGGGATGGGGTTATTTAGTAAAGTTTGATGGAATAAATTATTCAGGTTTTAATTATCTATCAACCGCAATTGAATTTGATAATGATGGAAATCTTTGGGTTGGAACTGAATCCTTCACATGGAATGCTGAATTGTTAAAATTTGATGGAACAAATTGGACATCCTTTAATCCATCAAATTCAGAGTTGCCACAAACTTATAGTATTAACGATCTTGCATTTGATAATTTTGGAAATCTTTGGATTGCAACCGAAAGCGCAGGTTTAGTTGTTTTTAATGAGAATGGCATTACTCCTGTTGAGCTTATGTCTTTTACTGCATCAATAAATCAAAACGATGTGACCCTTAACTGGCAAACTGCAACAGAAACAAATAACTCGGGATTTGAGATACAAAGAAAGCAAGTCTTCAGTCCACAGTCTTCAGTGGGCAATAATGAATGGAATATTTTAGGTTTTATAAATGGAAGTGGAACAACAACGGAACCACAATTATATTCTTTTGTTGATGAAAATCTTTCCGCTGAGAAATATCATTACAGATTAAAACAAATAGATTTTGATGGAACGTTTGGATATTCAAATACAATTGAGGTTGAAATAAATTCACCTACGAAGTTTTCTTTAGAACAGAATTACCCAAACCCATTTAATCCAAGCACCAGTATTCATTATTCAATCAGAAGTGGGCAATTTGTAACATTAAAAGTCTATGATGTATTAGGAAAAGAAGTTGCTACATTAGTCGATGAGTATAGAGACGCAGGAAGTTATGAAGTTGAATTTAAGTCCTCAGTCAGCAGTCTTCAGTTGGCAAGTGGTATTTATTATTACCAGCTAATAGCCGGAGATTTTAGTCAATCAAAAAAAATGATTTTGATGAAGTAATAAAAACCTTCAAAATTTCATCAAAATAGCATTCGTAATATCAGGAATAGGGTTCCAGAGCTCTTAGATGGCATTTCCTAAATTGGAAATCGGTCTCCAGAACTTTTTAATGGAATTCGTAAAATCTGCAAATGAAATCGATAATCTTCAAAATCACTACAAAAAAACAATAAAAGCTAATAACGTGTTTTTTAATACATCACATAATTATGCCCTAATTTTTTGTATTTTTGCAACAAATAATTATAAACAGGCAGAATGATGGAAAAATTAAGCGTTGATGTAATAACATCCAGACTTGATCAATTAAATAACTGGAAATTTGAAAACGAATCCATATCAAAACAATTCCAGTTCAAAGATTTTATTGAGTCATTATCCTTTGTAAATGCTGTGGGATTAGAGTCCGAAAAGATGGATCATCATCCTGATATTTTAATGTTTGCCTGGAATAAAGTTAAAATTACAATTTCAACACATAGTGCCGGCGGCGTTACCGATAAAGATTTTATACTAGCACAAAAAATAGAGGAAAGAACAAAATGAGCTCGCGTTTAGATGAACTTTTAGACAAGTACGATGAAAATCCACTTGATCCGGATATCATTTACAGCATCGTAAAAGAATATTTAAAAAGTAATATGGATGAAGAAGCTGAAGATTTTCTTAAAGATTTAATTAAGAAAGATCCAAAGTATGTTCAGGCATACATCACTTACGGCAATCTTAAAGAGAACAACAATGAAATTGAAGATGCCGAATATTATTATCGTACCGGTTTACGGATAGCTAAAGAATTAAACGATACAAAAGCAGTAAGAACGCTGGAGGATTATCTTGATGAACTTGAATAATGAAGATGTAATAAAAATATTTAAAGGAACTGAAGCATTACTGGAAGGACATTTTCTTCTTACTTCCGGCAGACACAGTAACCAGTATTTTCAGTGTGCAAAAGTGTTGCAATATCCTGAGTATACTTCACAAATTTGTTCTTTGATTGCAAATCATTTTAAGGATCATGAAATTGATACAGTTATTGCTCCTGCAATGGGTGGGATAATTGTTGGATATGAAGTTGCAAGACAATTAAATAAAAGATCAATCTTTACAGAAAGAGAAAACAAGGAAATGACTTTGCGGCGTGGCTTTTCTCTATCCAAAGGTGAAAAAGTTTTGGTTTGTGAAGATGTTGTTACAACCGGCGGATCAGTTTTTGAAGTTATTGATATTGTAAAAAAGTTTGGTGCAGAAGTTATTGGTGTAGGCAGTATTGTTGATAGAAGTAATGGCAAAGTTGATTTTGGTTATGAATTTTTTCCTTCACTAAGACTAAATGCCGTTTCTTATCCACCCGAAGATTGTGCTATATGTAAAGAAGGGAAATTAGAGTTAGTTAAACCCGGATCCAGAAAAGTTTTTTAATCACAATTTCAAATTACAGATGAAGAAATATTTTTTATTATTCGTTCTCATACCGATAGTAACATTTCCCCAAATAACATTTGATCAATTATTTCTTAACAAAACGTTAAGATTGGATTACTATCATACAGGTAATGATACAAGTGATTCATATTCTATTGATGAATTGATTGAAGAACCATTTTGGGGCGGATCAAAAGTAAACCTGCTTGATAAATTTAATTACGGCAAGTACAAGTTTGTTGTAAAGGATTTTGATTCAGGAATTGAAATTTATTCCCGAACTTATTCAACTTTATTCAGTGAATGGCAAACAACTAATGAAGCAAAGCAAACGGTAAAAACTTTCAGCGAAACAATAGTATTTCCTTATCCAAAAAACAGTGTTATAGTTGAGTTTTACTCAAGAGATAAAAAAAATATTCTTAATAAAAAGTTTGAGTATTTAGTTAATCCAAACAGTTATTTTATTAAAACTGAAAGAATACTGGAATACAATAATTTTGAGGTATTAAATAATGATGATTCCGATGAAGCTGTTGATATAGTTATTATACCTGATGGATACACAAAAGATGAAATGGATAAGTTTAAAAAAGATTGTGAAAAATTTGCAGGATACTTATTCAACGCATCACCATACAAAGAAAACAAAAATAGTTTTAACATTTGGGGAATTGAAGCTCCATCTAAAGAATCCGGAACAGACATTCCTGCGGAAAATATCTGGAAGAATACAATTGCTGGTTCTCAGTTTTATATGTTTGATCTTGATCGATATTTGATGACAAGAGATAATAAAACTTTAAGACACGTTGCTTCAAATGCACCTTATGATCAGATATTTATTTTAGTTAATACAAATAAATATGGCGGCGGTGCAATTTATAACCATTATTCAGTATGTGTTAGTGATAATAGTTTCAGCGAATATATTTTTACTCACGAGTTTGGACACGGATTTGCAGGACTTGGAGATGAGTACTATACATCTGATGTAGCCTATAACGAATTTTACCCTCTGGATGTTGAACCGCTTGATCCCAATTTAACAACTCTTGTTAGTTTTGATTCTAAATGGAAAGATATGCTTGATGAGGAAACTCCAATCCCAACTCCCTCAACAAAAGAATTTAGAAAAACGATTGGCGTATTTGAAGGTGGTGGATATGTTTCTAAAGGTGTTTACAGACCAATGCAGGATTGTTCGATGAAATCAATTTCAGTCGATAATTTTTGCCCTATTTGCAAACGCGCAATTAAACAAATGATAGATTTTTATAGTGAATAATTACTAAGGAATATTTTGGATCAAAAAAAATTACATAAAACTGTTGAAACAATAGCCTCACAAAAATTTGCTACCGATGAAGAAATGTTACAGACAGTGTTAAATGAGATTGTTCACGATCAATCAACCGGGTTTACCGGTGGAAGAATTTGGAAACTTTATCCTGAGATTGAGGGTTACAGACTTCTTTATCAAACCGGTAAAATGGAAAAGATTGAAAAGAACTTTGTTATTAGAGCTCTTGAATATCCTGTGTTCGAACAACTTGCGCAATCCAGAACCATTCTCGGGCATGAAACTATTGAAGCTTTAAGAAAAAAAGGAATATTTAAATATTCTGCTTCCGGAGTAGGTCATAAAACAAAAATTCAAGGGAAACCATTTTACCAATATGTACTTGCATTAAATTCAAAAAATATTGATGAAGAGTTGCGTATTAATTTAAGCATAATTGCAACCGCATTAACTTCACAAATAAAGCAAAGAAAAATATCGCATAGTGCTAATTTGCTTAAGGCGGATATAGATAAAGCAAGACAATTACAAAAAAGTATTTTGCCGGAACACGAATATAAATTTCATCATTTTGAAATTTATGGAATTACTGATCCTGCAGAAATTGTAGGCGGAGATTTTTTTGATTACCTGGATATTGGTGATAATAATGACAGAATTGGTATTGCTATTGGTGATGCCGCCAGTAAGGGTGTAGCTGCGGCTGCAGAAGCTATGTATGTCTCCGGTGCGTTAAGAATGGCTACAACGTTTGAAATCAAAATTTCACTTATCTTAAAAAGAATGAATGAACTGGTTAATAAGATTTTTGAAGATGATAAATTCACCTCATTATTTTATGGTGAACTTTCAACTTATAAGAATGGATTATTTCTTTATGCAAATGCTGGACATAATCCGCCCATATTTTACAGAAGCCAGAAGAATAGAGTTGAATTTTTGCAGCCAACAGGGCCAGTACTTGGACCAGCGCCTCAATCAAAGTATTTTGTTGAAAATATAAATATTTATCCAAATGATATTTTGGTTTTGTATTCGGATGGAGTGACTGAGGCTGCAAATTCAAAATTTGCTTTTTATGGTGAACAACGTTTGGTTTCGATGGTTAGAAAATTAAAAGACAAAACTCCAAAAGAAATTGCTTTAGCTATTTTGGAAGATGTAATAAAATTTTCTACCAACGGTTCCTATACCGATGATAAAACACTTGTAGTAATTAAAAGAACATCTTAATTAAGTTAAGGGTTGTTATGCTATCATCAATTAATCCCGTTAATAATAATCTGCTAAAAAACTATGTAGAAATGTCAAGTGAAAAATCTACTGAAATTATTTCACTTGCGGATGAAGCTTTCAGAACGTGGAAAGAAACATCATTTGCACATCGTTCACAATTAATGAAAAATGCTGCAAATGTTTTACGAGCGAATTCTGAAGAATATTCCGTATTGATGACCGCAGAAATGGGAAAACCAATTGTGCAATCACGCGCAGAAGTTGAAAAGTGTGCCTGGGTTTGTGATTACTATGCCGAGAATGCGGAAAGGTTTTTAGCTGATGAAATTGTTAAAACTGATGCTACAAAAAGTTTTGTTTCTTATCAGCCTCTCGGAGTTATACTTGCAATAATGCCATGGAATTTCCCCTTTTGGCAAGTGTTTCGTTTTGCAGCACCAAATTTAATGGCTGGTAATGCAGGGCTATTAAAGCATGCATCAAATGTTTCTGGCTGCGCTTTAGCAATTGAGGATGTTTTTATAAAAGCAGGATTTCCAGAAAATCTTTTTAGAACATTATTGGTAAAATCAAATAATGTAAAAGAGATAATTTCAAATAGACAAGTGCAGGCTATAACTTTAACTGGAAGTGTGCCTGCAGGTAAATCAGTTGCTTCTCTTGCCGGTAGTTTGATCAAAAAGACAGTATTAGAATTGGGTGGAAGTGATCCATACGTGGTTTTAGAGGATGCTGATTTACACCAAGCAGCAATGTCTTGTGTAACTTCGCGCTTAATAAATGCTGGGCAGAGTTGTATTGCTGCAAAACGATTTATTATAGTGGAAAAAGTTTATGATGAATTTGAAAAATTATATCTGGAAATTATGTCAAATAAAAAAATGGGTGATCCATTAGATGAAAATAATGATCTTGGTCCACAAGCAAGTTTACAGTTAAGAGATGAATTACATAATCAGGTTTTAAGAAGTGTTGAACAAGGTGCAAAATTAATTCTTGGTGGTAAGATTCCTGATTTCGATGGTGCTTACTATCCACCAACTATTTTAACAGATGTAAAACCAGGTATGGTTGCATTCGATGAAGAACTATTTGGACCAGTTGCTGCTCTAATAAAAGCTAAAGATGAAGATGATGCAATAAATCTTGCAAATAAAAGTATTTTTGGTTTAGGGGCTGCTGTTTTTACAAAAGATATTAAAAGGGGAGAGCTTATAGCCAAAGAAAAACTTAATGCAGGATGTTGTTTTGTAAATGATTTTGTTAAATCTGATCCACGCTTACCATTTGGCGGGATAAAAGAATCCGGTTATGGAAGAGAGCTTTCACCTTTTGGAATAAAAGAGTTTGTTAATATTAAAAGTGTTTATGTAAAATGATTAAAGAATATTTTTCACGATTCTGGTGATTCCTTCAAAGTAATCATTTTCATCAAATGTCGCGATTACCTCTAACTCAACCTGAATCTTTTCACCATTTATTTTAAAGAATTCACTCCATCTACCATTTATCTTTGGTGTTACCTCTAATTCTTCGATCAATAATTTATTTTCATTCAGATGTAAACTCATAGGTGTAATTGATTTAATAGTCATTCGTTTTAAATCAAAAAGAGAGTAACCTAATAATTCTATAAATTCTTTATTTGCGTCAATTATTTTTCCATCAACATCTGTTAGAAACATTGGTTTTGTAATTTTTGGAAATAGACTTTTATATTGGTTTGCAATTTTTTTCTGATTTCTTTTTTCTATCTCCAAATCGTGCATTTTTTCTTTTAAATTTACGATTTCGCGAACTAATTCTCTCTCGTTAATAACTACATCATTAGAAATAAAATGGTTCATTGATATGCCCCTTGCTACTTTATTATTTTAATTTTACCACACTAATAAAGTGAATAAATTATTAAAGTAAATAGCTCAATTAGACTATTTTTTAAGAATATTATTTGTTTTTGAGCTAAAATAAATGAACAGTTAATAATAGTTGCTAATCAAGTATATCTTTTAAAAGATTTACAAGATCCTTTTTCATAAATGGTTTTGACAAATAATGGGTGCATCCAGCTCTAAGAAATTCTTCCTTTTCACCAGCCATTGCAAATGCTGTTAAAGCAACGATTGGAGTGTTTTGATAGGGTTTTATTTTTTTGATTTTTTGAGTTGTTTCAATACCTGATAAACCTTTTCCTAAATTGATATCCATAAGAATTATTTTATACTTTTTCTTAGCAACAAGTTTTAACGCTTCATCACTTGATTGAGCAAAATCAACTTTGCATATATTTTTTAGAAACAAACGTGTAATGTCGCGGCTAGCGCTATCATCATCAACCATTAATATTTCAGGCAGTTCAGTAAGTTCAAACTTTCTAACAGCTTCAGTTTGTAATTCTATTTGCTCGTGATTTTTTATGTCTTTTAGACTAAAACTTTGTCTTGGAAAAATTATTTGAAAAGTAGAACCTTTGCCAAATTTACTTTCAACGGTTATTTCACCAGACATAATCTCAACTAATTTTTTTGTTATTGTTAAACCAAGTCCAGTTCCTTCAAACTGTCTGCTTAGTCCCTCACTAACCTGTCTAAAGGCTTCAAAAATTTGTTTTAGATTATCTTTTTTTATTCCAATTCCTGTATCTATTACACTCAATGATGCAAAGTGCAAATCGTTTTTAGTAATTATCTTGATTTCAATTATAACTGAACCTTTTTCTGTGTACTTAATTGCATTACCTATCAGATTATTAATAATCTGGTATAACAATTGTTCATCTGCAAGCACATACACATTCTCATCAACTTTATTAATTTCTAATTTTAATCCTTTTTTTGATGCAAGATTATTGAATATTTTTATATTTTCTTCAACAAATTTTCCAAGTTCCACCTCGTTATAATTAAGTTCTAATCTATCAGCTTCAATTCTAGACAAATCCAGAACTGAGTTTAAAGTTTCCATTAACCGCTTGCCGCTGTTTAGTATCATTTCTGCCATTTCAGAAAGTTCTGATTTATTTATTTCATCTCGCAGAATTTCTGCAAATCCTAAAATACCCACCAATGGTGTGCGAAGTTCGTGACTGATGTTTGTGAAGAAATTACTCTTTAATCTTGATGCTTGTTCGGCTTTTTCTTTTGCATCCAATAATTCCGTTTCACGGAGTTTATTTTCTGTAATATCCAGACTTACACCGGCAAGGGCAATTGGTTTGCCGGCATCATCAGTTATTAGTGAAGTTGATAAATGGATTGGAAACTCTTCGCCATTCTTTCTTTTATTAATAAGTTCACCAGACCAACCTCCAGCAAGTGTTTCGGGAAAAATTTTTTTAACCATTTCTTGATCATTATTTGGTGATCGTATGAAAGAGATAGGCTTGCCAATAATTTCAGCAGGGGAATAACCATAAATACG
>CXWK01016516.1_pt1 | contig 11478 bp, 5 predicted proteins | sample 590851 | NCBI WGS metagenome assembly CXWK01 (sample SAMEA3498364, study PRJEB10139) | wastewater metagenome | biome: wastewater treatment plant; material: activated sludge | place: Denmark | collected 2014-08-01
GATACTGCGCTGAGAGTGACTCGACTGATCCGCCCATTGAAAAACCTGTCCTTGGGTGTGCGACGATTTATTAAACTGGCTACCGTAAAAACGTGGCAATGATACTAGCAAATGTGGCCCGCGTTAGCAACATTCCGCCGGGGCTGACCTCCCTAGCTTGCCATCTATGAGTGACACGAACCGCCCCCCTGACACGCTCCTGACCCTCACCGACCACGGCCTGTACTGCGCCGCGGGCGACTTTTTCATCGACCCATGGCGGCCGGTGGCGCGGGCGGTCGTGACGCACGCCCACGGCGACCACGCCCGGCCCGGGTCGGCGGCTTACCTCTGCGCCGCGCCGGGCGAAGGCATCCTTCGCCTGCGCCTGGGGCCGGAGGCGCACATCGAATCGCTGCCCTACGGCGCGACGACCCACCTCAACGGCGTGACCGTCTCCTTTCACCCCGCCGGCCACATCCTCGGCTCGGCCCAGGTGCGCGTCACTGTCAATGGCCGTGTCTGGGTCGCGGCCGGCGACTATAAAACCGACCCCGACCCCACCTGCGCCCCCTTCGAGCCTGTGCCCTGCGACACCTTCATCACCGAGGCCACCTTCGGCCTGCCCATCTACCGCTGGCCGCCGGCGACAAGTGTCTTTGGCGACGTCAACACCTGGTGGCGGGCCAACCAGGCCGCCGGGCGCAGCAGCGTGCTCTACGCCTACGCCCTGGGCAAGGCGCAGCGCGTGCTGGCCGGAGTCGATACCAGCATCGGTCCGGTCTACGTCCACGGCGCGGTGCACCGGCTGAACGCCGCCTACCGCGCCGCCGGCGTGACCCTGCCCGACTGGGCCTACGTGGGCGACGCGCCGCCCGAAGTGGACTGGTCACGGGCGCTGGTCATCGCCCCAACCTCGGCCCAGGGCACGCCCTGGCTGCGGCGCTTCGGCGATGTATCGGCTGCCTTCGCTTCGGGCTGGATGCGTGTCCGTGGCCAGCGCCGCCGCCGCGCCGTCGACCGCGGCTTCGTCCTGTCCGACCACGCCGACTGGCCGGGGCTGCTGACAGCCATCGAGGCCACCGGCGCTTGGCGCGTGCTCGTCACGCATGGCTACACGGCCGTCCTGACCCGCTACCTGCGCGAGCAGGGGTTGGAGGCGTATGAGTTGGATGCGCCGTATCTGGGGGAGCAGGCGGACGAGGAGGCGGAATAGGAGTGTGGTATACTATTGTTGAGAGTTAACAATCGTAATTGAACGAGAGGTCCTTGGCGACAACATAACTCAATCGATTAGATGTCTAGACATGCTTAGGAGTAAGCCAATGACTCTGTTGGCCACCGACAGGGCCCACTCCTTTGGACTAACCGATGCGACAGTTCTCCGCCCTCTACTTCTCCCTCGATGCCACAACCCGCACCAACGACAAAACGGCCGCCATGCGCGCCTACTTGGACGCCGCGTCGCCGGCCGACGCCGCCTGGGCCGTCTACTTCCTCTCCGGCCGTCGCCCCAAGCGCCTCCTCTCGCCCCTGCTGCTGCGCCAATGGGCGGCCGAACTGGCCGGCGTGCCTGAATGGCTGCAAGAGGAGGCCTATCACGCCGTCGGCGACTCGGCCGAGACGGCCGCCTTGCTGCTGCCCGCCGCCGATCACGCCCCCGGCCGCCCCCTGCACGAGTGGGTCGAGCGTGTTATTCTTCCGCTACGCGAAAAGGACGAGGCCGGCCAGCGCGACGCCGTCCGCGACGCCTGGGCCGAACTGGACGACCCCCAGCGTTACGTCTTTAACAAGCTCATCACCGGCGGCTTTCGCGTCGGCGTCTCGCAACGGTTGCTCATGCGCGCCCTGGCCCTTTCGGCCGCCTTGCCCGAAGCGCTCGTCGCCCACCGCCTCATGGGCAATTGGGAGCCGACGCCCGACTTCTACGCCGCCCTGACCCATCCCGACGCCGACCCCGCCGAAGACGCCACCCGCCCCTACCCGTTCTTTCTGGCCTATTCGCTGGAGGCCGATCCGGCGACGCTGGGCGACGTTGCTGAGTGGCAGGCCGAATGGAAGTGGGATGGCATCCGGGCTCAACTTATCCGCCGCGGCGGGCAGACCTATCTCTGGTCGCGCGGCGAGGAACTGGTCACTGACCGCTACCCCGAAGTGGTCGCCGCGGCCGACACGCTGCCCGATTGCGTCATCGACGGCGAACTGCTGGCCTGGGACATGGCCGCCGCCCGGCCGCAGCCCTTCGCCCGGCTGCAACAAAGGATCGGCCGCAAGACGCTGGGCCGCAAGCTCCTGGCCGAGACGCCAGTTGTCTTGCTGGCCTATGACTTGCTGGAGTGGCAGGGGCAGGATTGGCGCGAACGGCCGTTGACCGAACGGCGGGCACAATTAACCAGCGTCATGGCCGCAGTCGCAAGCCCGTGGTTGCCCCTCTCGCCCGTCGTGACGGCCGAGTCGTGGGCCGCCCTCGTGTCGCTACGCGAAGAAAGCCGCGACCGTGCCGTCGAGGGTTTCATGCTCAAGCGCAAGGCCTCCCCCTACCGCGTCGGCCGCCGCCGCGGCGACTGGTGGAAGTGGAAGATCGAACCCTATAGCATCGACGCCGTCCTCATCTATGCCCAACGCGGCAGCGGCCGGCGCGCCGGTCTCTACACCGACTACACCTTCGCCCTGTGGAGCGGCGACGGCGAGGCCCGCGAACTGGTGCCTTTCGCCAAAGCCTACAGCGGCCTGACCGACGCCGAGATGCGCGAGGTCGACCGCTTCGTGCGCTCCAACACGCAGGATCGCTTCGGCCCTGTGCGCAGCGTGCGGCCAGAACTGGTGATGGAGATCGCCTTTGAGAGCATCCAGACCAGCGGCCGGCACAAGTCGGGCGTGGCTGTCCGCTTCCCGCGCATCCTGCGCTGGCGGCAGGACAAGCGGATCGAGGAGGCTGACACGCTGGAGACGCTGCGAGGGATGGCGGGATAAGAATACAGAGTCCGCATCTTCAAATGCGGTACTGAGATGTAGAAGACCCGTCAGGTCAAACCAAAGGTGACGAGACACGCATGACCAACTGCCCGTGGTGTGACGCGACGAACCGCGACGGGGCCGGGTTCTGCCGGCGCTGCGGCCGGCTGCTGGGATCGGCCTGTCCTGCCTGCGGCGCGCCGGCCGACGACGACGCCAATTTCTGTGACACGTGCGGCCGGCCGCTGGGGCCGGGGGCGTGGCTGGGCGCGGTGGGGCCAGGAAATGCACCACGCCAACGACCTTCGCGCGCATCTGAGGAAGCACCCTCCGCACTCGTCACCCGTCGCTCGTCACTCGTCGCTCCAGACGCGGGTAGCCAACCCGCGCTACAACTGGAGCAGTTCATCCCCGGCGAACTGCGGCGCAAGCTCGACGACGCGCGGCAGTCCGGCTCCATGAGCGGCGAGCGGCGCGTCGTCACCATGCTGTTCTGCGACGTCAAAGGCTCTACCGCCCTGGCCGGCGACCTCGACCCCGAGGAGTGGTCGGACATCATCAACGCCGCCTTCGAGCGCATGATCCGGCCTGTCTACCACTACGAGGGTACAGTGGCCCGGCTGATGGGCGACGGGCTGCTGGCCTTCTTCGGCGCGCCCATCGCCCATGAGGACGACCCACGCCGCGCCGTGCTGGCCGCGCTGGAGATTGTCGCCGGGGTGGCCGAACTGCGCGCCGCCCTGCCGCGAGCGAGCGACCTCGACGTGCGCGTCGGCATCAACACCGGCCTGGTCGTCGTCGGGGCTGTCGGCTCCGACCTGCGACTGGAGTACAGTGCCCTGGGCGACGCCATCAACGTCGCCGCGCGCATGGAGCAGACGGCCACGCCGGGCGCGATCCAGATCACCGAGGACACCCTGCGCCTGGTAGCCGGGCAATTCGACGTGGAGCCATTAGGCGGCGTGGCGCTGAAAGGCAAGGCCCAGCCGGTGTCGGCCTATCGCGTTCTGCGGCGCAAGTCGGCCGGCGAAGTGCGCCGCTTTCAGAGCGCCTTCCACTCGCCGCTGATCAATCGCGCCCGCGAGTGGGAGTTGTTGCAGAGGGCGTTTGAGGGACTGGCCGGCGGCCGCGGCGGCATTGTTTTCCTGAGCGGCGACGCCGGGCTGGGCAAGACGCGGCTGATCGATGAGTGCCTCGTACGGCTGGCAGCCGACGCGCCCGGCGCGCGGGCCTTCGCCGCCGCGGCCTACTCCTATGAGACCGAGCAGCCCTATGGCCTGGTCGTACGCCTGCTGCGCGCCGCCCTGGGCGTGATGGCAGCCGACGCCGCCGAGACCGTCGCCGCCGCCCTCGACGACGCCTGCGCCGGCGCCCCCGACGACGAGCGCCGCGCCTTACTGATCCTGCTCGGCGCGGCCCCCGAAGCCGACGGCCACGCCCTCAGCGGCGAGGCATTCGCCCGTGTCCTCGTGTCTGCCCTGGCCTCGTTCTGGCGACATCTGGCCGCGGCCGGGCCGGTGGTGCTGGCCCTCGATGACCTGCAATGGTCCGACGCCTCCTCCGTTGACCTCCTGGCCAACCTCTTCGACCTGACTGAGCGCGCGCCGCTGCTCTTCCTCTGCGCCCTGCGCCGCGACCGCCGCTCGCATGGCTGGCGGCTGAAGGAGACGGCCGAGGGCGACTACCACCACCGCTTCGCCGAGAGTGCTCTCTACCCGCTGACCGACGGCGAGAGCCGCATGCTGCTCGAAGGGCTACTGGGCGATTCGAGCCTGCCTGAATCGCTCCAGGCGCTCATCCTCGACCGTGCCGAGGGCAACCCGCTCTTTGTCGAGGAGGTTGTCCACAATCTGATCGAGCGTGGCCTGCTGGCCCGCGAGCGTGAAGGCGCGCCCTGGCTGACGCGCGGCGCAGTGGACAGCATCGAGTTGCCCGACTCGCTGCAAGCCCTGCTAACGGCGCGCATCGACCGGCTGGACGAGGACACAAGACGCGTCCTGCAGATCGCCGCCGTGCTCGGCCGCAGCTTTGCCCGCCCGGCGCTGGCCGCGCTGGTCGACCAACCGGAGCGTCTTGACCGCCAACTGCTGGAGTTGCAGCGTACAGACCTGATCCGCGAAGTCACGCGTCTGCCGGAGCCTGAGTATGCTTTCCACCACACCCTGACGCACGAGGCAACCTACAATACCATCCTGTTGCGCCAGCGCCGCGCTCTCCACCGGCGCGCGGCCGAGATCATCGAGCGCCTTCATGGTCTGGGCGTGGCTGCCCCGGACGACCATGCCACCGGTCTTGCTACTGACGGCGTGGCGGCCGTCGCCCCACGGCTGGCCCACCACTTTCTGGAAGGCGATGCGCCCGACCGCGCTTTGCCTTATCTGACCCTGGCCGCCGCCGAAGCGCTGCGCCTCAACGCCGTGGCCGAGGCCATCGCCACCTATAACCGTGCCCTGCCCATCGCCATCGCCCAGCCAGGAGCTAATGAGCAGGTGATCGCCCTGGCCGTGGCCCGCGGTCGCGCTCTGGAGCTGCAATCGCGCTTCGCCGACGCCGACGCCGCTTACCAGGCGTTGGAGCAACTGGCCCTGGATCGCGACCACCAGCCCATGCAACTGGCCGCGCTCATCGGCCAGGGCAAGCTGCGGGCCAACGTGACGCCGCTCTATGACCCCGTCGTCGGGCGGGCGCTCATGCAGCGCGCCCTGACTCTGGCCCAGGCGTTGGGCGACCAGACGGCCGAAGTGCGTATTCTTTGGAATCTGCTCAACATCGACCGCTTCGATGTCTTCACCCTGGAACACTCGACCGACCATGCCGTACGCGCCCTGGCCCTGGCCCGCGAACTGGGCCTGGCCGAGGAGACGGCCTACCTGCTGAACGACCTGGGCGAAGCGCTGGGCAGCCTGGGCCGCATGGACGAAGCCCGGCTGATGTTGGGCGAGGCCGTCGAGCACTGGCGCGCGCTGGGCAATGAGCCGATGCTGGCCGACGGGCTGACCGGGGCAGCCAACTGGACAGCGTTCAGCGGCGATCTGGCCGGCGGGCGCGCCCTGGCCGAAGAGGCCTACGCCGTGAACGTCCGCATCGGTAACCCGTGGGGCCAGGCCTATAGCGGGGCCGTGCGCAGTCTGATTGCTTCCATGCAGGGCGAATTCGGCACCGGCGTCGCCGGTCTGAGGGAGGCCGTCAACCAAGCCGGGGCGGCCGGCTTTGTCGGCGGGCAAGTGCTGGCGCGCTCGTTCCTGTCACAAATGCTGCTGGGCGTCGGCCAGGTAGACGAAGCGGCCGAGGTAGCCAGTGACGGTCTGGTCATTGGCCGAGAGCAGTTGCCGCAGTTCGCCGGCATGTGCCTGGCCCGGCTGGCGCTGGCCCTCCTGGCCCAGGGCGACACCGAAGGCGCGGCGGTGCAGTTGCAAGACCCGTTACTGCAGGGCACGCGCCAGCAGGCGTTCGTGGAGATCGACGTCGCCCTGGCGCAGATCGAGCTGGCGTTGGCCCAGGGCCGGCCCGACGATGCGCTGGCCCGCACCGACGACACCATCGCCCGCCTGGAGGCGATGTGCGCCACCATCTGGGAACCGGGCATCCTCGTGGCCCGCGCCGCCGCCCTGATGGCGCTGGGTCGCCCGGCCGAGGCCCGCGACAACCTGGCCACGGCCGCGACGCAATCGCGCCAGATGGGCGTGCGGGCTGCGCTGTGGCGAACGCTGGCCCGCCTGGCCGAGGCCGAGGCGGCGCTGGGCCGGCCGGCCGCCGACATCCGCCGCGAGGCGGCCGCCGAGCTGGCCTGCGTTCTTGACCAGACATTCCCCGACACCCTGCGCGACTCCCTGCGCGCCCTGCCCGAAGCGCTCCTACTTGCCAGAGAGATTTAACGCAAAGACGGAAAGACGCGAAGAAGATGCTCTTTCTGGCGTCTTTGCGTCTATGGGTTGAATTCTTTGCGTCTATGCGTCTTTACGTTAGATTCTTTGTTACAAGGAGCACACCATGTCCGACACCTACGACGTGATCATCATCGGCGGCGGCATCAACGGTTGCAGCACCGCCTTGCACCTGGCCCGCGCCGGAGCACGCGTGGCCGTGGTGGAAAAGGACGCCATCGGCGACGGCCCCACCGGCCGCTCATCGGCCATTATCCGCCAGCACTACTCCAACGAACTGACGGCGCGCCTGGCCCACTACAGCCTGGGCATCTTCAGCGACTTCGAGGCCCAGATCGGCGGCGAGTGCGGCTTCCGGCGCACCGGCTTTGCCGCCCTGGTGGCCGCGGCCGACCGCCCCGGGCTGGAGGCCAACGTAGCCCTCCAGCGCAGTGTCGGCATCCGCACCGAGCTACTCTCCGGCGAATCTCTGCGCGAGATCATGCCGACCCTGGACGCGGCCGACCTCGTCGCCGCCGCCTGGGAAGAGGACAGCGGCTACGCCGACCCGTACCTGACCGTCAACGCCTTCGCCGCCGCCGCCCGCCGCGCCGGCGTCCGCGTGCTGACGGGCACGGCCGTCACCGGCATCAGCCAGCACGCCGGCCGCGTCACCGGCGTCACGACCACCGGCCCGACGCTGGCCGCGCCGGCCGTGGTCAACTGCGCCGGGCCGTGGGGGGCGCGCGTGGCCCGGCTGGCCGGCCTGGAGATTCCGCTCCACGTCTGCCGCGTGCAGGTGTCGTTTTTCAAGCGCCCCACCGGCCACGAGGCGGGCCATCCGGTCATCGTCGATTTCATCAACGCCACCTACTTCCGCAGCGAAACGGGCGGCCTGACGCTCGTCGGCCTGGTCGACCCGGCCGAGGCCAACGCCGTCGTCGACCCCGACCGCTACAACGAAAGTGTGGACACCGACTTCATCCTGGACACGGGCGAGCGCCTCATCCGGCGCGTGCCGATGATGGAGCAGTCTGACAGCGCCGGCGGCTACGCGGCGGTCTACGACATCACCCCCGACTGGCACCCGATCATCGACGAGGCCCCACCCGGCAGTGGCTTCTTCCTGTGCTGCGGCTTCAGCGGCCATGGCTTCAAGCTCGGCCCGGCCATCGGCCGCCTGACGGCCGAGCGCGTCCTGGGCGTCGCTGAGCCTTATTTCGGCGGCGGCGATCTCTTCCGCCTCAGTCGCTTCGCCGAAAACGACCCTGTTGTCGGCCGCTACGCCTACAGCATCGCCGGCTGAGAGAAGAAGTTCACGCAAAGACGCCTTTGCGCCTTTGCGTGAGGCTCTTCTCTTGCGTCCGCGCTACAATATGGGTGATGGACGCGCAGAGCACTCTTGACGCGGCGGCCGACGCCGGGCAGTTGCGCGCGGCGATGGCCGCCATTGACGCGCAACGGCTGCTGCTGGGCGACGCCGTCGTTGAGGCCGCACTGGCGGCCATGCGCGGCCGTCTGGCCGCGCTCGACGCCACCCCGGCCGAGCAGCAGCGCAAACAGGCCACCGTTCTTTTTGCCGACGTCGTCGGCTTCACGGCCCTGTCGGAGATGATGGACGCCGAAGTGGTGACGGAGATCATCAACGCCCTCTGGGCGCAGCTGGACGAGATCATCACCGCCCACGGCGGCCGCATCGATAAACACATCGGCGACGCCATCATGGCCCTGTGGGGCGTCGACTCGGCCCGCGAAGACGACCCGGAGCGGGCCATCCGTGCCGCGCTGGCCATGCAGGCGGAAGTGGCCGCCTACTATCAACAGTTGGCCGGGCACGCCTTACCGCCCGATACCGACCTCAGGCTGCGCGTGGGTATCAACACCGGCCCGGTGCTGCTGGGACAAGTGGGGCTGACGCGCGAATTCACAGCCATGGGTGACACGGTCAACCTGGCCCATCGCCTGGAGCAAGCCGCGCCCCTAGGCGGCGTGCTGGTGGCCCACAACACCTATCGCCACGTGCGCGGCGTGTTCGAGGTGGAGCCGCTTGGCCCGCTCCACGTCCGCGGGCGGCAGGAGTTGGCCACGGCCTATGTCATCCTGCGGCCCAAGCCACGCGCCTTCCGCATGGCTACGCGGGGCGTGGAGGGGATCGAAACGCACATGGTTGGCCGCGACGCCGAACTGGCCGCGCTGCAAGAGGCGTTCGACGACGTCGTGGGTGCGGCCCTGTTGCGCGTCGTGGTCATCATCGGTGAGGCCGGCGTGGGCAAGAGCCGCCTGCTCTACGAATTCGACAATTGGGTCGAGTTGCGCCCGGAGCGCGTGCGCTACTTCAAGGGCCGCGCCACCCCGGCCTTGCAAAGTGTAGCCTATAGCCTCTGGCGCAATCTCTTCGCTTTTCGCTTCGACATTCTCGACAGTGACAGCCCGACCGTTGCCCTGAGCAAGTTCCGCCACGGCTTCGTTGGCAGCCCGGCGGCCAACGGCGCCGCCCGTGAGTTCACCACCAACCAGGCCGATATCGTCGGCCACTGGCTGGGGTTCGACTTTTCAGCCAGCCCGGCCGTGGCCCGCCTGGCCGACAGCCCCGACTTCGCCGCGCTGGCCGAGGCTTACTTCCTGCGCTTTATGATGACCCTCGCTACCGAGCGAGGCATGGCTCTGCTGCTGGAAGACATCCACTGGGCTGACGACAACTCGCTCGACCTGCTGGCCCGGCTGGCCGCCGCCGCCGACCATGCCCCGGCCCACCTTCTCATCATTGCTCTGACGCGCCCGTCGCTCTACGAACGCCGCCCCGGCTGGGGCGACGACATGCCCGGCTATCGTCCCGTCCACCTGACCCCGCTCGACCCCGCCGCTAGCCGCGCCCTGGTCGACGATATTCTCCAGCGAGCCGACGCCGTGCCCGATGCCCTCTGCCGGCTCATCGTCGACGGGGCCGAGGGCAACCCGTTCTACATCGAAGAGCTGGTGAAGATGCTGATCGAGCAGGGGGTGATCGAGCGAGTGACGAGCGACGAACGACGAGCGACGAGTGAAGAGGGCGTGTCCAACTCGTCACTCGTCACTCGTCGAGCGACAGGAGTTGCCTTGTCACTGGAAAAGTGGCTAATCGCCGAAGACAAACTCCACACCATCAGCGTCCCGCCGACGCTGACCGGGCTGTTGCAGGCGCGGCTCGACGGGCTGCCGCGCGACGAGCGCGAGGTACTGCAACGTGCGGCCGTCGTCGGCCGCACGTTCTGGGACGACGCCATCGCCGCGCTGGCCGACGACGCCGAAGCGCCCGTGGCGCACGACCCGCGTGAGACGCTGCGCGCCCTGCTGGCATCACTGGCGCGGCGCGAGCTGGTGGTGCGGCGCGAGCGTTCGGCCTTCGTCGGCGCGGAGGAGTTCGCCTTTCGCCACAACCTGCTGCGTGAAGTCACTTACGAGACCGTCCTGCTGCGGGCGCGCCGCCAGCACCACGCCCGCGTCGCCCGCTGGCTGGAGGTCAACGCCGGCGGCCGTCTGGGCGAATATCTGGGCCTGATCGCCGAGCACTACGCCCTGGCCGGGGCCAACAGCCGCGCTGCCGCCTACCTGGAACGCGCCGGGGACGCCGCCCAGCGCAGCGGCGCGTATCGCGCAGCCCGGGTGGCCTTCGAACGCGCGCTGGCCCTGCACCAGGAGACCGAAGCGGCCGAAGCGGCCATCAGCGCCCTGCGGCTGAAGCTGGGGGCAGTTTGCTGGAATCTGGGCGACTTCCCGGCCGCCGAGCGCGCCCTCTTCTACGCCCGCGACTATGCTCGCCGCGCCGGCGACGGCCGCGCCCAGGCCCTGGCCCTCTACTGGCTCAGCCGCGTCGCCATCAGCCGCGGCGACTATGGCCAGGCGCGCATGTTGCTGGCCTATAGCCTGCCGCTGGCCCGAGCCGCCGACGCCGAGACGCTGGCCCAGGTGCTCTATGGCGTGGCCGACGTCGCCTGGAAGGTCGGCGACATGGGCACGCTGCAAACCTACATCAGCGAGTGTCTGACGTTGGCCCGCGCCCTGGGCAACACGACGCTCGAACTGATGGCCCTCAACCGGCTGGGCACAATGGCCTATCTCCAGGGCGACCTGGAGACGGCCGAGGTCTACTATCAAACCTGCCTCGACCTGTCACGAGCCACCGGAAACCTGGAACGCGAGGCCACGGCGCTGATGAACCTGGGCGCGCTGGCCCATCGCGGTGGCGAGACGGCCGGCGGGCTGGCCCACTACCGCGACGCCCTGGCCCACTACCAGGCGCTGGGCCGCTCCGAGCAGGTGGTCATGGCGTTGGGCAATCTGGCCGAGGCGGGCATCGATCGCGGCGACCTGGCCGAGGCGCGCGCCGACCTGCGCGAGGGGCTGGCGCTGGCCTGGCGGCTGGGGCTGTTGCCGCGCGCGACGGTGATGCTTTTCGTTTATGGCCGGCTGCTGGCCGCGCAGGGCCAGGCCGACCACGCCGCAGCCGTTCTGCGCCTTGTCCTGGCCCACCCGGCCACCGAGAGCCAGACCCGGCCGCAAGCCCTGGCCCTGCTGGAACGCCTCGGCCGCCCGGCCGCGGGCGACGCGGCTGACCTGGAAGCTACCGTGGACGAAATCCTATTGTAGCCCGGGTTGGCTACCTCTTGTTTGCGGCGGCGCACGCGGTTAACCTACCAGGGCT
>CXWK01004430.1_pt1 | contig 11471 bp, 11 predicted proteins | sample 590851 | NCBI WGS metagenome assembly CXWK01 (sample SAMEA3498364, study PRJEB10139) | wastewater metagenome | biome: wastewater treatment plant; material: activated sludge | place: Denmark | collected 2014-08-01
GGGGGGGGGGGGGGGGGGCGCGAGGCAGGTGTCAGAAAAACCGCGGATTGGGAAACGAAACGTAAAGATCGCCGATGCAAAGTGCGGCCACAAGTCGATTTGGAAGGTCCAGTCTTGGTTCACGCGGTCGAGCGGATCGCATCTGTGCAGTCGTCCGGAGTCCCTCGCGAGAGGCCGATGACGGCTGCCGAAATGCGCGCGACCGCGCTCGGCTTCATGCGCCGCAACTGGCGGCTGGTCGCCGCGACGACTGCGGCGGTCATGGCCTTCGGCGTCCTGTTCATCCTGTTCGCGCCGGTCAAGTACCGTTCGTCCGCGCAATTGCTGATCGATCCGCGCGGCCTGCAGATCCTCAAGAACGAGATCACCCGCTCGGGCGATTCGACCGACGGCAATCTCGTCGATATCGAGAACCAGCGTTACATCCTGCTGTCCCGCTCGGTGCTGCAGGCCGTCGTCGACCAGCAGAAGCTCGTCGACAATCCCCTGTTCGGCGGCGGCCAGCCCGGGCTGCTGTCGCGCCTGGTCGGCCTGGCGGGCGTCAAGCGGCCGGAGGGCGACCGTCGCGCCCGCGCCATCCAGGCGCTCGCCGACATGGTCGAGGTCGTGCGCGGCGAGCGCGCCTATGTGCTGGACGTCGTCGTGACCACGCCCGACGCCAACCTGTCGGCGACGCTCGCCAACGTCGTCGCGCGCACCTATCTCGAGGCGCAGAACGAAGCCAAGTCGGACGTCGCGCGCCGCGCCAGCGAGGAATTGTCGAAACGCGCCGAGGAATTGCGCAAGCAGCTGCAGCTTTCGGAAGAAAAGGTCGAGCGCTACCGCGCCGAACAGAATCTCGTGCAGACGCCGACCGGCCGGCTGCTCGGCGAACAGCAGATCACCGATCTCTCGTCGCAGATGGCGCTGGTGCGCGCCCGCATCGCCGATGCGCAGGCGCGCGTCGAAGCGGTCGACCGCGCCCGCAAGGCCGGCACGAACGTCGAGGCGCTGACCGAGGCGCTCTCCTCGCCGACGATGACCGGCCTGCGCAGCCAATACGCACAGGCCGCCCAGCAGGAAGCATCGCTCGCCACGCAGCTCGGACCGCGCCATCCTGCGCTGATCCAGGCGCAGGAACAGGTGCGCGACGTTCGCAAGCAGATCGGCGCGGAACTCGAGCGCATCGCCGGGGCCGCCAGGACCGATCTCGCCCGCGCCAGGGACGCAGAAAGTTCTCTGAAGAAGCAGTCCGGCGAGGTTCGCATTTCGAGCGACAAGAACAATGTGGCGCTGGTCGAACTGCGCGACCTCGAGCGCGCGGCCGAAGCCAATCGCGCCGTCTACCAGTCGTTCCTCAGCCGCGCGAAGGAACTGGGCGAAAGCCAGGGCATCGATTCCACCAACGCCCGCATCATCTCCCCCGCCATTCCGGCCGGCAGGAAGGCCGGCGCCGGCGCGCCGCTGGTGCTGGCCGGGGCGCTGATGTTCGGCCTCACGCTCGGCATGAGCCTCGCGTATGCGCGCGAGCGGCTGGACGACCGCATCCGCTCGCGCCGCCAGCTTGTCGAAATGGTCGGGCTGCCGCTGCTGGCCACGTTCGGCGCCGCCGCGCCGAAGGGCGCCCGCGCCGGGGCGCCGGAACTGTCCCCCGATCGGGCGGTCTTCCGGGACCTGCTCACCCGGCTCGGCGTCGACCGCACGACGGACCAGACCTCGATCGCGCTCGTCTCCCGGCACGGCAGCGGCCTGCCGACGCAGCTGGTGGTCGGACTGGCGGAATATGCGCGTTGGGAGAAGCTCGACGTCGCCATCGTCGATTGCGGCGCGACCGGCGAACCGCTGTCGGAAGTCTTCAGGGAAGAAGGTTCGGACCCCTATGCCCGGCGGCGCGGCGGCGTGCGCGTCGTCAGCCTCGCCGGCATGATGCGCGGCGGCTCGCTGCGTCGGCTGCGGGCCGAATTCGAGCGGATCGCGGCGGAAGCCGATCTCGTCCTGTTCGATGCGCCCTCGCCGGCGGAAAATCGCGAAGCGCTCGCCGCGCTCGATCTCGCCGACGCCATCGTCACCGTGTTCGAGCCGACCGATCTCGACCGCAATGTCGTCGGCGCGACCATGGAGGCGCTCGCCGATCACGACGACCGGCTCGCCGGCCTCGTGCTGATCGGCGACCTCAAGGCCGCATGAGCGCGCGCCGCGCCATCGGCTACGAGGAGCCCGCGACCGCAGCCTCCCGCGACTGGCGGTCGGACGTCCTGTCCGCCGTGATCGTCGCTTCGGTCGTGTTCAATTTCGTCCTCTGCTTCGTCAACACCAACGTCTTCCGCACCAGCGCCGGCCTCGTCATCGCCGCCGAACTCGCGTTGATCGCAACGACGCTGCTGCTGCTGATCGGACGCGGTTTCGATCTCTTCGTCATCATCGCCGCCTGGGTCGCCTACACGATCTTCCTCGGCGCGCTGCAAGGCTCGTTCGATCCGAAACCGGCGCGCGACATGATGATCCCCATCGTCTTCTATTTCGCCGCGCGCGAGATCGGCTCGCGCGAAGCCGGCGACAGGCTGGTCGCGGCCTGCGTCTGGACAGTGCTCGCCATCGGTCTCTACGAATATTTCTTCCTCAAGCAGTTCGTGAAGCAGTTCGACATTCTCGGCTATTACGTCTCGCGCGGCACGGTGCAGGCGGCCGCCGCCGAACTGTCCGAAGACCGCCTGTTCGCCTCGGGCATGCGCTACGAAGGGCGGACGCTGCTGCCGTTTCTGGGCGAGCATCGCGTCTCCTCGGTCTTCCTCGAGCCCGTCTCGGTCGGCAATTTCGGCGCCATCTGCTTCGCCTGGATCGCGCTGCGCAACTGGGACCGGCCGCTGCGCATGCTCGTGCGGCTGCTGCCGGTCGTCACGATCTTCGTGTTCGCCGACGCGCGTTTCGGACTCGCCGTCTCCTTGCTGTCGCTGCTGATCTATCTCGTCGCGAAATACACGAGCCGCATTCTCGTCCTGATCGGCCCGTTCGCGCTGATCGTCGTCCTCGGCTGGATCGGCGCGGTGTTTCCGGACGTGGCGTGGGACAACACGCTGCGCGGACGCATCCTGCTCAGCGGCCAGATGATCTCGAAGCTCGGCTTCGAGGACGTGTTCGCCTTCGTCCGCAACGACGGCTTCACGTCGGATTCCGGCTACACCTACACGATGGTGAAGATCGGCCTTGTCGGCTTTCTCGGCATGTGGGCGCTGTTCGTCCTGACGCCCGCGCGCGATCTGGCGTCGTGGCGCTACCGCATCTTCGTCGCGGTCTATCTGTCGCTGCTGCTGATCATCTCGAACTCGGTCTATTCGATCAAGACGGCGGCGCTGCTCTGGTATCTGGTCGGCGCGCTCGACGCCGAACCGCAGGAGGCCGCAGCGGAGGAACGGATCGAGACGCCGGCGCGACGCCGCTATCGGCCGCGGCTGGGCGCCGCCTGATCAGGCTTTCGTCGTCTGCGCGACCACGTCCTCGATCTGCGCGAGCAGCCACGCGCCCGCACGCGGCGGCGTCAGGTTGTGATCGCAATCCTCGATTACCGCGACGCGAACGTTCGGGAAGGCGGAGAGCCGCCGGCCGTCCTTGCCGAAATAGGCGTCGATCTCGCCGTACCCGTCGTCGCCGGCGCTATAGCCCAGCACCGTGCGGACGTTGCGCTCGCGCAGGACGCCAAAACGCCGCATGCATTCCGAATAGAGTGCGCCGCGCGGGCCGACCCGCCCGAAATATTGCATGGCGGCCACGCCGAGCCGCCGCGTCACGCGCTCGAACAGATGACGCAGGCCGGGACGGGGATCGATTTCGCCGCTGAATATCTTCGAAAGGCGCTCGCGCGTGAACATGCGCGTCACCGCCGCCGCGATCGCACGATTGCTGAAACGCAGCGCCTGTTCGACGGAATCGGCCGGGTTCCAGACCATGCGGTAGAGATTGACGGCGACGAGCCCGGACACGCGCCCATCGGCTATGGCGCCTTGCAGCGCGATATAGGCGCCGCTGCACACGCCGGCCAGCGTCACCGGCCCGACGTTGCGCGCGCGCAAGAGGTCGATGGCTTCCGTCACCTCGAGCTGCGGCCAGTCGGAATAGAGGATCTGCCCTGGCTGCCCCTCGCGTTCGACGCTCTCGCCGATGCCGCCGAGATCGAACCGCAGGGCGACGATGCCCTTGCGCGCCAGCGCCCGCGCCGCATCGACCGACATCCGCCGCCAGCCGATATGCGCATTGCGGCCGACATTGACGATCACGACCGCCGGAGTTCCGTCGCGCAGGGCGCGGGGACGGCAGATGACGCCGAACAGGCGACCGCCGTCGCCGAAGCGCAGGGCCTCCTCGACGATCTCCCCGTCCATCAGCGTCGCCGCCGGCCATTGACGCGGCGGCGCCTCCGCCGGCGCGCGCGTCGGACAGGCGCGCTCCAGCGCCGCAGCGATGCTGCGGAAAGCAGCGGCGGGCGGCGGCGTGGTGATCGGCGCCGCCAGCAGTTCGGCATAGCCCTCGAACACGATCTGCTGAACCGGCGCGCCCTTCGCGCCGAGCGAGTCGACCAGCGGCTGCACGTCGCGATCCTGCATCGGCGCGAGGATCGTGAAGACGGGGGGCGGCGGCGCAAAGGTCGTGGGATCGAGCGCCCGCGCCTGTGCGGCGAACGACGCCGGCAGGACGAAGCCCGCGATGCTGACGGCGCCCTGTTCGACCGTGTCGGAGCCGTCGTGCGGCGAGGCGACCATGGCTGCGAAGGCCGACGTCTCGCGGAGATATCGGCGGCCCGACAGCGGCGGCGCCAGCAGAATGAAACCGGCGGCGTCGAAGCCCGCCTTCGCCGCCGCCAGCGCGACGAGACAGCCGAAGCCCAGGCCGGCCAGCACGATCCGCCGCGCGCCGGAATGGCGGCGCAGCGCGTCCGCAGCGGACGACACGGAGGCGATCCAGTCGTCGAGCGAACGGCCGGCGAGATCGCCGCGCGAATTGCCGACGCCGGGATAGTCGAACCTCAGCGTCGGATAACCGGATCGGGCGAGCGTTTCGGCGAATTCCGCCATCGTGCGGTACGCGCACAGCGCCTCGTAGCCCCATGCGCCGCAGACCAGCACGCCGACATCGCCGCCAGCCGGGTGCAGGTAGCCGAGGCACCCGTCGAAGACGACCGGCTGCGCCCAGGGCTCGGCGGTCGCGAGCAAGGGCGCCGCCGGCGACCGGACGGCCGACGCGCCTTTCTCGACCAGCACGAGGGGCGGTGAGGAGCTCATGTCGCGCGACACTAGGCAATCGCTAACGACTTGTCAGATGAAACGCCTAAAGTCAGTTAATCTTGGCCGTAAGGAACGGCGCTCTGTTGCATCCTGCCGCCGAAACGGTTCAAAGCCTGCCGGAATGTCCGACGTTCTCGCCATTACCGGTCCGATCTTCCTGCTGATCGCGGCCGGCTACTTCGCGTTCAGCCGTCGTATCCTCGATCCGTCGCAGTCGCGGATCCTCGGCGCGTTCGTCCTCAACTTCGCCTTGCCCGCCCTGATCGTCCGGGCGCTGGTCGGCCGCCGGCCGGCCGAGATCGTCAACGCGCGCTATCTTCTGGCGTACGGTCTCGCCTCGCTCGCCGTCTATGCGGCCGTATTCCTCGTCGCGCGTGCGGCGCGCGGCCGGTCGCAGACCGAAAGCGCCATCCAGGCTTTGGGCGCGACGGCCTCCAACAGCGGCTTCATCGGCTATCCCGTGGCGGCCCTCGTTCTCGGTCCGACCGCCGGCGTCGCCCTGTCGCTCAACATGATGTTCGAGAACATCGTGCTCATTCCGCTGGCCCTCGCCCTCGCCGAGTCCGGTCGCGGCAAGGCCGCGGGCTTCGCCGCCAATGTTCGTTCGACGGCGGCCCGGCTCTCCCGCAATCCGCTGATCCTCGCCATCCTGCTCGGGACCACCCTCGCGGCGCTCGGTCTGTCCTTGCCCGGCCCCCTCGCGCGCGCAATCGACATGCTGGCCAACGCCTCGGCGGCCGTGGCGCTGTTCGCCATCGGCGGCGCGCTCGTCGGCATCTCGGCCCGGGGCCTTGCCGGAGACGTCCTGCTGGTCGTCGTCGGCAAGCTCGTCGCCCACCCGCTCGCCGTCTTCGTCGCCCTGTCTTTCGTACCGGAACTCGACCCGACGCTGCGCAAGGCGGCGCTGATCTTTTCCAGCGTGTCGATGATCGCCGTGTTTCCGCTGTTGGCGCAGACCTACGGGCAGGAACGGATGGCGGCGGCGGCGCTCCTGACGGCGACCGCGACGTCGTTCCTGACCATTTCCGCCCTGCTTTATTTCCTTTGAGCGCCGGGTCTTCGCGTCGCGCTCAGGCTTGACGCCAGCGGCCCCGCCGACGCATCGTCCCGCCGCTCAACCATTTCGGGAACCGCACGTTCATGCGTTCTTCGTCGCTCCGTCGCGGGTTCGCCGCGGCAGTTTCCGCCGTCGCCATCGCTCAGGCGGCGACCGCGCCGGCGCTGGCGCGTCCGCAAGTTCCCGCCGAGCAGCGCCACATGTCCTTCTCCGGCGACATGCCCGCCTGCGACGATCCCTCGATTCTCGGCCGCATCTCCTGGCGCTTCTCGTCGCGCGAAGGCTACTGGAACTCCGGTCTCGCGATCGCCGGCTTCAACAGCATCGTCGAAATCGGCTACCGCTCGACCGGGCTCGACTATTATCCGCGCCGCTATTGCATGGGCCTGGCCGTGCTCAGCGACGGCAAGACCCGCAAGGTCGCCTACGCGATCGGCGGCAGCGAGACCGGCTGGCTCGGCGTCCTCGGCTCCGGCCTCGAATGGTGCGTCGAAGGACTCGACCGCAATTTCGCCTACGGCGGCGCATGCCGGGCGGCGCGCCCCTGAGACGCTGAAGAGATTTCGAGCATGACGCGTTTTCTGTCCGCATGGGCGACGGCCATCGTTCTGGCTCTGACGGCGCTGTCGGCGCCGGCGTTCGCCCAGCAATCCGGCTGCATTCTCGACAATTGCGCCGACCGGCGGCCTGCCGCGCGGCGCAATCCGGGCGAGGGCTGGCGTCCGTCGCGGCCGCAGCCGCGCGGCGACAGCGCGCCCGGCGATTTCGACTTCTACGTGCTCGCCCTGTCCTGGTCGCCGGGTTTCTGCGCGCTCGGCGGCGCGGAGAAGAACGCGCGCCAATGCTCCGATGGCCGCAAGCTCGGCTTCGTCGTCCACGGTCTGTGGCCGCAGTACGAGCGCGGGTTTCCGCAGGATTGCGGCCCGGCCGGCCGCTCGCCCTCGCGCATCGCGCTCGACCAGGCGGCGGGCGTCTTTCCGGACGAAGGCCTCGCCCGCTACGAATGGCGCAAGCACGGAACCTGCTCCGGCAAGAGCCCGAGCGATTATTTCGGCGACGTGCGCCGCGCCCGCGACATGATCGCCGTGCCGCCGCAACTCAAGTCCGCCAGCGGCGACCAGAGCTGGGCGCCGGTCGACATCCTGCGCGCCTTCGAATCCGCCAATCCCCGGTTGCGCCCGGGCATGTCGGCCGTCGGTTGTCGCGACGGCATGCTGCAGGAAGTCCGCTTCTGCATGAGCAAGGACCTGCGCGAGTTCAGGGCCTGCCCGGAAGTCGCCCGGCAGACCTGCCGCGCCCGCCAGCTCAGTGTGCCCGCGCCGCTCTGAGCCGGCGCCCGCCCGAAGTTCGGACGCCCCGGCCGCCGGGCCGGTGAACCGGCGCGCGCTTTCGTGCGTAAGCTTGCCGACGCCCCGCGCGAGCCGAAGGGACCCGGCATGAAGCAGATTGCAGTCGCCTATCTGACGACATTCGTCGCCTTCGTCGCGATCGACTTCGTCTGGCTCTCGTTCATGGGCGAGCGCCTCTACCGCCCCGTGCTGAAGGACCTGCTCGCCCCGGAGTTCAGGATCGCTCCGGCGGTCGTCTTCTACCTCGCCTATGCGGCGGGGCTGGTCTGGTTCGTCGTGCTGCCGGCGCTCGGCAGCGACGGCTGGCGCCCGGCGCTGGTCAACGGCGCGCTGCTCGGCCTGTTCGCCTACGCCACCTACGACCTGACCAACCAGGCGACGTTGCGCGAATGGTCGACCCTGCTCACCGTCGCCGACATGTGCTGGGGCGCGGTCGCGTCGGCTGCGGCCTGTCTCGTCGCCACGGGCGCGACCGCCGCCCTCGTCGGCAGGACGTGATCCGGCTCGACGCGACGCTCCGTTCGGCCTAGGCAGGCGGCATGAACTACCGCCACGCCTTCCACGCCGGCAATTTCGCGGACGTCTTCAAGCACGCGCTGCTCGCGCGCATCCTCGCCTATCTGAACCGCAAGGAAACGCCGTACCGCGTGATCGACACGCACGCCGGCGAAGGCGCCTACGATCTCGCGCGCGAGGAGGCCGAGCGCACCGGCGAATGGCGCGAAGGGATCGGACGCCTGGCGGCCGGCGCCGTCGAAAGCAGCGCCGCCGACCTGCTCCGCCCGTTTCTCGACGTCGTCGGCCCCTGCGACGCCGACGGCCGTCCTGCCCTCTATCCGGGCTCGCCGCTGATCGCGCAAAAACTGGCACGATCGGGCGACCGGCTCGTGTTCTGCGAGAAGCACCCGGAGGCGTTCGCCGCCCTGAGAAAGCGCTTCGGCCGCGACAGGCGGGTCAGGACGCTCGATCTCGACGGCTGGACCGCGCTCGGCGCCTTCGTGCCGCCGCCCGAGCGGCGCGGTCTCGTCCTCGTCGACCCGCCGTTCGAGGCGAAGGACGAATTCGCGACGCTGGCGAAGAGTTTCGCCGCCGCCCACGCCAAATGGCCGACCGGCGTCTACGCGCTCTGGTATCCGGTGAAGAACCCGGCCGACGCGCGCGCGCTATGGGGGTCGGTACGCGAGTCGGGCGCCAAAAGCGCGCTGCGGCTCGAACTGGCGATCGCGCCGTTTGCGGAGGGCGCCGGCCTCGTCCGCACCGGCCTGATCGTCGCCAATCCGCCCTGGACGCTGCAGGACGAAGCGCGCGCGCTGCTGCCGGAACTCGCGCGCCTGATGGAGCGCAAGCCGGGTTCGGGCGCCGTCCTGATCGAACCGTTCGGCGGCTGAAAAGAAAAAGGCCCGGCGTGAAGCCGGGCCAAGTCGCCGTCCTGGAGGTCGGAAAGCTTAGAACCTGTAATTGACGCCCGTGCGCAGGACCGACGTGTTGAGGCCGAGCCGGACCCAGTCCGGCGTGTAGGCGAACACGTCGCGGGAGCCGAGCGAGGTGAACATGTATTCGGCCTTGGCCGAGATGTGATCCGTGAAGGCGTATTCGAGGCCGGCGCCGACGGCGTAGCCCGCCTGGAAGGCCGAGGCGGAGCCGAAGAACGGCAGGGCGCGCCAGTCGCTGACATTGGCCGAAACCGACCCGAAGGCCAGACCGCCCGTCAGATAGATCAGCGCCCGGTCGGCGGCGAAGCCGACGCGCGGGCGGATGGTGGCGAGGCTGGTCAGCTTGCCCTCGCCGTGGAAGGCGAAGAACGGCAATTGATTGCGGTTGTTGACGGCGGAGAGGTCCCAGTCGCCTTCGACGCCGAGCACGATGTTGGGGGTCGCCTGCCAGTTGAAGCCGCCGGTGAGGCCTCCGACGAAGCCCGACGGCTTGCCGAACAGCTGGTCCGATCCGTTGGTGAAGGAACCCCAGCCGTAGCCGGCGTTGAGACCGAGATAGAAGCCGGTCCAGGAAAACGCCGCCTGCGGCGCGTAATAATCGGACTGAACCCCTCGACGGCTCGGCAGATCGGCGGCCTGTGCGGCCCCTGCAAGAACGATCGCCGACAGGGCGACGCTCGCGAGAAGGCTCTTCGACATGGGTCCACTCCGGATACGCATTACGCAACTTCGTCGTGTCCAGTTATGGAATCGTTCAGGTAAACGAGACGTTACGCGCCGGCTTGTTAACCGATGAGGCTTCGATGCGGCGAAGTCCTGCTTCAGATCTTCGCAAGTACCGCGGCGCATCTCCAGCCGATCGCACGATCTGCGGCTCGCAATACTGTTCCCGTCGGCCAAGGCCCGAGCGTTTCGCGGTCGATCATGGTTAATCGCCGGTTAACAGGGGCCGTTCATCGTCCTTCGGGCTGGCGTCCCGGTCGCCCGTCCCTATGATCGGATCGATGTCCGCGTCGCAAGACTGTCCGGGCGAGGTGGCGGGAGCGACGGGAAATGGCAGGCGACATTGCGCTGGTGACCGGCGGCGTGCGGCGGATCGGCCGCGCCATCGTCGAACGACTGGCCCGCGACGGCATGGCCGTCGTGATCCATGCGAGCGCCCGCTCGCTGGACGAGGCGGAGGCGCTCTCGGCAGCCCTGCGCAGTCGGGGGCATCGCGCCGCGGCGTNNGTCGGGCGGGCCAGCCTGCCGTTCGGCGCGCCGACGCGGCTCGTCAACAACGCCTCGATCTTCGAGGCCGACGAGCCCGACACGTTCGCCGCCGAACGGTTCGACCGGGCGATGGCCGTCAACCTGCGCGCGCCGGCGCTGCTGGCGCAGACGTTTGCGGCGGCGCTGCCGGCCGATGCGGCCGGCGCCATCGTCAATCTGCTGGACCAGCGCGTGCTGCGGCCGGACCCGCATTACTTCAGCTATTCGATTTCCAAGGCCGGCCTGCACGCGGCGACGCGGATCATGGCGCAGGCCTATGCGCCGCGCATCCGGGTCAATGCCGTCGGTCCCGGCCCGGTGCTGCCGAACGACCTCGAAGGGCAGGCGGCGTTCGACGCGGAAATCGCCGTCGCTCCGCTCGCCCGCGCGGTCGCGCCGGAAGAGATCGCCGACGCCGTCGCCTGGCTGATCGCCGCGCCGGGCGTCACCGGGCAGATGATCGCGGTGGATGCCGGCCAGCATCTGGCGTGGCGGAAGTGAACCTCAATCGGCTGTCGGCAGCCGCCGGATCGTGAATTCGATCTGGTCGTCGTCGCAGACCCGCCAGAACTCGATTTCCGTCATGTAGGCCGCCTTGGGATAGCGGTCGAACCATTCGCGCGCCTTGGCCCGCGCCTCGACGCGCGGCAGGCGGAACGTCTCGCGCCGCCAGGCGCCCGACCCTCCGCCGGAACCGCCGCTCGCCCGCGCGCGACCGCGCTCGGCCAGCCTGCGCGCAATGTCGCCGGGGCTTTTCGGCCGCGGCTTGAACTCATGACTCATCGACGTCCCCGGAAAGGGTCGCTTGCAAGATAGCGCCGAGGTCGGAAAATGAGGAGTCGGACGGGCGGATATGTCGCCTTGCCGCCCCCTGCCGTCCGCTGCCGAAATCTGCCATAATGCGCGCCTATTGCAGCGCTCGAGCGAGGGGTCCGTCCCGATTTGATGACGCCGCGGGGAGCATTTCTGGCCGTTGCCGGCCTGGTCGCGATTTCCGTCGCGGCCGGGGTTGCGGCGGCGCGTCTGCTTCCCAACGATTACCCGTCCGAGATGGTCGCCGCCGCGCCCGAGCGAGCGCTGCCGGCGGCCTCGCTGCAACCGACGCTCGTCGTCGTCGAGGAACCGG
>CXWK01003376.1_pt1 | contig 11463 bp, 12 predicted proteins | sample 590851 | NCBI WGS metagenome assembly CXWK01 (sample SAMEA3498364, study PRJEB10139) | wastewater metagenome | biome: wastewater treatment plant; material: activated sludge | place: Denmark | collected 2014-08-01
CCGCATTGCCGTCGACAGGCGCGCGCACTCCCGTTCAGATGTGCTCACGGCTTGGAATTGGTTCGATGAGGGCGGCGCCGAGTCGTGGACGCACTGGGCCCAGGAGATCCAGGAGAGCCTGGCGGCGAACGACATCCCGTGCCGCGTGTATGACGCGCCACCGCCTCCAGACGAAGCCGATCGCCTGTCGAAGTTCGAAGCCGTCAAGCGCTGGTTCAGCGACGACTGGATGCGCATCGAATCAAAACTCCGCACGTCCATTGTTGAAGGCGTGAGCGTGTTCCTCTCGCTGTTCGACGACAACCCGCGCGTGAAGTACACCTTCTGCCCGCCGAAGGACACGTACGACGCCGTGCGCAACGCCGATGGGAGCCACGGCACGCCCTTGCCGCCGCTCGCGGACTTGATCGAGCAGGGGAAGGTCGTCGCGCTCAATTTTCCGACGGCGATGAACCCCGGATTGGCCCGGGCGCTGGGCACGATGTTGAAGCAGGACTTTCAACGCGCGGTCCTGGGCCGCATCCAGACGATGACGAATCAGCCGTCAAGTCCGCAGCGCGCTGTCGCCTTCGTCTGTGACGAGTACCAGTCCTTCGCCACCACGGGCGAGAACGAACCGTCGGGTGACGAGAAGTTCTTTTCCCTGGCGCGTCAGGCGCGCTGTATTCCGATTGTTGCCACGCAGAGCATCAGTTCGCTCCGGTCCACTTTGTCGGGCGAATCCTGGCGCACGTTGTTGCAGGGGTTGCGCACGAAGGTCTTCCTTGCATTGTCCGACGACTTCAGCGCCCAGATGGCGGCGGACTTGTGCGGCAGGATCGAGCGGCTGAAGCCCTCGTACACCCTGACCGAAGCGGGCCAGGACGCGCGCGTGAGTCTCATGACCGGCAGACCCGCGGCGCACCGGACCACCGTCAGCGCCACGAAGACCTACAGCCTGCAGCGCGAGTACGTGTTCGAGCCGAAGGTGTTCGCCGAGCTGCAAAACGGCCAGGCCATTGTTCTGCCGTACGACGGTCTGAATCCCCAGCCGCCGACGTACTGCTACCTCAAGCCCCACTACCTCGACATCCAGACCAGCTACTTCGACCACGCTGCGAAAGGAGCGCTCTGATGAGCTTTGACATCATCCTGCCGTTTCTCCGGCCGATCGCACACTTGATTGAGGATCCCAGCGTCAGCGAAATCATGGTCAATGGCTCGCGGCGCGTTTTTATCGAGCGAGACGGCATCGTGGGCGAGGCCACGGATGTCCGCATCGACGAGCGCAATCTTCGCGTGGCCGTGAAGAACATCGCCAGGGCGTTGGGCGATGACGTCTCGGAGGAGAAGCCAATCCTCGATTCGCGCCTGCCAGACGGTTCGCGCGTTGCAGCGATCTTGCCGCCCTGTAGCCTCGGTGGCACCACATTCACGATCAGGAAGTTCCAGACGCGCTTCTTCACGGCTGATGAGCTCGTTCGTATTGGCACAATGACGCCGGAAGTCCTGGCCACGGTAGAGGCCGCAATCGCGAGGGATCAGAACATTCTGATCAGCGGTGGGACGAGCACGGGCAAGACCACACTACTCAACGCGCTAGCGGCGTTCCTGCCGGTGAACGACAGGGTTGTCCTCATCGAAGACACGGCTGAGCTACAGATCGACCGGCCGAATCTCGTTAGGTTCGAGGCGCGTCGTGAGCAAGCAGGCTTGCCGGCGGTGACCATTCGCGAGTTGCTTCGCGCGACATTGCGGCATCGACCGGACCGCATCGTTGTTGGCGAGGTTCGAGGCGGAGAGGCGTTTGATCTGCTCCAGGCACTGAACACCGGACATGCCGGCTCGTTATCAACCATTCACGCCAACTCGGCGGAGCAGGCCCTGGCGCGATTCGCCTCGTGCGTCGTGCAAAGCGGCATCGAGTTGCCTTACCAGGCCGTGCGGTACCAGATCGCGGACGCTATCGATGTAGTGCTCCACCTTGAGCGCAATCGTGGCACGCGCGTCGTGGAGGAAGTGATTGCCGTCGGGCGCTACGAGGCGGAACGCGATCGGTACGACACCGATGTGCTGCATCGCGGTCAGAATCACGTGTGAGATTGCGTTCGTACTGATGAAGAACCTAAGGCCGGGCCAACGAAACGCGATTGTCAGGCTCGACACTGACGCCGTCAAGACTCCTCGCCGGGCTCGGCCCCGGCTGCGCCGGGCTCACGGTCTTGACCGCGTCAGCGTCGAGCCCGTCTTGGCATTTATCGATGGCCCGGGAAGTCTGCCTGGCTAAGCACAGAGGGACGCATCGATACACGCTCAAGCGGTCCGGGAATCGTCGTCACGAACGGGCAGAGCAGGCTCTACCACGCGTTCGTCACGTCGGCTCCGTGTGGCGGCACTACCACCACTACCGACAAGCAACAACGTCATCATCATGATGATCATCGTCAGCCCTATGCCGCCGATGCCTCACGGCTGCGGGTCCCAGAGCCGTCGCCATGCGGTGAATTCTCCTGGCCGGATGGCGTATCGGGCGAAGTTACCCTCGTGAAGGCCGAGCAACTCGTTCTCCGCCGCCTCCCGAAACTTTTCCCGGTCGCTGTCTTCGACATTTCCGGCCGCCCAATCGGCGATGTGCGTCGCCGCCTTCTTCCTGTCCATGCCTCCACGCACGACGTCGCCTACGACGGTGCGCAACGCCTCGCGGTACTTGAGTCTGAGGGGATCGGGCTCGCCGAGTGATTGCCGAACCGCGGCGTAGCGCGCTGCCGACCGCTCATATGCCCACACGAACACGTCCCGCAGAAGCTCGATCCGGTTCAGCTCGTACACGCCGAGCATCGCCTGCGTGTACAAATCGCGCGGCAGGTCGGTGAATGAAAGCGGGGACAGGTTCGCCCGGATGAATGGGATGTTCGCGGCCATCCGCGACACGCGCTTGTTCACATCATCAAACGGCTGCAGGTATGGCAGCTGCGCCATCACGAAGAAGGACTGTTCGAAGGGATCTGTAATCGCCGAGGCTGTGGCGAGAAGCTGGTCAAAGCATTCCTCGATCAGCGCGGGCGTCTCCAAGGGGTGAAACACAGTGCCGTCGATGCCGACACCGATATGGCGCAGACGTCCGGCGGCTCTCGCATCGGCAAGAAGGTTGTTCGCGAGGATGCCGTGCAGATTGAGAATCGTGTAGCGGTTGAAATCGATCTCCGCCGCATTGCCCACGAGAAACTCAACCGAATCTTTGTGATTCAGGATCATCTGGGCGTCGAGTCGGTCGCGGCCCTTTGCCTCCTGGCCGAACTCGATCAGCCGCTTTGTGTCGAGCAGTGAGTAGGTATTGCCTTCAAGGCGGCTCGAATTCCACGACAGCTCGATGAGAAGCCGGTTCAGGATCTGGCGCGCATAGGTGCCCGCCGCTTCGTGCCCTTCGTGGCGCGCGCCTACTTCCGCGAGATGGACACGCGCCCGCTCTGGGAGATAGAACGTCTGACCGGGACGGTACGAGTCCAGGAATTTGCGGTTGTAGCCGACCGGTGTCCGCGCCGCCAGCGACCGCCGCACGTCCGCCCTGATCTGTTCACCTTCACGCGACAGGTTGACCGCGGTTTCCGCCGCCACCTCGGGGTGCGCCGCAGGTGCCGCTACGTCCGGCGCCCGGTAGTGAGCCCAGCGCCCGTCTCCGTCGCGCACCACTCGGCCGGCCTCCACGAGGCGCTTCAGGCGGTGCTGCAGCGTCCGCTTCGGTACCTTCTCACCAAGAACGTCCCGGAGCTCGGCCGACGTGACGCCAGGACGGGCGCGTACGACCTGCTCAATCTCGTCCAACTCGCTTTCGGGTATTGGCCTCGCCATGCTGTCTGTCCGTTTTTGTTGCGCCTATCCTTATACGCGCAATTAAACCAGTTATACGCGCAACAATCAAGCTATACGCGCAATAATAATTGCGCCCATAAGCCTAGGCGGCAGCTTCCTGAGCCATACGCGCAACAATCAACCTGGGCATCGGTGACGTTCGGCTGTTGACAGTGACGTAGCTGGCTCGAAAGCCCCGACACCACCGTGCATGGCGTGAACATCCGCAAGACGGAGGCGACCGCCTCATTTGCGCCGGGCGCACCCTTTACAGTCCGCGCCGATCGCGTTACGCTAATCAGCGGATCATCCACATAGACGGAGAGGGAACTGCGTGAAAACGTTCGGACAGATCATCGCCGAAGCCCGCAAGGCACTTGGCCTGAGCCAGAAGGATCTGGCTGCGAAGGTCCGCAAAGAGGACGGCGAGCCGATCTCCCCCCAGTACCTCAACGACATCGAACACGACCGGCGCAACCCGCCGTCGGGATTCATCATTGAACAACTCGCCAAGCACCTGAAGCTGCGGCCCGAACCGCTCATCGCTGCCGCCGGCATGTGGCCGGAGGATCTCCAGGAAAAGGTGGCTGCGGCCGACCCGGAGGCCGTTCAGCAGGCGTTCACCGCGTTCAGGAAGACGCTGAAAGAGAAGTCATAGGAGCCCGTCCGTGAACTGGACCCGCGACGACACGGGCCGCTTTCGGCAGCGGCCGCACTACACGCCGGCCGAGCTGGAGCACACCTGTGAGGACGCGATTTGCAGCTTCCTCCAGCAGCGGCACGGCACCGTGAAGTTTCCTGTAAGCACGGCGGACCTCACCGTGCTCATCGAGCGCGACGTCGCGGACCTCGACAGCTACAGCGACCTGGAAGATGGCATCGACGGCCTCACCGACTTCTTCCCGCGCAAGAAGCCGCGCGTCAAGATCGCGGCGCGGCTGCAGGAGCCGTACCTTGAGAACCGGCTTCGCACAACGCTGACCCATGAGTATGGTCACGTCATCCTGCACGGTTTTCTCTTCGCACTTGATGCAGATCTCCAAAAGCTCTTCGAGGGCGGGGCAAAGGACACGCGCAACACGTGCCACCGCGATCACATCCACGGTGGCGCGGCGGACTGGATGGAGTGGCAGGCCGGGTTCGCCTGCGGCGCACTGCTCATGCCACAGTCAGAACTCGTGCGCGTGGTGAAGGACTTCCGCGCCGCCGCAGACATCCCCTATGCCGACATTGGTGTGGGCTCTGAGCTTGCGGGCCGCCTCATCCAGCACGTAACGGATGCGTTCCAGGTTTCACAGGACGCCGCCCGCGTGCGGCTTGAGCAGCGCAAGGCCATCGTGCGCAACCCCGTCGTCGGCCTGTTCGGATAACCAAATACCCAAAACTGCGGATTAGCGGATTAGCGTGATACAATCCTCGGCGGAGGATTTCACGCTATGAGACTGACCATCATCCGAATCAAGCCGAACCCTGCCGGCAAGGACAGGGCGCGACACGGCAACGCCACACCCGCCCAGCTCGCGGGCGAGTGGGTAGACTTCCGCAACGACACCGGCGCCGACGTCTCGCTCGACGGCGTCACCCTGTGGCACCTGACCTACGCGCCGGGCCGCGACCGGGAATGGGAGCAGGTCGTCGGCTTCGCCTTCACCCTGCCGGCAGGGCAGATCGCTCGCGTGCACTCCGGCCAGCGCCGCGACCTCTCCGTCGTGCGCCCCGAAGATCTCTCCGGCGCCGATTTGCACGCCTTCACTGGCAAGGACGCCTACGTCTGGAACAACGAGCAGGGCGACACTCCGCTGCTGTTCAAGGCCGCCACAAAGACGACGGTCGACAGGGCGTCCTACGACCCCAACCCGCCCGAGGGCGCCGTTCTGATCCGCCAGGGCGACAAGCTCGTCCCGGCTGCCGTTCACGCGACCACCCGGTAGACCGCCATGGTCAAACTCACCTGGAAGTTCAGCGGGCGCACTGTGCCCGCGAACCGCGTGGCCGACGAACTCACCAAGGCCGTCCGGGCCAAGGCGGGCGATGCCGCGAAGGACACCATCGCGCGCGTTCGCTGTCCCGTCCACGGCACGCCGCCGCGCAACATCCGCCGCAGCGTCAGCGGCGGCGCTTTTCGTTTCGAGTACGACTCCTGCTGCGAGCGGCTGCAGCAGGCCGTCAACGGTCGCTTCCGGTAGCCGCCTGAACCAAGGAGATCATGAAAATGCAAAACGAAAATCCGGGCCACTCGGGAGACGCTCCCGGCCAGAACAAGACCTTCTCGATCATCGTGAACGGGCGCCCGCGCACGATCACCGAGAAGAAGCTGAGCTACATCGAGGCGGTCCACCTCGCCTATCCGGACGAGAACCCGTCCGACACGGTGTCGTTCACCGTGACGTATTCCAATCCGCACGGAAAGGACGGCTCGCTTGTGGACGGGCAGGAGACGCCAGTGCACGACGGGATGATCCTGAATGTCCACAAGACTGATCGCTCGTAGTCCGGATCTCCAGCGTCTGCGCGACGACGGCTTCGAGGAGGAGGTACGGAGCGGGTTCCTGATCGTCCGCTCCGTACCCTACGTCACCCCATCGAAGGCCGTAGCACGCGGCGTTCTCGTGACCGACCTCGCCCTCAACGACGACATCACGCAGACGCCGAAAGATCACCAGGTCTGGTTTGCCGGCGAACACCCGTGCAGCGCCGAGGGCGTGCCCATCGTGGCCTTGGGCGCGCAGGCCTGCGTTCAGACCCTTTGCGAAGGCGTCGCCGTAAACTTTCGTTTTTCCGCGAAGAGACCAGAGGGCTATCCGGATTACCACTCCAAGATCACCCAGTACGTACAGATCCTCGAACACCATGCCCGCGCCCTGCACCCCGACGACCCCACGATCACGGCGCGGACATTCCGGCCCATCGAAACCACTGAAGAAGAATCGGTCTTTCTGTACACCGACTCCGCCTCCACTCGCGCCGGAATCGTGCGCGTCTCCGAGAAACTTGCGATGAAGAAGATCGCCATCGTCGGCCTCGGCGGCACCGGCGCCTATGTCCTCGACCTAGTCGCCAAGACCCCGGTCCGGGAGATCCATCTCTTTGACGGCGACCGCTTCCTCCAGCACAACGCGTTTCGTGCTCCGGGGGCCGCCTCGCTGGACGACCTGCGCGCCCAGCGCTCCAAGGTTCAGTACTACGCGGATCTCTACGGCCGCATGCGCCGCGGCGTGATTCCGCACCCGGCGTTTATCGACAGCACGAACGTCGCGCAACTCGCCGGTTTCGACTTCGTGTTCGTATGCGTCGATCGCGCGTCCGCCCGAAAGTTAATTTCTAATTTTCTCCACACCCAGCGCACGCCGTTTATCGACGTCGGCATGGAACTCCAGTTGGTCGAGGAGACGGCGCAGATCATCGGCACCTGCCGCGTCACGCTCAGCACGCCTGAAAAGAGCGATCATTTCCCGCGTCACGTTTCGCTCGCGGGCGACCTCACGGACGACGTGTATGCCACGAACATCCAGGTCGCCGACGTGAATGCGCTGAACGCCGCGCTAGCGGTGCACAAGTGGAAGAAGTTCTGCGACTTCTACCAGGATCGCTATCGCGAGCACCAGTCGGCCTACGCCATCAACGCGCACCAGCTCACCCGCGACGAAACGGCGCCAGCATGAGACAGACCGTTCTCCGGCCTCAATTTGTCGAGTTCATCCCCGAGCAGCTTGAAGACGGCGTCCTGTACATCTCGCAGCGTTATCGCACCGCCATTCATCGCTGCTGCTGCGGTTGCGGCAGGGAAGTCGTCACGCCGCTCAGTCCCGCCGACTGGACCCTTGAGATCGTCAACGACGCCGTCACGCTTCACCCCTCAGTCGGGAACTGGAGCCTTCCGTGCAGATCCCACTACCTCATCCGCGGCAACAGGGTCGTCTGGGCGCGCGACATGAGCCGCGACGAAATCGAGCGCGGCCGCATCCACGACCAGCACCTCCGCGATGCACACTTCGCGCAAGTAAACCGCCGGAAAGAAGTAGAGAGCCAGCGCCCCGCGTCTGCCCCACGACAGTCCGATTCCCGGCTTGCGCGCCTGTGGCGAGCAATTCGAAGCTGGCTCGGGCTGCGGGACTAACAGGTCGCGGCCTAGGCGGGTAACGATCCCTTTCGCAAGATCGAAAGAGCAATCAGGCCGACCGTTGCCACACGAGCCGGCCAATGCTCTTGAACTTGTTGACGCCCAGCGCGCCCCGCTCGTTGCGTGACCGCGAGCCTGGTGCCGCCAATGCCGCGATGCCGGGCGCGCGGTCGGCCTCATGAATTTCGAATGCGTCGAAATTCTCATCGAGAAGAACGAGAAGGACCGCGTCGAATTCCTTCTCGATGTCGATCGATCCCATGCGCTGACCCGGCTTGCAGCCAGGGAGGATGCAGCGTCCTTTGATCTGCAAGCGCCGGCCGCTGGCCCGATCGACAGCGTCGTACCTGGCGTGACGAGCAGGCCTCAACGCGACACCGAGAAGCCGCGCTGCCTCGTACTCGGCGACCTCACCCGTGATACCGAGCGGCTTGCCCGTCAGCCCGCGATACTCCTGCGCGAGCTTCTTCGCTTCGCCGAGCAGGGCGAATACCCGCTGTTCTTCAGCAGACTGACTCCGTCCGGTCATCCGCAGCTCCCTCCGTCAAACATGCCCCGGCCGGTATCGCCCGTCAAGCCGCGAAGCATCGACCCCTGACGACCTGCCGCCGTGTTTCCACCCGTTCTCGTCGCACTCTCACTCTGCACGTTCCGGTTCTTGCCAGGTACCGGAGCGCCTTCGCTGACGTCGCCACACGGGCGACCGGCGCCGGGCAGCAGGATGCGCGCCAGCGAAGATCGCGCTGATCACGATCCCGCTACGATGCCCGGCGCCTCGACAGCGGCGGCGCTCCTCGCGCGCTCCTTTCGCACCGCGATTGCGGGTTCCTGTGGTTGCGAAGGAACCGCACAACGCCGTTTCTCACAAAAGGAGCACGAGAGAATGGCTACGACCCGCAACAACGCGCACATGACAGTGAAGTTCTTCCCGAACGACAAGGGCAACCCGCCCGGCAAGCTCGCCGAAGCCGAGCTGCATTTCTCCGGCGGCCCGTGCGACGGTCTCAGGCTGATCGGCTTCGCCGTCTGGGAGCGCAAGGGCGGCGGACGCAACGTCACCTTCCCGGCGCGTCAGTACAGCGTCAACGGCGAGCGGCGCAGCTACTCACTGCTGCGACCGATTGCAGACGCGGCGACGCAGGACAAACTTCGCGACCAGATCCTGTCGGCCTACGCCGAGGCCGAGACGGCGGTTGCGTAACCGCTCCGGGCGGGGCGCTTGACGGCGCCCCGCCCTCCCTTCTCAGGGCTTGCCGGTTAGCTGGTCCGCCTGTAACGTTCCGCCATGGACTTTCCGCTGGCGCCACGCACGGACTCCTATCTNNCAATCATCTCGGCTTCAAGACGGTGAGCGCGCCGGCTTGGCCGTCGGCCGACAGTTCGGGACCGGTCCTGCTCGATCCCGTGGGCATGCCCCTCGCCGGCGCGCCGCGGACGGTCTGCGTCGTTGGCGAGCCGTCCACGTCCGACGCCTACATCATCCGCCGCTACCGCGAAGACCCCGACGACGGGCCGAAGGCCCATATAACGTGGACACGTTCAAGGTGTGGGTCCGCTCGCTGCCGCGCCATCTTGAGATAACTCAGATCGTGAACGCCGCTTCGACGAGCTACGACGAGAACTGGCGCGCCTACGAGCGGGGCACCGTCTTCGTGCTGCAGCAGCCGCGCGGTCGCGACCACTGGTTGGCCGAGTTGCCGGAGCACGTCCGTGTAATCCTCGCCGCGCGCACGACATAGCGCGCGCCAAGCGGTGCCCACCGGACACTCGCGTCTCCTCCCCTATGTGCTGGTTCGTATGCCATTCGGTTCGTGCTGAATGACATGTGTCCTGCTTCATAGGACGCGAACGACCCTAGGCCACGGTCAATAACGTCTCCTCCTACAGGACGTATCTGTCCTATGGCTTCCCTTGTTTGCGACGCATTTCGGCCGTATGTTGAGACTCAGCACGGAGACCAATAATGGCAATTCTCAAAAAGAATGTGATCCCCATGCCGGCGCGGCCCACAGCCTCGGCGGCGAAAATGTCCGAGCGGAAATGGGGCCGTGAGGCGATGGACGTGCGAGGCTTCTGCCTCCTGCCGTCCCTGCTCCTGCACGCGCAGGCGCGCCTTAAGATGACGCCCACGCACCTTGCGCTGGTTCTGCACCTCGCCGATTTTTGGTGGGACGCCAGCCGCAAACCCTGGCCGAGCAAAGCCACACTGGCCCAGCGCGTCGGCCTTAGCCCTCGTCAGGTCCAGCGTCAGATGGCCGAGCTCGAGGACATGGGTCTCGTGAAGCGGAAACCGCGCGCCAGCGTGCTGAAAGGGAAGTTGAGCAATGAATACGACCTCTCCGGCCTCGTGGCACGCCTGAAGGAACTCGCTCTTGAATTCAAGGCTGCCGACGAAGAGGCCAGGAAGAAACAGCAGGCCGTCGCCCGCCCCGGCTTCCGGAAGCGGGTGGTGGCCGGCGACGAGGGCTGACGGTTTAAGAGATTGCGGCGTAGCTCAAACGGACAGAGCCCCTGTTTTCGACAGGGCTGGGATGTGAACAATTCCAGTCTATGGGCAGGGAGGTTGCGGGTTCAAGTCCCGCCGCCGCGACCAACTTTCGATGCCGGCGCCAAGAGATCATGGAGCTTCTTGGCCCTCGCATTACAAACGCCCGGTACTCGTACCCTTCGTACGTCTCAGGCGAGACATGGTCCTTTCCACGTCGGCCTTCTTTCTGTCAGGCCACCAGCCAAGCTGAGACTGCCTGGTCAACGGTTCGAATGGTCTTGTGGCGTTCATTTCTCTACTGCGGCAGCTCGTGCTCGAGAAAGTGGCGCGCCTCTATTGCCGTCTTGAAGTTCCTCTCACCTAACCGTAATTCTGGTCAATATCGGCATGGGTTCGGTCAGGATCGCCCGCGATAAGGCGTTCGTACGTTGGTTCGGGACGCGAGCGCAGTCAAGGCCGCTGACCTTGACTTGGTTTCCGTGTGGTCCGATCAGATTCGAGAGGTGCGAAACGTCCTTCACTGGGCTGCGGCGGTGCCGTCGGTGCCAAACACGTGCGACAAGGTAGCAGTGCTACTAATGGCAGCAAGCGCGAATCTCGCGCTGCTCAACAAGGTCCGGTTGAGCACCTAGGCGAGGCAGACGCCGCAATTAGACCTTCCCACGTCCTGGAACCCTTTCCGCCGGTCGATCCGACTTTCTTCAGCGGGTTGGCTGCGCGCCGTTCCGCGCGGAGGCTCCACGCCGCTTCGCATGTTCACCTCGATCGCCGCGGGCCCTGCCAGCCGCGCGGAACCGAGCNNAAGTCGGACTGTGACGTGGACTGTGACATGACCCAGCCGATACTGCCGGTTTATACCGTAATCGATGGATCGCGATGCTGATCGACGAACGCGAGTCAAGTGGTTGAAAAATCAAGCACTTGGCAGCACTCCGTCGCACTCGGTCACTTCTTCCTCGTTCTCCTGTTAACCGGAGGGTTGCTGGTTCGAATCCAGCCCGAGGAGCCAAATTTCGCTCCGCTCAAC
>CXWK01040266.1_pt2 | contig 11460 bp, 15 predicted proteins | sample 590851 | NCBI WGS metagenome assembly CXWK01 (sample SAMEA3498364, study PRJEB10139) | wastewater metagenome | biome: wastewater treatment plant; material: activated sludge | place: Denmark | collected 2014-08-01
CAGCCCGCTGGATATAGCCGTAATACGCGAGGTGCCGGGAAACGGCGGCCAGGTCGCGCCCCTCGAGGATGAGCCGCAGGCGGTCCTGCCCGCCCTGCTCGTACTGCAGGCGGAGCAGCCTCTCGGCGAGCGCCTGCTGGGCCGCGATGTCCTTGCGCGCGCGCGCCCCCCGGTCGGCGAGCTCCGATTGCTGCGCGGACAGTGCCGCGTGCGCATTGCCCAGTTCGAAAAGCGTGCGGTTTGCCTCGCTCACCGCCTTTTCCGCGGCCTTCAGGACATCGGCCGCCTCGCCCCGCGACTCCTCGGCCCGCGCGAGTTCCTTCTCCAGCCGTTCGATGCGCTCGCGCAGCTGCCGGAGGTCTTCCTCGGAGGCCGCGGCCGGCGCGGCCTCCGCGCCAGAGCGCGGAGCCGCCGCCGCCAGGCAGGCCACGAACCCGACGCAGGCGAGTAATGCGGCCGCGAGGCGCCGCGCCCGCATCCCCTATCGAGCCTTGCCCTGGCTCGCGACGGCCGCAGCCGCCTTCGCCACCGCCTCCGGATCGCCGAGGTAATAGTGGCGGATGGGTTTGAGCGCGTCGTCGAGTTCGTAGACGAGCGGGATCGCCGTGGGAATGTTGAGCGAAACGATGTCGGCATCCGTGACGCCGTCCAGGAACTTCACCAGGGCGCGCAGGCTGTTGCCGTGCGCGGCGACGAGAACCCGCTCGCCGGCCGCCACGCGCGGCGCGATCGCTTCCCGCCAGTAGGGGATCACGCGCGCCACGGTGTCCTTGAGGCATTCGGTGCGCGGCACTCGGGCATCGAGACCCGCGTAGCGCCGGTCGCGCGCGCTGTCGCGTTCGTCGCCCTCGGCGAGTTCCGGCGGGGGCGTGTCGTAGCTGCGGCGCCAGACGAGAACCTGCTCCTCGCCGAACTTGCGCGCCGTCTCCGCCTTGTTGAGCCCCTGCAGGGCGCCGTAGTGGCGCTCGTTCAACCGCCAGTCCTTCACGACGGGAAGCCAGAGGCGGTCCATCTCCTCGAGGGCGAGGTTCAACGTGCGGATGGCGCGCCGGAGCACCGAGGTGAACGCGATGTCGAAGTCGTAGCCTTGCGCCGCCAGCAGGCGGCCCGCGGCGCGCGCCTCTTCCACGCCCCGGTCGGTGAGATCGACGTCCGTCCAGCCGGTGAATCGGTTTTCCTGGTTCCAGGTGCTTTCGCCGTGGCGGATGAGAACGAGCTTTTTCATGGCTTTCGTGGCAGGATCGCGGCCGTCCCATGTTACCAAACGCTCGCCGCGAATTCCTCGCGGGCTGCCGCGACATCGCGCCGGTCCTCGTGGGCACCATTCCCTTCGGTTTCGTGGCCGGCGTGGCCGCCGTCGGAGCCGGGATGTCGCCGCTGCAGGGCATAGCCCTTTCGTTCTTCGCGTTCTCCGGCATCGCGCAGCTCGTCGTGGCGCAGCTCGTGGCCGCCCAATCGCCCGTCATGGTGACGCTCGCCGCGGCGTTCATCGTGAGCCTTCGTTTCCTCATGTACAGCGCGACCCTTTCCCCGCACCTCGCGCACCTCCCGAGACGCTGGCGCGTGCCGCTCTCCTACCTCATGACGGACCAGGGCTTCGCGATGGGCGTGCACCGCTACGGGCAGCCTGGCGAGCACTCCCTGGGCCACTACCACCTGCTCGGGGCGGGAATCACCCTGTATGCCGCATGGCAGGCATCGGTGATCGCCGGGGCGCTGGCAGGGGCCCGGATTCCCGAATCGTGGTCACTCGATTTCGTGGTTACGCTCTCGTTCCTCGCGATCCTGGTGCCGGCGCTTCGCACGCGTGCAGCCATCGGCGCGGCGATGGTGGCTGCCGCCGTTGCGCTGGCGTGCGCCGGCCTGCCCTACAAGCTCGCGCTGGTGGTCGCCTCGCTCGCCGGCATCGGCGCGGGGCTCGCGATCGACTGGAGCCTGCGCCGGTGAGCGAGTGGATCGTGATCGTCGGAGCGGGCGCCGTCACCTTCCTCGCGCGCGCCTCGTTCATCGTGTTCGCCGACCCGCAGAAGTTCCCGCGCGCGTTCCGCATGGCCCTCGCGTTCGTTCCGGCCGCGGTGCTCGCCGCCATCGTGGCACCGGGCCTCGCGATGCCCTCCGGGGTGCTCGACCTGTCGATGGCCAACCCGCGGCTGCTCGCGGGGATCGCCGCGACGGCGGTGGCCCTGAAGGTGCGCAACCCCCTCGCCTGCATCGGCGCGGGGATGGCCGCACTCTGGGGCCTGCAGTCCCTCGCGGGATGACGGGGTTCGCCGGGCGACGCACCGGGCTGCTAAAATGCGCGTTTCCCCGCGTACCGCACCTCCCCCCATGGGCGAATTCCTGCTGAACAACCTCGCGCTCGTCGCGCTGTTCCTCGCGAGCGGCGCGCTCCTGCTGTGGCCCGACATCAGCCGATTCGCGGGCGGGGCCAACGGCGTCGGCACGCTGGAGGCCACGCGCCTCATGAACCAGCCCGGCACGCTGGTGCTGGACGTTCGGCAGCCCCAGGAGTTCGCGGCCGGTCATTTGCCGAAGGCGCGTCACATTCCCCTGGGCGACCTGGCGGCGCGGATCGGAGAGATCGCCAAGTTCAAGGACAAGCCGGTGATCGTCACCTGTCGCAGCGGCGCGCGCTCCGGTTCGGCCTGCCGGGCGCTGAAGAAAGCGGGGTTCACCAGCGTCTACAACCTCAAGGGAGGCGTCCCGGCCTGGGAGCAGGCGAGCCTTCCCGTGGAGCGCTAGGCGATGGCGAAAGTCGTGATGTACTCGACCGGCGTGTGCCCGTTCTGCGTGATGGCCGAGAAGCTGCTCCGAGCCAAGGGCGTGGCCGACATCGAGAAGGTCCGCGTGGATCTCGACCCGGTCCGTCGCGAGGAGATGATGACGCGCACCGGGCGGCGAAGCGTGCCGCAGATATTCATCGGGGAACGCCACGTCGGCGGCTACGACGACCTTGCCGAGCTCGACAACGAGGGCGGACTCGACCCCTTGCTCGCCGCCTGACGGCCGCGGGCCCATCCACACCCAACCGAAGGAAGCGCCATGAGCGACGCCCAGAACCAGCCCGTCTTTTCCATCGAGAAGCGCTACGTGAAGGACATCTCGCTCGAGATTCCCAACGCCCCCCAGGTGTTTCTCGAGCGCGAAGCGCCGCAGGTCGACATCCAGCTGCACCACGAGTCGAAGCCGATCGAGGACGGCGTCTTCCAGACGATCCTCACGGTGACCGTCACGGCCAAGGCGAAGGAAAAGACGCTCTTCCTCGCGGAGGTGGGGCAGGCCGGCATCTTCGTCATCCGCAACATCCCCGAGGCCGACATGGAGCCGGTGCTCGGCATCGCCTGCCCGAACATCCTCTTCCCCTACGTGCGCGAGGTGATCTCCGACGTGGTCGGCCGCGCGGGCTTCCCGCCGGTGGTGCTCACGCCGGTCAACTTCGAGGCGCTCTACCAGGCCCAGAAGCAGGCCCAGGCAGGCGAGCAGCAGGGCAGCCCGATCGTCCAGGCCGCCCACTGAGGACGCCGATGCGTGCCGTCCGCGCGATCCTCGCGTTCCTCGCGTTCCTCGCGGCATGGCCCGCATCGGGCGCGGAATTCCGCAGCGTGGGCGAGCGTGCGACGGTGCTCTACGACGCTCCGTCGAACAAGGCGGATCGCATCTTCGTTGCCAGCCGGGGCTATCCCTTCGAGGTGCTGGTGAACCTCGACCTGTGGACGAAGGTGCGCGACGCCGGCGGTGAAGTGGGCTGGATCGAGAACCGGATGCTGGGGGAACGCCGCAATGCGCTCGTGAGCGTTCCCGTGGCCGACGTGCGCGCCGCCCCCGAAGCCCGGTCGCCGCTCGTCTTCGAGGCCTACAAGCAGGTCCTCCTCGAGGTGATCGAGCCCCCGGTGGACGGCTGGGTAAAGGTGCGCCACCGCGACGGGCAGATGGGATTCGCGCGCACCGCCCATCTCTGGGGCGTCTAGGGTCCCGATGAAGATCGCGATCCTCGGCGCCGGAGCGTGGGGATCGGCGCTAGGGGTGTCCTTTTCCACCGTCCACGAAGTGTGCCTGTGGACGCGGCGCCCGCAGGCCTGCGCACTCCTCGCAACCCGGCGCTCCAGTCCCTACCTTCCCGATATCACGCTACCCGACGCGCTCCGGATCGAGCCGGACCTCGCCTCCGCCATCGCGGGTTGCGATCTCGCGATCGTCGCCACGTCGACCTCGGGGCTTCGCGAAGTCGCCGGCGCGATCGCGCGCATCCGGCCGGGCATCGACCTGCTGTGGGCCTGCAAGGGCTTCGAAAGCGGCTCGCGCAAGTTGCCCCACGAGATCGTCGCCGAAGCCCTTCCCGCAGCCGGCCACGCGGGCGCGCTTTCCGGGCCCAGCTTCGCGCTGGAGGTGGCGAGGGGCCAGCCCACGGCGCTCGTCCTCGCTTGCCGCGATGGCGACTTCGCGGCGGTAACTGCTGCCGGACTCAACGACGCTCGCCTTCTCATCTATTCGAGCACGGACCTTCCCGGCGTCGAACTGGGTGGTGCGCTCAAGAACGTCGTGGCGATCGCCGCCGGCATCTGCGATGGTCTCGGGCTGGGCCGAAACGCGCGCGCGGCGCTCATCACGCGTGGACTGGCGGAGGTCGTGCGCCTGGGAGTCGGGATGGGCGGGCAACCCGAAACCTTCATGGGACTTACCGGCCTGGGCGATCTCGTTCTCACGTGCACCGGAGACCTTTCGCGCAACCGGGAAGTGGGCTTGCAACTGGCGCGGGGGCAGGAAATTGCGTCGATCCTCCCCGCCCTTGGCCATGTGGCCGAGGGCGTGCATTCCGCCAGCGCCGCGTTNNATTACCGAGTCCGTGTGCGCCGTATTGTTCGACGGCGAGTCTCCGGCGATTGCGGTGGAACGCCTGCTCGCGCGAGGTCCGAAGGCGGAGCGGCCCGGAGGGGTTCTGTAAAATTCCATCTGTTTCATGGAGTTGCGTGTATTATCTTGAGACTGGTTTAACTTCCGGCGCGACGTGATTCCTGAAACCCGACGTGGCCGAATCCGAAGGCCAAACGCGAGCGCTCTCGCCGCCGCAGCGCTCGCATGGGTGCTCGCAGGGTTCATTCCGACCGCTCATGCGCAGGGTCCCTCCGTCGTGTCGCCTCAGGCAGTCGATCGCATTGCCGTGGCCCGCGCGACGGGCTTTTGGGTGATCCGGGAAGGCGACCACCTCTACCGGATCAGCCGCCATTTCGCCCCGGAAGGCGCCGAAGTCAGCCGTCTGGCGAAAGAACTGCAGGAGATCAATGGGCACGCGATGATGTTCGGCGATCCCTCGCGCCTCGTGGTCGGCGCGAGGCTTCGCCTGCCGGAGCGTCTCGTGACGGGCCGGACGGTCGCGTCGCCGCCCGCAACCGCCCCGCCGTCGATCGCAGGGGGAGCCCGGGAGCCGAAACAGGCCCTCCCGCCAACGTCGTCGATCGATCGCAAGCCGCCAGGGCCCGATGCCGCGCCAACCGCCCTGCCGGCGTCGCTGCAGGCCGACTCGAAGCCCGCTCCCGCCTATGTCGACCAGCTCATCGACGGTGCGCTCGTGGAGACCGAGGATCGTCGATCCGAGGAACGCGCACGCGACACGTCACCGGGCCTTCGATCCTGGGCATTCGAGTACCGCCTGGACGGGCGCGACACGAACACGCTCGGCTCCAGCGTGAGCCAGGGCACGCGGCTGCAGCATCGGCGCGAAACGGAGCGCTACGGCGATTTCGCCATCGACGCGGAGTTCGGCCGCGAATCGACGGACTCCGGCCAGGGCGGGCCCGGCACCAGCTCGAGCAAGGTCACCGTCTATCACGAGAATTTCGCGCTTAGCGGCAACGCCGTCGCCAACAGCACTCTCGGCGTGACGCGGCTCGCCCTCTCGCCCTTTCTGGCGAGCTCCTACCGGGTTTCACTTCCCTCCTCGACGATCGCCGGCGCCACGACGTCCGTGGCGATGCCGGACGGTGAATGGCGCGCCGGCGTCGGACGCCTTGGCCGGATCTCCGGTTCCTCGGTCCAGGACTTCGAGTTCACGAGAGGACGAATCGCGAGCCTCGAATACGCAAGGCGCCTGGCGGACCAGTGGATCGCCGGCGCGGGAATCGTCTCGGTTCACGGAAGTGACGTCGTTCGCGACAACACGACACTCACGCTCGGCACGGAGTTCGCGCTCCCCGAACTCGCCTCGAGATTCAAGGTGCAGGGCATCGTGGACGACCGGGCCGCGAAGGGATTCTGGGTAGACGCCCAGCGTCGGGACGGGCGGCTCGCGCAGCGCTTCGGCGGCTACCAGCTCGACCCCGATCTCATCTTCTCGGACGCGACCCCCCTGCGGGACACACGCGGTCTCTACTGGCGAGGCGATTACCGGTCCGGGGCGGATTTCACGAGCATCGGCGTGGAAGCCGCGCAGACCAATCTCGACCGCGACCCCGGCCGCGGCGGCGCGACGAGCGTCGGCGCCACGGTGAACACCACGCTTCGGATCGACCGGACGTTTACCGCGGGCGCGGGCCTGTCGATACGCGACGAACGGCCGCGCACGCCTCTCGGGGAGGGCCGCGAGGTCGGGCTCGCGAGCGCGTTCGTGTCGCGCAGCAACCCCTGGGGCCANNCAACCCCTGGGGCCAGAGCCGCCTCGATGCCTCGCTCAACCTGACCCGGCCCGAAGTGAGTCGCACCGAGCGCATCCGGACATTTTCCTGGAGCCAGGACTGGCCCAGGGCAGCCGCCATCGAGACAAACTCGCTCGTGATGCTGTCCGACGAATTCCTCGCCGATCGTCAGGTAAGGCGTCTTTCCGCCAGTCTCGGCCTGCGCGGACCGCTCTACGGATCGCTTCGATGGGATGCCTCGGTCACCGGCGTGGATATCCAGGACGGACCCGACTCGGAGCGCAACTACAACTCGAACCTGAGCCTGGACTGGAATCCCGCCGCATCCTGGCTGGTGCGGCTTCAGTGGCAACGAAACCGGATCCAGCCCTCGCCCGACAATCCGCAGTCGCGTTTCCTGCGGGAAAACGTCGTCCAGCTCACGGCTCGCTACGAACTGTCCCAGGGCACGCCCTATCCGTCGGTAGGGGCGGCGACGGGCCGCTCCGGCACCGGACGAATCGCCGGCGTCGTGTTCTTCGACGAAAACGGAGACGGCGCCAAACAGGCGACGGAACGGGCCGCGGCGGGAATCATCGTGGTCCTCGACGGCCGCCGATTCGAGACGACGGACGCGGAAGGCCGATTCACATTCGCTCTCGTTCCCTCGGGTGACCACCGGGTGGCCATCGTCGTCGAGCGCGTCCCGTTGCCATGGGGGCTGGAGGACGAGTCACCGCGGGTGGTGAAGGTCGAGGTGCGCGAAGACATTCGCCTGGACATCGGGCTGAAAAGGATCTCGCCCTGACGGCGCCACTCCTCAGCGCGCGACCGCATCGACCGGAATCCGGCCACCCTCCCACTCGATCCTGCCCTTGATCCGCAAGGGCGGCGTGAAGACGACCGGCTTTCCCTCGGACTGTTCCTGCGGCCACATCGGCACGACGCGCGTTTCCCCGGGCAGGATCGGGAGTGGCGCGGTCACCAGGTCCAGACTGCGACCTGCCGCGTCCGTGGCGACCAGCACGCCTTCGGTCCGGCCGTGCGCATTGCCCGAATTGCGCAGCGTCGCCACCGGCACCTGCTGTCCATTCACCGTCTCGATCGCGACGGATTCCAGCGTCAGCTGCGGCTTCGCATCGCCCACGCGGACATAGACGATGATCCCGATGCGCGCCTGCAGCGGCATCTGGATGTTGCCCAGGGGAGAGATATTCGCGGCGGCGGACCCCGGCTCGATGAGCAGCGCGAAGCGGCAAAGACCGCTGCCGGCACCGGGAGGAACCTGGATCTCGAAACGAAACCGGCGCTTCGCCTTGCCGCCGATCTTTACCACGTGGCGCTCGATGCGCACCCACGGCCGGCAACTGTCCGGCGCGAGCGTGTCGGGCTGGAAATCGACCCCGGCGTCGCGTCGAAGCGTCCAGTCCGAGGTGCGCACCGTGAGTTCCGTGGCCCCGAGATCGTCGTTGCCGATCTCGAAGACTTCGCGCACCAGTTCGCCCGGCTTCGCCGCGAGTTCGAAACGCGCAGGCTGCACGTAGGCGGCGAATTGCCCCCAGGCGGTGAAACTCCAGCCGGCCAGGACGGCCAGCGCCAGGCGCCACGCAAGGCTACGGCGAGACGTCGATCTCGAAGGTCGGATCGAAGCGCAGGCCGCCACCCATGTGGCGCGCATCCAGGTAGATGACGAAGTCAAAGATTTCGCTGACGAGGGGCCGGGAGATGGGGCCATCATAGAGGAGGGTTCGATCCCCGGGCAAGGCGGACCCCGCGAGGAACTGGCCGCGCGTTCGCCACTCGACGCGCATCCCGCTCGGCGAACGCATGCCCGCAACGAGCGGCGGCAGCACGAGATAAATGCGCGCGCGCGTGCCTACATGTGGCGCCGTGTTGAGCCTCACCTCGACGTTGGGCACCTCCGCCACCATCGCATTGAGCCGGTCCGACGAGCCGCCGGAGTCGCCATCATTGAGCCATCGCGGCGTGAGGTCGAAACGCTGGCGCGGCGACGCGGAATCGTCCAGTCGCGCCGCGAACGCGGTCGCTGCCGCGGCGAGGAAGACAATGAGCATCAGCGCGGATCGGGTCATGGCATGTTGAGGTTGTAGGTGACATTTCCCGTGTAGTAGCCCGTCCCGCCCACGCTGCCGGGGTACACCTGCGTGTTCAGGAACTGGAAGCGATGGCACGCGCCGATTTCGCGCGACGTCGCGAGCGTCGCGAGCACCTGCCCGGCTGCGCCGGTGAAGGTACCGGCGGGCAGGTCGACAGCATCATCGGAGATCCAGCCGATCTGGGTGAACGGGATCGCGTTGCCCGACGCGGCGTGGACGAGGTTGGCGGAGGAGTTCACCTGGAGCGTGGCGACCCTGGGAATGGCCGCGGTGGAACGCGCGCGCGCCACGATGCGAACGTGGTTGGCGGGGCAGGCGGGGAAGTTCGACGTCTGTCCGCGGAACGCGCCCGCGGCGGCCGGCGCCGTGCCGAGGATAGGTGTCCCGTTGCCGAGAATTCCGGTCGATCCGGAAAGATCGATCGAGACGATCGGCGTCTGGCCGCCCGTCTGGCCGATCCGCAAGTAGATCTGCGGAGCGCCGTTCCCGATCAGGAATGTGAGCGCGTTCGCCTCTTGAACCCCCGCGAGGCCGGCCACCAGGGCGAACGCGACTGCGCTGATCGCAACGCGCCGATTTCGGGAAGGTCCCGTCATCACGGCATGGTCGCGGTGTACGTCACGCGCCCACCGGTTCCGCCACCGGCGCCGTACGCGCCGGCCGAGGGAATCGTGGCATTGAGATAGGAGTAGGTCCACACCGCCGTGCGTTGCGTGACGAGAGCCGAGTTTAGCACCGGCAACGAGTTCGTCCCGCCGGCGTTGCTCAGGGTCGGCGCGGGCAGGCTGGCATTGTTGGTCGTGGTGCTGATCTGGTTGTAGTTGATGAAGCCGTCGCCCGCGTTACCGGTCCCGAGCCCGTTGCCGCCGCTGTTGTTGGTGGCGGTGATCGTGACCTGGCCGTTGTTGCCCACCACCTCGACGTTCGCCGCGCTTCCCCCACCTGTTTCGCCGCCGGTGCCCGCGATGGGCACTGCGTTGCCGATGTTCGCCGTCGTTGCCGTGAACAGGACCTGGTTCACCACCCCCGCGCCCACGGCGCCGACCCGGAAGCGCAGGAAACGCGGATAGGTCACCCGAACGGTCAGGTCCCGATTGAGGTTGTAGGGGGCCGAGTTGTCCGTTCCCGAGCCGGCCAGGGCGCTTTGCGGCCAGGCGGCGAGAACCGCCGCGGAGGCGACGGCGCAAAGGAGCAGGGGCGACGGACGGAAAAGTCTCATGGATGCGATTTCCAGAAGCGACAACGGGGCGCCACGAAGGGCGCCCCATCGTCAACTACTGGCGTGGCAGCCCCCAGCCCTAGGGCGTGGTCGCCGTGTAGGTCACGCGCCCACCGGTGCCGGGGCCCGCGCCGTAGGTGCCCGCCGAGGGGATGTTCGCGTTGGCGTAGGCATAGGTCCAGACCGCGGTGCGGTTCGTTGTCTTCGGGCCTGCGCAGGCGACGTCGCAGCCGAGCGTCGGCAGCGCGGTGTTGCCGCCGGCGTTCGAGAGCGTAGGCGCGGGAAGCGTGCCGAGGCTCGAAGTCGTCGTGATCTGGTCGTAATTGATGTAGCCGTCCGCCACCGTACCCGTGCCGAGGCCGAGGCCGCCGCTGTTGTTCGACTCGGTGACCGTCACCTGGCCGGTGTTGGCGCGAACAACTACGTTCGCCGCCGTGCCNNCGCCGTGAAGGTGATCATGTCCACGGAGGCGGGCGCATCGGTGCCGACCCGGAAATAGAGGAACCCGGGGATGACGATCCGGAAATCGTGGGAGACCGCTGCCGACCACGGCGCGGCCGTGTCGGTAATGGAGTCGGCATGGGCCGGGGCCATCCCCAGCACGCCACCGGCCACAAGCATCGCCGCCGCGAGGGTTTTCATCCTGAGAGTCGTTTTCATGATCGTTTGCCCTTTCCTGATTGCCGGAACCCGGTGCTGCATAGATCGGTTCCGTATTGTCGAAAGCCCGGAACGCGCTTTCTGATGGACCCATTAGACTGCTTTGGGGCTTGCAATACTGTGACATCTCTCACAGAACTCCCTGAACTTAAAGGCCTTCCGGGGAAATCCGGATTTCAGGCGTAGCCATTGCCGCACGTTCGAGCAGAGGCAAGTGCTCAGGTCCCGCCGGGATAGCCTGCTCGCCGCCAGGCCTCGAAAACGGCTACCGCGACCGCGTTCGAGAGGTTCAGGCTGCGATTGCCCGGCACCATGGGCAGGCGAACGCGGTTCGCCGGGGGAAAGGCCGCGAGCAGATGTTCGGGAAGGCCCGCCGTCTCGGAACCGAAGACGAGAACGTCATGGGGGCCCAGATCCGCCCGATCGAGCGGAGTGGCGCCGCGCACCGTGAATGCCACCAGGCGTCGCCCCGTTAGCTTTGCGGCGCAGGCCGCCCAATCCGCGTGCAGGGTGACATTGGCCATCTCGTGGTAGTCGAGGCCCGCGCGTCGCAACTGGCGGTCATCGAGCGAAAACCCCAGCGGCTCCACCAGGTGAAGCGGCGTGCCGGTGTTGGCGCACAGGCGGATCACGTTGCCCGCATTGGGGGGGATTTCCGGCTCATGCAGCACGACCTCGACCATGGTCAGCTTCTCCGGCCAGGTTCAGGGGTCCGGGCGGCCACCCAACCGGAAACCCGCGCGGCTCCGCGGTCCTTGAGCGCGCGGGCCATCTCCTCCAGCGTGGCACCCGTGGTCATCACGTCGTCCACGATGGCAACATGAAGTTCGGCCACACGACGGGTTACCGCAAACGC
>CXWK01006152.1_pt1 | contig 11444 bp, 11 predicted proteins | sample 590851 | NCBI WGS metagenome assembly CXWK01 (sample SAMEA3498364, study PRJEB10139) | wastewater metagenome | biome: wastewater treatment plant; material: activated sludge | place: Denmark | collected 2014-08-01
GGAAGTTCAGCTTCACTTATCGATTTTACTTTTCCATTTCGTCCATCTTTGTTTGAACTTTCATAATCTCTCAACGATTCTTCCCCTTGCTTTAATGCTTCTTCCATCACTGACTTTCCTTAGAATGAATTATTGTTTAATAAACTTTTTGTGATTTTAATTGCTTTATGATTGTTTGAAATTCCCGGATGACCATAAAACAAAACTTTATTATAAACTCTTACAACGTGTTCATCATCAATTTTATTATCTAAAACTATTACATCGCCTTTTTTAAGATCTGAAAAATCCTGTATCGATATTGATGATTTGCCAAGCTCAACATTTATCGGAACATAAGTATGATTTAAATGTTTGCTTAAAATATCTTTTGTTGTTCTTCCCTGAGCTTTTGATGGTCTTGATGATGATAATTTTTGCGATGACATTTTTGCAAGTATCGAATCAAATGCAAATGTTGCAAAACATAAATTCATCAAATAAGATTCTTCACCAAATGAAAACTCAAATGAAATTAGAAGTACAGATTCATTGGGTGATGTTAATTGAACAAAATCAATATCCGGTTCAAATCGATCTACCAAAAATTCCATATTATCAATTATCTGCCAGGTTTTTTTAAGATCGTGCATTACTTTTTCTACAATAACACTTAATACTTTTTGTTCAATTAAAGTTATGTTGTTGCTTTGCTTTTTGCTCGATCCGTTGCCGCCAAGTAATCTATCAACAAGCGTTAATGCTAAATCTGCATTAAGTTCTAAAATTCCTTTTATATCTGTGTTCTTAATCTGGAATGTATATAAGCAAGCTGGATTAGGAACTGAAAGAACATACTCGGAATAATATATCTGATCTATGCTGTTAACTTTTATATTTACAACTGTCTGGAGTTTTGTAACCAGGAACGAACTTAAACTTTCTGCAAAGTTTTCATGTATGTTTCTTATAGTTCTTAATTGAGTTTTAGAAATTCTGTTCGGTAATCTAAAATCATAAGGTATTACCTCATCCTCTACCTGAACTTGAGGAACTGATTCTCCGCCGTTTTGTAACAGCGCATCTATTTCGGATTGTGATAAAACTTCAGACATAATTTTATTTTACTATTGAATTATGAACTTGCTGAAATAAATATTATTTACTTTAGAACCAGGCATCTGTGTTGCAAGATTCTTTAATATTTCCGTCTTTAATGTATCTCTGTAAGTTGAACTGCTAAGCTGACCTACACTTTTACTTGACAAAACACTTATAACAGCATCTTTAACAATAACCTGTTTTTCTTCCAGCACTTTTTTTGATTCTTCACTTTCAACAGCTAAACCCAAACTTGCTAGTAAAAGCATTTTGCCGTTTGTGTTTGCAGGATTTACAATCATATCATCAAGTGAATATATCAATCCGCCGGTTCCGTGTTCGCCTTCTTTTCCTTCTTCTGTTTCTCCGTGCCCTTCTGTTGATTCTTCCGAATGTTCGGTTGTCTCTTCAGTTTTTGTACTGTCAGATCCTGATGGAGATTTGGTCTGGCCCGGAAGTAAAATGTTAGCAGTTATAAAATAAACTGCCACTAATTGCACAACAAAAATTGGCAATCCTATCATTAAAACTTTTGGATTAAACATAGACGGTTTCTTTTCCGCTTTAATTAGTTCTGGGGTTATATTTGTTTTTTCTTCTGCCATAATGGTAAGTCAGTTGCAACCGATATGCCATTTAAGATTTGTGTGGAAATTGCGAAAAGAACCTCTAATACAAATATTTTGTGGTTAATATTATGCAGGTGAGCAAAATGAATCGTTAATCAATTATAAATTTTAAAATTCAAGATTTATCAAAACTTAGTTAACTCTCGATTTAACTCTATTTCCCTTGTGGTAATAAATACATTAATCACACAGAACGCAAAATACAAACAGAGATAACTGAGAAAATAATCTTTGTGTACTCTGTGAATTAAACTTTGTGTTCTTCGTGGTTAAATTTTTACCACAAAGTGCGCAATGAGAATACTCAAAGTTCACTAAGAAAAAATATTAAAATTAAATTCTGATTTCTCTCTCAATATATCATCATCGAAACGACAGAAAACAATTGAGCAATGAATCAACAAAAAAGGGAGCCTGTTAGGCTCCCTTTATTAACTACTATCTCTTACTTTATTTATTATCTAACCAAGTTTGTTATTTCCTGCAACAAAGTATCAGATACAGTTACAATTCTCGCACTTGCCTGGAAACCTCTTTGAGATACAATCATCCTTGTAAACTCTTCAGAAAGATCCACGTTTGATTGCTCAAGTGCACCAGATTGTATTGTTGTTCCGGTTGATTCTCCCGGAGCACCAATCAATGCATCACCCGTATTTGCAGAGACTGTAAACATATTATCACCAACACTTATCATTCCGTTTAAGTTTGGAAATGTTGCCAACAATATTTGAGCAAGTTGTCTTGATTGACCGTTTGAGAAAACACCAACTATATATCCATACTGATCGATATTTATATTTGACAACGAAGCAGCTGAAGAACCGTTTTGTGTTAATGCAGATACAACAGAGCTTGAAGATGTTTGTGTAATTCCTGTAAAGTTATCACCAAGACTAAGAACGATATTCTGAGAACTTGCACCACCTGATGGAGTGAAAGTAACAACCGGTGGATTTGGAGAAATTGCATTTATAGAACCATCAGGATTAAAAGAAATAGTTCCTGAGTTTCCTGATAAAGTACCATCTGCAACAGGAACACTAGTACTCCAGTTCCAGTTATTATTAGATGTCTTTGTAAACTTTAATGTTAAAGTATGTGCAGAACCTAATGAATCAAATATTGTTACAGAACCTGTTACAATAGTTGGATCACGGTTATCATCAACATTAGAAGCTAATGAGTTTGAATTAGCTGTTTGTGTTACTGATGTAGGATCAAAGTTAAAATTTATTCCTAATGCTGCATTTGTAATTCCAATTGCAGCTGGTGCTGCGCCGCCAATAGTTAACATATCACCGGTTGCAGGATCAAATACTACTGCTGCTGTTGTTGGTCCAACTACTGCTGCACCGGATGAATCTAATAACTGATATTGCATATCATAAGTATCTGCAGCGGTTTTAGTATAAGTTACTTCAAAAGTGTAAGCGTTTCCATTTTCATCATAAATTGTATTCTGATCTGTAACTGAATCACCAACTAATAAAGCTGAATTAATGTTTCCTGTTTGTAAATATTCTTCTGATCTTGTTAAGCTTGAAGAACTATCTAAGTTACCGCCCCAGGATATATCTGTAGTTGCAACTGCTGGTAATCTTAAATTCGAGTCAACAATAATATCTTCAAGATAGTTTCCTGGAGGTACTTGTCCTTCATCATTTGCAACTTTACCCTGAACAATTGCACCATTAGATGAGTTTACTAATCTTCCATCTGCATCAAAAATAAATGCGCCGGCTCTTGAATAAAATCTTTCGCCGTTGTTATCTAAAACAAATAATCCTTTACCTTGTAATGCAAGATCAGTAGTTGTGCCTGTGCCTTCAAATGTTCCTTGAGTCCAGTTACGATCAACTGAATTCATTTTCATTCCAAGACCAATTTGAAATGTGTTAGTACCGCCGCCGGTTTCTGTAGGATTTGAACCGTAACGGATAATTTTATTAAAGGTATCACTAAAAGTTACTCGTGAACCTTTATACCCGATTGTATTTACGTTAGCAATGTTGTTGCTAATTACATCCATCATAGCTTGATGGTTGCGAAGTCCGGAAACACCGGAGAAAAGAGAATTTATAAGAGACATTTTAACCTCCTAAGGTTTTTTAGTTCTATTTGTTCAACATCAGTCAGTCAGTTGAACAAGGGCGTCCTTTGAAGGTCCCGCCCGTAGTTAATTAATAATTTCTAAACTGCAAATACTACGCTGTCAATATTCGTAAAAACATTTTCCTTACTTTCAGCAATCGGTAATGCAGTAATAACTGTTTTATTAGGAATATTTACTATGAACGCTGTTTGATCCATCATAACAAGTGAATCTTTTGAACCTTTCAATTCTGCTCTTTCAACTGCAGTATTAATCTTTGTCATTTCAGCTTCACTTAGCTCGATGTTTCTTTCTTCCAATCTTTTAAGAGCATGAGATGAGAACTTTACTTTCTCTAACTCTTTCTGAAAGATCGATTCAAAACTATCCTTCGATCCTCTGATCTTTGGATTAGTTCCGTTGTAATCACCAATGGGAATAAACGGAACACTTATTCCATTAATTTCCGGCATTTGTTTTATCCTTCATTACTTGCATTATAAATTTCCATTATATCAGATAGATAATATTGAGCTCCGTTTACAACCAGCATAGTTCCTTCACTTGTAAATTTAACTCCTTCAATATTTCCAAGAACAAAATCTGTGTACGATATCAAATTGTCTTCGCTATCTTTTGGCTCAACTTTAAAAGTGTATTTACCTTGTGCTACATTGTTACCATCATTATCGGTAAAATCCCAAATTAGTTTATTGTCCCCAGAATTTTTAGGCGCATTTTCTATTGTTCTTACTAATTGTCCGTTTTCATTATAGATTTTAACGGTTACACTGCTTGCCATTGTGCTCAGATTATATCCAAGCGTCGCATTCTCATCTTCGCCATTATTCTGGAAAGTGCTACCGCTTAGTTTAACTTCTTTACCTATAAGTGTTGCAGCTAGTGTGTTGTTAATAGATTGGGATAAAAAATAATCAGCATTAATACTTGTATCCATTGCATCATTAAGATTTATCAATTGCTCAAGAGAAGTAAACTCCGCTAGCTGCGATGCAAATTCTGTTCCTTCCATCGGACTAAGCGGATCTTGATTTTGCAATTGAGCAAGCATAAGTTTTAGAAAATCTTCTTTACCCATTGCGGTTGTTCCTGAGCTGCTGCTCGAACCATAATTTGAATAACTACTTAACACATCTGATATTCCATTGCCCATTATTTCACCTATGCTAAAAATTCGTAAGTATTGTAACCCATCTTTTTGGTTACGATTGTTTCATCCACATCTTCAAGTTCATTGTTTTCTAAGTAGGCAGGATTTTTTCTTTTCTGATTATTAAATCCGTGCTGTTTTTGATCAGAGTTATGATACGAGATATTTATTGAGTTTACATGAACACCATTTTGAGCAAGATTATGTTTTAACTGCTCAACATTATTACGGATAACCGTTCCAACAGATTCATTTTCAACTTCTACTTTAGCGGTTAAAACATTATCAACAGTATCAAGCATTACTTTTATTGCCCCAAGTTCTTTTGGAACAAGCTTTAATACTATTGATTGCTTTTCGCCATTTTCTAAAACTTTATAAACTTCTCTAACCATCTCACCGGAAGAAATAACTTTTACTCTTTCAACCATTTCAGCTTGTCTTGATGTATGTTTTACTTCACTGTTTGTAAATTCAGACTTAAAAGTATTTTGCTCAGTTTTAATTTCAGGTTTTACACTTGCTGTGGTTTCATTCTGATTTGTTGTTGATTGATTCTGTATAACCGGTTTCTGTTCATTGCTTTGAACAGCCTCAACTGAAACAGTTTGTGATTTTTGTTTTAGGTTATTTTGTGATTCTTTTTCAGAATTACTGTTGGGGGCAAAATCCTTTTTCATATCATCAGAATTTACATCAATAGTTATCTTACTTTGTTGATTTACAGGTTTCCTAAATTCATTCAACACTTCATTTTCATTTTTCTCAACGCTAACCTTAACCCAAACCTGTTTATCAGTTTTTGGTCTAGTCTCAAATTGATTTAACTCTGATTTTACAGGCTCATTAGTCTCTTGTGATATTTCATTAACCTTTGATTCAGTATTAAATCCAGCAATTTTTGCAGTCTTTAATTCAGTTTCAGCAGCAATCACTTCCAGTTTTGGAACCTGCGAATAAATTCTACGTTCTTTAAAATCAACTTTTAAGGGATTACTTTCCTTTAAATCAATAGTAGTCTTAAATTCAAATGGTTTTTGATCTTTAGTTTTAACTAATTCAACCTCAGATTCCGTATCAGAATTTTCAATTTTTAATATTTCATGATTAACATCAATATTATGAACTTGTTTTACGTTTTCCTTAACTACAGAAACAGGTTTTGCAATATTTTGTGTTTCACTAACCTTTTTGTTTTTATCAATAACATCTAATGAATTAGTTTCTGCTTCATTTACAAATGTTTTCCCTAAAGAAACTTTGTTTGGGGTTATTATGAGCTCAGATTTTTTATCATCAACAGCTTTCACAACATCTTCACTATTAATATTCTCAGCAAATGTTTTAGATTTATAAATCTTATTTGTATCTGTTTTAACTTCAGCCTGGATTACCTCTTTCAATACTGATTCTTTTGCTGGATTTTTCGTATCAACCGCAATTTTACTTTTATACCAGTCACTAGTTTCATTCTTTATTTCATCTTTAACTTCTATTTTGTTCTTGTCATGAACATTTAGATTGGACTTAACATTATTCGGGATATCATTTAGAAATGTTTTATTCAAAATAAATGACTTTTCAGAATTTACTTTTATATCGACTTTGTCAACTGTCTTTGTATCAATCTTTTCACTATCACGATTAACTAATAATTCCTTCTTAGTGTTACTTACGCTTTTAGAAATGTCTTTTATTGTTTGTGGATATTCATTTTTTAATTCAGGATTATTTTGCTTCTGATTGATAGGTTTATTGACTTCAATTGAATTTGTTGTTCTGGATTTAGCAATAATGTTTTTATTAAANNCTTAATATTTATTTCAGAATTTTTCTTAACAAAATTTTTAAAATCAATTTTAATTTCTTTTACTTCTGTTTTCTCTATCAAATCCTGTAGTTCAATTTTTTCTTGCACACTATTATTGTTCAGTGAAACAGAATTGATTTTTTGATTTGATTTAACAGTAATCTTTTTTTCTGAGCTATTTACTTCCTTAGTTTTTAATTCCAGAGTTTCTTCAGTTGCTGCTTTTGTTTTAACGATTGTAATTTCTTTCGAATCATTTTTACTGGCAGCTTCAATTTTGATATTTAGATTGTTTGTTTCTACAACCTGAACTTTAGTTTCATTTTTACCAGCATTAGTGTTTTGATTTTCAAACACTTTATTGCTTTGTGGGTTTTGTTGGTTAGAAATAATTTTAATTTGTGAATCAGTTAAAGGAATTATTGGTTTAACATTTTGGTTAATTGTTGATACTTTTTTTGTTTCAACACTTATTAATCCTTGTTTTGTGCCCTGTAATTGTGGCTGTAACGCACTTTGCGAAGTTTCAACTATTTCGTTCTTTATTGGACTTTTTGAATTATCCAAACCAGTGTCAGTTAAAATCTTGTTTGATTTATTTGCACTTGAATTATCCGTTAATATTTCAATTGGATTAGCTGTTTTTCTGAAATCGGTATTTATTGGTTCAACATCTATAGTAAGTTTTTGTTTACCGTTTGCGATCAAAATCTTAAAATCATTACCAGTCTGAAGATTTTCTGAAATCAACTTTTCCAAATCATCAACAGAAGTTTTAAGTGGATTTATAAGAATTGATTGCCCGTTTGTTATCAAAGAAATTTCTACATTTTCTAGTTTCCCGGAATCGGTGTTTTTCAACGATTCAATAATGCCTTTTATTTCTTTTACAAAATCATTCTTGTTCAAAGAAAAATATTTTGGAGTTTTCTCACTAACTTTTATTTTATTAATGTCTGCTAATTCCTCCACATTTTCCGCTGGTGTAATTTGAGACATAAAAAGTGAAACTAAATTAGAAATGTTAGAATTATCCGTTGAAAGATTATTATTTGAAAAGAGCGAAACCTTTAACAATTCAGCTTGAGTATCCTCAGAAAGATTTTCTCCATTTGCTAATAATTGTATAGGAATCTGACTTTCAGGCCCATCCTTTACAATCTTAAAAACATTGGCGAATAAATGAGAAAAGTTTCCGATCGAATTTACAACACCTTCCGGCAATGTTTGATCAGAAAGATTTTTTGGCAAAAAAATCGAATTAATGAACATCATTCAAACCTAAAAATTCTATTTGCTGTTTCCGGGCTTAATTCAGAGACAACCTTCGCTGCTGTCTTCTTATTCATATTATATAAAATATCTCTTGCTACATTATCGGAATAAGTCTGAATTATTTTAGCAGCCTTTTTTGGTTCCATTGCTGAATAAATGCTTGTAACCTTTGTTATCCATTCTGTGTATTCTTTTCCTTGCGGTGTGCTTTGAGTATTCGGAGTTATATTTTGCTGCTGATTTGTCATTAAATCAGTTTTTATTTTTTTTGGATCAACAACCTCATTCAGTTTTGTGTCAGTTGAGTTTTCAGTTAAAGTGTTTTCTTTTAAATCATTTTTATTTAATGAATCAGATCCTTCAATTCCACCCAATGAAGATAATAAAACACTATCCCGTACAACGCTGGAATCTTGCAGAAGATCTTGATTTTCTGCAATTTTTAATGAATCAGTTTTTGTCGAATCTGACAACTGAATCATTGATTTTGGAGCAAAATTAAATTGAAATATATTTTCATAAGAAGAGTTCAGATAAATAATTACACCTGTAACTATTACAAATGCAAATAAAAAAGTGCCACCGTATATTATTCCCTGCTTCATTTTTTAGCCTTATTAAAATTCTGGACTGCTATTTCATCAAAATTTTTCATTTCACTTAAGTTTATATCTTTGTAAAAATTTTCTTTATAAGTTTCTTCCAGTTGATTCATTATTTTCCGCTCTTTTGTCTTTACTACAACTTCTTCAATTTTTTTATCCCGTTTTTTCTTTAACTGGCTTATAACTTCAGTTTGCATTTCAATTTGTTTTCTGAGAACATTGTCGTATCCACCAATAAATTGCAGCTCAGCTATATTCATTCTTTTTTTGTATGCTGAATTTCGCAAATCATTTATTTCATCTTCAAGTTTTTGCCTCAGCTCCTGATGCTTAGTTATAATAAGATCTATCTGTGCTAATTCTTTCTGTGCTTTTTTCTCAAAAGCTTCTTTAACTTTTTTAACTGATTCAAATTTGAATCTGAATTTTGACATGGTTTAACCTATTAAAGCACTTTTATAGTTCTATAATTTCAAATAGTCTTTTTAACGTTGAGTTGTACTCTGAAGATTCAAAAATATCCTGCTTTAAAAACGATCTTAACTGACTGATCTTGTTTAATGCATGATCAATTTGTGGATTACTCCCCTTTACATAAGCACCAATATTTATAAGGTCTTCAGCTTCACGATAAGTTGAAAGTATTTCATTAAATATTATTGTTCTATCCCGATGTTGTTTTGTAACTATATCAGGCATTACACGACTTACACTTTGTAAAGAATCAACTGCAGGAAATTGTCCGCTGTTTGCAAGCTTTCTTGATAAAACTATATGTCCATCCAGTATTGATCTTACTGCATCTGCAATCGGCTCGGTCATATCGTCACCATCAACAAGAACATTATATAAACCTGTAATTGATCCTGAATCAGTGGTACCAGCTCGTTCTAATAATTTGGGTAACGCAGCAAATACTGAAGGTGTGTAACCTTTTGTAGTTGGCGGCTCACCTATTGTTAATCCAATCTCTCTTGATGCCATTGCAAATCGTGTTACAGAATCCATCATTAACAACACATCCATACCAAGATCACGGAAGTATTCCGCAATTGTAGTTCCGATATAAGCACCTTTCATTCTAACCAACGCAGACTTGTCGCTGGTTGCAACAACTACCACAGATTTTTTTAATCCATCTTCGCCCAAATCTTTTTCGATAAACTCTCTTACTTCTCGACCTCTTTCACCGATTAAAGTAATAACATTTACATCCGCATCTGTATTTCTTGCAATCATACCAAGTGTAACACTTTTACCAACACCGCTTCCAGCAAATATTCCAACTCGCTGTCCGCGACCAACTGTAAGTAAACCATCGATTGCTCTAACACCGGTTTGTAAAACAGAATTAATTCTTTTTCTTTCTAAAGGATTTGGCGGCTCTCTATGTAATGATCGGAATGAAGTTACTTTTAGCTCGCCTTTACCATCAATTGGATTTCCAAGTCCATCAATAACTCGACCTAATAATTCCTTACCAACTCCAACCGTAAATGTTTTTCCGCCGGCAATAATTTCACACTTAGGTGATATTTCATGAACCTCACCTAAAGCTATAGATAAAACTTTTCCATCGCGGAATCCAACAACTTCGCACTTACATACTTCCTGACCGCTTTTGTTCACTATCGTGCATACTTCTCCCAGTGAAACATTTGGCCCAACAGAAACAATAACCAAACCTATTACATCGGTTACTTTTCCATTTAGTTTAATTAAATCAACGTTGTTAATTCGATTTAAATATTTTTCTATATACTGTTGTGATAAATCCATTTTAATCAGTAGTTATTTAATCCAATATCAAGTTTTTTTTTCAATTCATTTAGCTGTGATGAAATTCTACCATCTGCATTTCCTATCTCACTCTCAATAAAACACCCACCTTGTTGAATTCTTTCATCTTTTTCAAATTTGATTTGAGAAAACGAATCTTTCATCTGAAATGTTTTTCCCTCGGTCACAATTGATTCATAGTCTTTTGGATGTAACCTCACGATTATTTCATTTGCGCCAAGAACTTTTTTAAGTGATTCATCGAGAACATCTTTAAATATTGAGTCTCTATCAATTTCTCTTTTTAGAATTGCACCCGCAAGAATAAAAGCTGTATTCATAACTACTTCTTCAAACTGCGTGTTTAGTTCAACAGCTTTATCATTCAAATCTGAAATAAGGTTATTTAGCTCGGCATATTTTCTTAACAGTCTTTCATTAAATTCATGTTCAACTTTTTCTTTTATGGCTTTCTGTCCATCAGCCAATCCCTTTGTATATTGGTTATGCAAAGCAATTTGATAGTTCTCTTTTTCCTGTTCTTCACTTGTATGAAATACTGAAGCACCTTCTGAATAGGCTACAATGTTTGAAGGTCGTTTGCTTATTTTAATTACATCAGACATAAACTTCTTCTTTACCGCCTTGTAGATTAAGAGAAATCTCACCGGTTTCTTCAAGGCTTTTTACTACATCAATAATTTTAGCTTGTGCAATTTCAACTTCTTTCAACTTAACCATTCCCATAAACTGCAATTCTTCTTTAAGTAAGTCGGCCGCACGTTCATACATATTTGCAAATATTTTATTCTTAAGTTTTTCATCAGTTACTTTTAATGAAAGTGCAAGATCTTTTCTATCAACTTCTTTAAGAATTTTTTGTATGTCTTTATCCTGGATATTTATAATATCTTCAAACAAGAACATTAATCTTTTTATTTCAAGTGCAACTTCACTATCACGACCATCCATTTTATCAAGAATATCTTTACTCATTGAT
>CXWK01002075.1_pt2 | contig 11443 bp, 12 predicted proteins | sample 590851 | NCBI WGS metagenome assembly CXWK01 (sample SAMEA3498364, study PRJEB10139) | wastewater metagenome | biome: wastewater treatment plant; material: activated sludge | place: Denmark | collected 2014-08-01
TTGCAAGCCTTTGAATTATTTGCAGAAGATCTGAGAATGGCGCAACATTCCCTGGGGGCCATCACCGGCGAGGTGACCCCGGACGAGCTTCTCGGGCATATCTTCAGCCGGTTCTGCATCGGCAAGTAGGAGAGCGTTGATGAAATGCCTTTCCGGAGTGGCGATGATGGTAGCGATCGCATCGGCGGGTCCGGTGAGCGCGCAGGAGGTGAGCGAAAGCGTGAAGCGCACCTGCCGCGCCGCCTCCCAGCAGACGGCTCGCAAGATCGTCTATGCGCTCCGTTCGAACATCGACCCTGCGACGCAGGTGAAGCGCGTGCCGGACACCTGGCTGGAAGGCGTCCAGGCACACATGCTGCTCGCGGCATCCCGGGCGCCCGATCTTTCCGAGGCCGAGCTGGCGTCGCTGGGCTACGGGTACTGCGTGTCCAGGCGGCCGACGGACCGCTAGTTCGCCGGGTTCCCCCGGGAGGTTCCACGTGAAACGTGCTCCCGGGCCGCGGGATCCCCTCGGCTTGGTGTTCCACGTGGAACCCGCCTAGGTCGGACGGGGCTTTTCCCGTAGAATTCGCGATTCGCATTTTCGCCGCCGGGCATGGCTCGGCCCCCGACCCGCACCATGGATTTCCCGACCCGTTTCGACGTGATCGTCGTGGGCGGCGGCCACGCCGGCACCGAAGCGGCGCTTGCCGCTGCCCGTTCGGGTTCGCGCACGCTGCTGCTCACGCATGCGATCGAGACGCTCGGCCAGATGTCCTGCAATCCGTCGATTGGTGGCATCGGCAAGGGCCACCTCGTGCGGGAAGTAGATGCACTAGGCGGCGCGATGGCGCTCGCGACGGACGAGGCGGGCATCCAGTTCCGGACCCTCAACGCGAGCAAGGGGCCCGCGGTCCGGGCCACTCGGGCGCAGGCGGACCGCGTTCTCTACCGCGCGGCGATTCGCCGGCGCCTGGAGAACCAGCCAAACCTCTGGCTCTTCCAGCAAGCGGTCGACGACCTGGTTCTCGAAGGCGATCGCGTCACGGGCGCGGTGACTGCCATCGGCCTTCGCTTCCATGCCCAGGCAGTGGTGCTGACCGCCGGGACTTTCCTGGGCGGGCGCATCCATGTCGGCCTCGAGAACTATTCCGCGGGTAGGGCGGGCGATCCCCCGTCCCTGTCGCTCGCAGCGCGGCTTCGCGAGCTCGCGCTGCCCGTGGGCCGGCTGAAGACGGGAACGCCGCCGCGGCTCGACGGGCGCAGCATCGATTTCTCGAAGTGTGTCGAGCAACCCGGGGATAGCCCCGAGCCGGTCTTTTCGTTTCTCGGGTCTCGGGATGCGCATCCTGCGCAACTTCCCTGCTGGATCACACACACCAATGAGGCCACCCACGAGGCGATTCGCGGCGGGCTCGACCGCTCGCCCATGTTTACGGGGGTGATCGAGGGCGTGGGCCCGCGCTACTGCCCCTCCATCGAGGACAAGATCCACCGCTTCGCGGACAAGGCGAGCCACCAGGTCTTCCTCGAGCCCGAGGGCCTCACGACCCACGAGTTCTACCCGAACGGCATTTCCACGAGCCTGCCCTTCGATGTCCAGTGGGCGCTCGTGCGCACCATCCCGGGACTGGAGAACGTGCACATCCTGCGGCCCGGCTATGCGATCGAGTACGACTATTTCGATCCGCGCGGGCTCCGGGCCACGCTCGAGACCAAGGCCATCTCCGGGCTCTTCTTCGCGGGCCAGATCAACGGCACGACCGGCTACGAGGAGGCCGCCGCGCAGGGGCTTCTCGCGGGAATCAATGCCGGCCTCCACAGCAGGGGCGAAGCGGGCTGGTGCCCCCGGCGCGACGAGGCCTACCTCGGCGTCCTGGTGGACGACCTGGTGACGCGCGGCGTGTCCGAGCCCTATCGCATGTTCACCAGCCGGGCCGAGTACCGTCTCCAGCTGCGCGAGGACAACGCCGATCTCCGGCTAACCGAGATGGGACGGAAACTCAGCCTCGTGGACGATGCGCGCTGGTCTGCCTTCTCGGCCAAGCGGGAGGCGATCGAGCGCGAAACAACTCGCCTGAACGGCACCTGGGCGCATCCCGGCCGTATCCCCGAGGCCGACCAGGTTCGTGTCCTGGGCCAGGCCATGGAACGCGAGTACCCACTTTTCGAGCTGCTGCGCCGTCCTAATGTAAGTTATCGCTCACTGTTGACATTTCCCAATGTTGGCGAGGGGGTAGAGGACCAGGCGGTGGCCGAACAGGTGGAAATTTCCGCCAAGTACGCGGGGTACATCGACCGCCAGCGCGACGAAGTCGCGCGCNNGCGCCATCTCGCCCAGGAAATCCTCCCGCTGCCCGACGACATCGACTATGCGACGGTGCGCGGGCTCTCGAAGGAAGCGCACCAGAAGCTCGCGCAGCACCGTCCCGCGACCGTCGGCGAAGCTGCGCGCCTGCAGGGCATCACGCCCGCGGCCATCTCGCTGCTGCTCGTGCACCTGAAACGCCGCACGCTCGCCGAACGCGCCCGCGCCGAGGAGAAGCGCGCATGACGGTGGAGGCGAGCCTTGCCGAGGGCCTCGAGTCCATGGGGCTCGCGCTCGACCCGCCCGCGCAAGCGAAACTCGTCGCCTACCTTCGCCTCATCGAGAAATGGAACAAGGTGCACAACCTCACCGCGATCCGCGAACCGGCGCAGATGGTGGTGCTGCACCTGCTCGACAGCCTCGCGGTCCTGCCGCACGTCTCGGGCGCTCGCTCGTTGCTCGATGTGGGCAGCGGCGCGGGACTGCCCGGCATTCCGCTCGCCATCGCGCGCCCGACGCTCGCGGTGACGCTCCTCGACGCGAACCACAAGAAGGCGACGTTCCTGCGCCAGGCGAAAGCCGAACTGGCGCTCGCCAACGCCGATGTCGTCTGCGAGCGCGTGGAGCAATGGCGCCCCGCCGCGGGCTTCGACATCGTCGTCTCCCGCGCTTTCTCGGACATCGCCGCGTTCGTCGAGCAGGCCGGCCATCTCGTCGCTCCCGGTGGCGCGTTGCTCGCCATGAAGGGCGCCAACCCGCGAGACGAGCTCGCGAAGCTGCCTTCCACTCACCGCGTCGAGAACGTCGTCGAGCTGCGCGTGCCGACGCTCGATGCCCAACGCCACTTGGTCCTCCTGAAAGCCGCCTGATGGCCCGCACCTACGTGATCGCCAACCAGAAGGGCGGCGTCGGCAAGACCTCGGTCGCCGTGAACCTCTCCGCGAGCCTCGCCCACTACGGGCGCCGCGTGCTGCTCGTGGACCTCGACCCGCAGGGCAACGCGACGACCGGCAGCGGCATCGACAAGACGGCGCTCGACCGCAATGTCTACGGCGTCATGCTGGGCGAGCACGACCTCGCCTCGGCCCGCGTGCGCGCAGAGGGCGGCTTCGACGTGATCGGCTCCAACCGCGACCTCGCCGGCGCGGAAGTCGAGTTGATCGCCCTCGAGCGGCGCGAGTACCGGCTGCGCGAGGCCCTGGCCCCCGTGCTCGCCGACTACGACCACATCGTGATCGACTGCCCGCCGGCCCTGAACATGCTCACCGTCAACGGTTTCACCGCCGCCGACGCCGTGATCATCCCGATGCAGTGCGAGTACTACGCCCTCGAGGGGCTCACCGACCTCGTCGGCACGCTGCGCAAGGTGAAGCAGAACCTCAACCCGGGGATCGAGATCGAAGCCCTGGTGCGCACCATGTACGACCCCCGCAGCGCCCTCACCGTGCAGGTGTCCGACGAGTTGAAGCGCCACTACGGCGCGAAGGTCTTCGACACCGTGATCCCCCGCAACGTGCGCATCGCCGAGGCGCCGTCCTTCGGCAAGCCCGTGCTGCTGCACGATCCCATCTCCAAGGGCGCATACGCGCACCTCGCCTTCGCGCGCGAGCTCCTCGGGCGCATCGGCGTGGCCATCCCGGCCGAAACACAAGGAACCCACGCATGACCAGGCACAAAGGGCTGGGTCGCGGGCTCGACGCGCTCCTCGGCGGAAGCGCGAAAGCGAAATCAGACGGAGACCTGGCCGATCTCGCGGTGGGTTCGCTTCGCCCCGGCAAGTACCAGCCGCGCACGCGCATGGACCAGGCCTCCCTCGTGGAGCTCGCCGAATCGATCCGCGTGCGGGGCATCCTGCAGCCGGTGGTGGTGCGGCCCGTGGACGACGGCAACTACGAGATCCTCGCCGGCGAACGGCGCTGGCGTGCCGCCCAGATCGCGGGCCTCGCGCGCATCCCGGCGCTCGTGCGCGAGGTGTCCGACGATGTCGCGCTAGGCATCGGCCTCATCGAGAACATCCAGCGCGAGGACCTGAATCCCATCGAGGAGGCGGCGGGCCTCAAGCGCCTGGTCGAGGAATTCAGCCTTACGCACGACGAGGCGGCGAAGGCCGTGGGCAGGTCCCGGAGCGCCGTCACCAACCTCCTGCGCCTCCTGGAGCTGGCCGCCGCCGTCCAGGAAATGCTCCTCGACGGCCGCCTGGACATGGGTCACGCCCGAGCCCTCCTGGGGGTCGGCAAGGCCAAGCAAGTCGAACTCGCCGGACAGGTGGCATCGAAGGGGCTTTCCGTGCGCGAAGCCGAGCGCCTCGTCCAGCATGCGTCGGAGCCGCCCAAGGCCGGCTCCAAGGCGTCCCGCGCGCGCCTCGATGCCGACACGAGGCGACTCCAGGAAGAGCTTTCGGAGGCGATCGGCGCTTCCGTCGCGGTCAAGCCCCGCAAGGGCGGCCGCGGCAGCCTGGTCATCGACTATGCGAACCTGGAGCAGCTCGACGGGATCGCCGCGCGCCTGAGGCGCCGGTGAGCATGCCCATATTGCGATGCGGCAAGTTTTGACCCCATGACCCCATCCGGGCTAAAATCCTCCGGTTTGTCGACCCTGCCTCCAAGCCCAAGGCACGAGCCACGGTCCGCGATATTCGACGGCCGGCGGCAAGTGCTGGTGCAGTCCGGGCTGGTGGCGTGCTGCAGCGCAGCAAGCTTCGCGCTCGGCGGGCTGGAAGGCGGCATCGCCACACTGCTCGGAGGCGCGGCCGCCCTGGCCGGCACCCTGGCTTTTGCCGGGGTCCTGGAATGGCGGAACGTGCCGGCGCCGACGCCCTGGCAGGCCCTCCGGGTCCTCGTCCTGGCGGAGGCGGCGAAGTGGATCGTGTCGCTCGCGGGCCTCGCCACGCTCCTGTCCGGCGTGTCCGGGCTGGCGGCAGTGGGTGCCGCGCCCGGCGCGGTGGTAATCGGATTCTGTGTCGCGTGGGCAGCGCCGCTGCTCGCACTGGTGAAGAAAAGCTAAACCGCATGGCTGCCCAAGCTGACATCACACCGACGGATTACATCACCCACCACCTCACCAATCTCCGGGTGACGGTCGGCGAGGGCGGCTTCTGGACCCTCAATCTGGACTCGATCATCATGGGATGGGCCGTGGGCCTCGTGGGGCTGGGCCTCATCTGGATGGTCGCGCGCGGCGCCACCGCCGGGGTTCCCGGGCGCCTCCAGTCCTTCATCGAGATGTTCTTCGAGTTCGTGGACGGGACCGTCCGCGACGTCTTCCCCGGCTCCCGCGCCTTCCTCGGCCCGCTCGCGCTCACCATCTTCACCTGGGTGTTCATGATGAACCTCATGGACCTGATCCCCATCGACTGGGTGGCGCTGGGTTCGGAAGTGGTGAACCACCACATCCTCGGCAATCCCTCACATTCGGCGTACTGGAAGGCGGTGCCGTCGACGGACCTGAACACCACGTTCGCCATGAGCTTCTCGGTGCTCTTCCTCATCATCTTCTTCAGCTTCAAGGCGAAGGGCGCCGGCGGCTTCGTGCACGAGCTCTTCACCGCGCCCTTCGGCGCGAATCCGCTGCTGTGGATCCCGAACTTCGGACTGAACGTGATCGAGCTGCTCGCCAAGCCGGTCTCCCTCGGCATGCGGCTTTTCGGGAACATGTACGCCGGCGAGCTGATCTTCATGCTCCTGGGTCTCCTCGGCATGCTTGCTGGCCTGACCGTGGGCGGGCTCCTCGCCGGCGGCGCCGGCATCCTCTTCACGTGGGCGTGGGCCGTCTTCCACATCCTCATCATCCTGCTGCAGGCCTTCATCTTCATGGTGCTGTCGGTCGTCTACATCGCGATGGCCCAGGAGCATCACTGAATCGACCCGTTTCGCACCCTCAACGACAACACCCGCACCTCCGAAAGGAATAACAATGGCTCAGTACCTCGCCCTCGTCCAAGCCTACACGGCGCTCGGCATCGGCATCATCATCGGCCTGGGCGCCATCGGCGCCTGCATCGGCATCGGCATCATGGGATCGAAGTTCCTGGAAGCCGCCGGCCGCCAACCCGAGCTCATCCCGCAGCTGTCGAAGTTCATGTTCCTGCTCGCCGGCCTCATCGACGCGGCCTTCCTGATCGGCGTGGGCATCGCCATGTTCTTCGGCTTCGCGAACCCGCTCCTGTCGGTCGTGAAGTAACCAGGATCCAACGGAAGGGTCGTACGCCATGAACATCAACGCCACCTTGCTCGTACAGGCGCTGTCGTTCGCGTTCCTCATCTGGTTCACGGTCAAGTTCATCTGGCCCCCGCTCAACCGCGCCATCGACGAGCGCAACAAGCGCATCGCCGACGGGCTTGCCGCCGCCGAGCGGGGCAAGGCAGCGCTGGTCGAAGCCGAGCGCAAGGGCGAGAGCGCGATGAAGGAAGCCCGCGAGCGCGCCTCGGGCGTGCTGGGCGACAGCGAGAAACGCGGCGCCCAGATCGTCGAGGAAGCCCGCAACGAAGCGAAGGCCGAAGCCGACCGCCTCGTCGCCGCCGCGCGGCCCCAGATCGCCTCGGAACTGGCCAAGGCGAAGACGGAGCTGCGCGAGCAGGTCGCGGCACTTGCCGTGGCCGGCGCCGAGAAGATCCTGCAGCGCGAAGTCGACGCCAGGGCCCATGCCGACATGCTCGGCAAGCTGAAGGCCCAGCTCTAGGAAACCCCATGGCAGAAATCGCCACCATCGCCCGCCCCTACGCCGAAGCGTCCTTTCGCACGGCGCGGGACGCGGACGCCCTCGCGGGATGGTCGAGCGGGCTCGCACTGGCCGGGGCGATCGCCGCCGATGCGCGCATGGCCGACCTGCTCGGCAACCCCCGCCTGAGCCGCAAGCAGAAGCTCGCGCTCTTCTTCGACGTGGGAGGCGACGCCCTCGCCGAGCCGGTGAGGAACCTGGTGACGCTTCTGGTCGACGGTTCCCGTGCGGTGCTGCTGCCGGAGATCGCAGCCCAGTTCGACGCGCTCAAGCGCGCCCATGAAAGCGTGCTGGAGGTGCGCATCGTGAGCGCGCGGGAGCTTTCCGACGCCGAGCGCGACGACCTGGTCGCCACCCTCGGGCGCAAGTACGGCAAGAAAATAGAGGCCAGGGTGGAAGTGGACGCATCGCTCATCGGCGGCGCCCGCGTCCACGTCGGCGACGAGGTGATACACGCCTCCATCCGCGACGCGCTCGCCCAGATGGCAGTCGCGCTCGCGCGCTGACGAAGACACACACGCATTCGGAGCCCCACATGCAAATCAATCCGGCTGAAATCAGCGAACTCATCAAGTCGAAGATCCAGAACCTCGAGGTGGCCGCGGAGAAGCGAACCGAAGGGGCCGTGATCTCGGTGACCGACGGCATCTGCCGCATCCACGGCCTGGCGGACGTGGTGCAGGGCGAGATGCTCGAGTTCCCGGGCAATACCTTCGGCATGGCGTTGAACCTCGAGCGCGATTCCGTCGGCGCCGTGGTGCTCGGCGCCTACGAGCACATCTCCGAGGGCGACACCGTCAAGTGCACGGGCCGCATCCTCGAGGTCCCGGTGGGCGAGGAGTTGATCGGCCCCGTCGTGAACTCCCTCGGCCAGCCCATCGACGGCAAGGGCCCGGTCGAGGCGAAGATGACCGAGCCGATCGAGAAGGTCGCCCCCGGCGTGATCTGGAGGAAGAGCGTCTCGCAGCCGGTGCAGACGGGCCTGAAATCCATCGACGCAATGGTCCCGGTCGGCCGCGGCCAGCGCGAGCTGATCATCGGCGACCGCCAGACCGGCAAGACGGCCGTCGCCGTCGACACGATCATCAACCAGAAGGGCAAGGACCTCATCTGCATCTACGTCGCGGTCGGCCAGAAGGCCTCCACGGTCGTGAACGTCGTGAGGAAGCTCGAGGAGCACGGCGCGATGGCCTACACCATCGTGGTCGCGGCTTCCGCCTCCGACCCCGCAGCCATGCAGTACATCGCGCCCTACTCGGGCTGCACCATGGGCGAGTACTTCCGCGACCGCGGCCAGGACGCGCTCATCATCTACGACGACCTCACCAAGCAGGCGTGGGCGTACCGCCAGATCTCGCTGCTGCTGCGCCGCCCGCCGGGCCGCGAGGCGTATCCCGGCGACGTGTTCTACCTCCACTCCCGGCTCCTCGAGCGCGCCGCGCGCGTGAACGAGGAGTACGTCGAGAAGTTCACCAAGGGCGCGGTCAAGGGCAAGACCGGCTCCCTCACGGCGCTGCCGATCATCGAGACCCAGGCCGGCGACGTGTCCGCCTTCGTGCCGACCAACGTGATCTCGATCACCGACGGGCAGATCTTCCTGGAGACGGACCTCTTCAACGCCGGCATCCGCCCCGCCATCAACGCGGGCATCTCGGTGTCGCGCGTGGGCGGCAGCGCGCAGACCAAGGTCGTCAAGAAGCTCGGCGGCGGCGTGCGCCTGGCGCTCGCGCAGTACCGCGAGCTCGCGGCCTTCGCGCAGTTCGCCTCCGACCTGGACGAGACCACCCGCAAGCAGCTCGAGCGCGGCCGCATGGTCACCGAGCTCATGAAGCAGCCCCAGTACCAGCCGCTGCAGGTCTGGGAGATGGCGCTCACGCTCTTCGCCGTGAACAACGGGTACTACGACGACATCGAGGTGAAGAAGGCGCTCTCCGCAGAGCGCGCGATGCGCGACTACCTGAAGGGCAAGTACGCCGGGCTCGTCGACCGCATCGAGACTTCCAAGGACCTTTCGAAGGACGACGAGGCGAAGCTGCACGAGGCGATCAAGGACTTCAAAAAGAACGGCAGCTACTAGGAGGGTTGAATCGGGAACCGTGTTCGATCGGACGCCTTCGGCGCCGATCAACACGATGAAACAGAAAGCAAGTACGGCCACGCAGGGGAAACTGGGATAACGAGATGGCAGGCTCCAAGGAAATCCGGACCAAGATCAAGAGCGTGCAGAACACGCGCAAGATCACCAAGGCCATGGAGATGGTCGCGGCCTCCAAGATGAGGAAGGCCCAGGAGCGCATGCGCCACGCGCGGCCGTACGGCGACAAGATCAGGAACATCGCCGCGCACCTGGCCAACGCGAACCCCGAGTACCGCCACCCCTTCCTCGTGAAGCGCGAGAACGTGCGCGACATCGGCGTGATCATCGTCACCTCCGACAAGGGGCTGTGCGGGGGTCTCAACACCAACGCGCTGCGCCTGCTCACGTCGAAAGTGAAGGAATGGCAGCAGGAGGGACGCAAGGTCCGCTACACGGCCTTCGGCAACAAGGGCTTCAGCTTCCTGCAGCGCTTCGGCGGGCAGGTGGTCTCGCACCTCACGCACATCGGCGACACGCCCCACCTGGAAAAGCTCGTGGGCCCGGTGCGCGTCATGGTCGACGCCTACAACAAGGGCGAGATCGGCGCGATCCACGTGGTCTACACGCGCTTCATCAACACCATGAAGCAGGAGACGGTCGTCGAGCAGCTGCTGCCGCTTGCGGCCGACCGTCTGCTGGAGACCGACCGCACGGTGCGCGGCGGCTGGGATTACCTCTACGAGCCGGACGCGAAGACGGTGCTCGACCAGCTCCTCACGCGCTACCTCGAGGCCATCGTCTACCAGGCGCTCGCGGAGAACATCGCGAGCGAGCAGTCCGCCCGCATGGTCGCGATGAAGGCGGCGAGCGACAACGCCAACAGCGTGATCGACCAGCTCACCCTCGTCTACAACAAGTCGCGCCAGGCGGCGATCACCAAGGAACTTTCGGAGATCGTCGGCGGTGCAGCGGCAGTCTAAAGATTCGACTTACGGGACATCCATATGAGCTCGACCCAGAAGGCAGAAGGCAAGATCGTCCAGTGCATCGGCGCGGTGATCGACATCCAGTTCCCGCGCGAGGCGATGCCCGGCATCTACGAGGCGCTCACCCTCGTGGAGGAGGCGCAATCCTTCGCCGAGAAGGGCCTCACGTTCGAGGTCGAGCAGCAGCTGGGCGACGGGGTCGTGCGGACCATCGCGATGGGCTCCTCCGACGGCCTGCGCCGCGGGATGAAGGTGAAGGCCACCGGCGGGCCGATCTCGGTTCCCGTCGGTGCGGCCACCCTCGGCCGCGTGATGGACGTGCTCGGCCGCCCGATCGACGAACGCGGCCCGGTGAACGCCGACGAGCGCCGTTCCATCCACGCCGCCGCACCCAAGTTCGACGAGCTCTCGCCCTCGGTGGAGCTTCTCGAGACGGGCATCAAGGTGGTCGACCTGATCTGCCCGTTCGCGAAGGGCGGCAAGATCGGGCTCTTCGGCGGCGCGGGCGTGGGCAAGACCGTGACCATGCTGGAGCTCATCAACAACATCGCCACGCAGCACTCGGGCCTGTCGGTGTTCGCGGGCGTGGGCGAGCGCACCCGCGAGGGCAACGACTTCTACCACGAGATGAGCGAAGCGAAGGTCATCGTGCAGGAGGACCTCTCGCAGTCCAAGGTGGCGATGGTGTTCGGCCAGATGAACGAGCCCCCGGGCAACCGCCTGCGCGTCGCGCTCACGGGCCTCACCATGGCCGAGCGCTTCCGCGACGAAGGCCGCGACATCCTCTTCTTCGTGGACAACATCTACCGCTTCACCCTCGCGGGCACTGAGGTCTCCGCGCTGCTCGGCCGGATGCCTTCCGCGGTGGGCTACCAGCCCACGCTCGCCGAGGAGATGGGGCGCCTCCAGGAGCGCATCACCTCCACCAAGACCGGCTCCATCACGTCGATCCAGGCGGTGTACGTGCCCGCGGACGACCTGACCGACCCGTCCCCGGCCACTACCTTCGGCCACCTGGACGCGACCGTGGTGCTCTCGCGCGACATCGCCGCGCTGGGCATCTACCCTTCCGTGGACCCGCTCGACTCCACCTCGCGCCAGATCGACCCGAACGTCGTCGGAGAAGAGCACTACTCCACCACCCGCGCGGTGCAGGCAGTGCTGCAACGCTACAAGGAGCTTCGCGACATCATCGCGATCCTGGGCATGGACGAGCTCTCGCCCGAGGACAAGCTCGCGGTCTCCCGCGCGCGCAAGATCCAGCGCTTTCTGTCCCAGCCGTTCCACGTGGCGGAAGTCTTCACCGGTTCGCCGGGCAAGTACGTGACGCTCAAGGACACGATCAAGGGCTTCAACATGATCGTGAACGGGGAATG
>CXWK01000994.1_pt5 | contig 11440 bp, 10 predicted proteins | sample 590851 | NCBI WGS metagenome assembly CXWK01 (sample SAMEA3498364, study PRJEB10139) | wastewater metagenome | biome: wastewater treatment plant; material: activated sludge | place: Denmark | collected 2014-08-01
TCGGAGCCGGTGGCGCAGTAGTTCTCCACCCGGCTGACCGGCTTGCCCTCCAGCTTGAGCGGCCCGGCGGCCATCATGCCCGAGGCGCCCGACTGGGAGGTGCCCAGCCAGTAGGCGTCGATGTCGTTGGGAACCAGGCCCACCGCAGCGGTGGTCTGGGTGACCGCGTCCACCAGCAGGTCGTCTGCGCCCTTGTCCCAATGCTCCTTGAAGGGGGTGCAGCCCATCGACACGATGGCGACCTGGTCGGAGATGCCGTGCGAACTCATGATTGCGCTCCCGCTTGCTCGCCGGTTCTGACCAGGCGGCCCTTCCAGAAGTAGTTGGCGATGCCCTCGGCCATGTTGAGCCGACGGAACGTCATCTCCACCTTGGAGCCGACCTCGACCTCGTCCGGGCGGCAGTCGGTGAGCTCCACCGGCAGACGGCCGCCGCCATCGAAGTCGACGACCGCAAACACCACCGGCGGCGACATGGAGTACACCAGCTTGTCGACCGTGAACGTCACCACGGTGGCCTGCACGTCGGCCATCGGTGCCGGCTCCATGTCGTCGAGGGCCTGGCCCTTGAACGACACCCGGGCCGGGGGCAGGTGCAGGGCGCCGCTGCTGCGGTCGCGGCTGCCGACAAAGCCGTACTTCCAGTCGGCGTGCCGTGCGGCGGCGGAGGCCGACGGGCGGTTGGGCGGGGGACGGTTGGGCGGCTGCTGGGTGAGCACGCCGCGCCACGCCATGAACCGGGAGTAGGCGAGGCCGTCGTCGCCGGTGGCCACCTGCTCGGCAATGGTGCGGCGGTCGCTGTGCTCGGCTGTGGAGCCGGTCGCCCGGAAGGCGACGGCGTCGGCGCCGTCGGCCAGGTGCAACACGACAATCGTGGCGCCGGCCGGGTGGCGTTCGAGGGCATCGATGAGGCGCAGCAGCGGGTGGGTGCCGCCGGTGTTGCCGACGGTCGAGGCCAGCGGATCGGCGTCGGCCCCCACCTTGCGNNACGTCGCCACGGGGCAGGCCCAGGTCTTCGAGCAGCGCGTTGAGCGCTCCCAACGCGGCGGCGGTGAGCTCGCCCTCGCCGAAGCGCTCCTCCCAGGCCCGGGTGTTGGTCTCGTCGGGAAGGCGCCAACGATCGAGGAACTCCCGCGAGGCGCTGGCCGACCCGAGAAACTCGGCGAGCAGCGGGCCGTCGGATTCGTCGCCCAGCAGCAGCGCAGCGCCGGCGTCGCCGCCATCCACCTCGTCGGGCGATCCGGGCAGGCCCGTGCGAATGTCGGCTGCGGCCACCAGCACCCGCTGGGTGCTGCGGGCGGCGGCCACCAGGGCGCCCAGGCCGGAGCGGGCGGCGCCGCCGAAGTCGAGGGCGGGGACGGACTCGTCAAGTCGCAGCGCGGCGTGGATCACCCCGGCGTTGGACTTCTCCAGGTAGGTCGGCTCGGCCGTGGCGAACCACAGCGTTTCAGGTTGCAGCGCCTCCGGTGCTCCGGCCGCTGTTACGAGCGCCTGGCGGCCGGCTGCGACCGCCAGCGTGGAGGTGTCCTCGTCGAAGGACGCCACCGATCGGGTGCCGTTGGCACCGCCGGAGCCGAGGAACGACCCGATGGCGGAGCGTTGAAGACGGGAATGGGGGACCGAAGCCCCGAAGGAGAGAATGCCTCGCACGCCGGGAGGCTAACCCGCAAGCTGACGGAGTGTCAGAAATGCGCCCTGGCGGGCACCGTCGGAGGCCTGCCCCGGCACCCATCCGGGGGCGACCTCGCGGATCTGATCACACAGCACCTCGCACTCCTCCTCGCTGAAGGGGGCGACCGGCACGTGGGAGATCAACGGGTGATGGGGACGGTCGGCGTCCTCGCCGAGCGACAGCAGCACCTCGTGCAGCTTCTCGCCGGGGCGCAGCCCGGTGAACACCACGTCCACCGGTGGGTCGACCTCGTTGGCCAGGCGGTTGGCCACGTCGGCGATCTTCACCGGCTCGCCCATGTCGAGCACCAGCACCTCGCCCGAGCTGCCGACCGCGCCGGCGTCGATCACCAGGCCGCAGGCCTCCTCGACCGTCATGAAGTAGCGGGTGGCGTCGGGGTCGGTCACCGTCACCGGGCCGCCGGCGGCGATCTGGCGGCGGAAGGTGGGCAGCATCGACCCTCGGCTTCCCAACACGTTGCCAAAGCGCACCGACAGGTAGGTGCCGGGACGGCCCGAGTCGGCGAAGCTGGCGGCCAGACGCTCGCCCTGGCGCTTGGTGATGCCGAGCACCGAGGTGGGGTCGGCGGCCTTGTCGGTCGAGACGTTGACCACCCGCTCCACGCCGGTGGCGGCAGCGGCCTCGAGCACGTTGAGGGTGCCCAACGTGTTGGTCTTGAAGCCCTCGTCCGGGTTCTGTTCCAGCAGCGGCAGGTGCTTGAGCGCAGCGGCGTGGAACACCACCTGGGGCCGGTGGGTCTCGAACACCTCGAGCATGCGCTGGGGGTCGCGCACCGAGGCGATGACCAACGCCCGATTGTTCAACAGCCCGTGGCCGTCCAGGGAGAGCTGAAGCTCCTGAAGCGACGTGTCGTCGATGTCGAGCATCACCAGCTTGGCCGGGTTGAACTGGCGGATCTGGCGGCACAGCTCCGAGCCGATCGACCCACCCGCACCGGTGACCAGCACCCGCTTGTCGCTGAGATAGTTGGAGATGTCCATCAACCCGGTGCGCACCTGATCCCGACCGAGCAGGTCGTGCGTGGACACCGGCTTGAAGTCCTTCACCGTGACCGTGTCGAACAGCTGGGTGACCGGGGGAAGGTTGAGCACCTCCAGGCCACACTCACGGGCATCGCGGCCGATCGCCGCCCATTCCTCGGACGGACTGGCCGGCATGGCCAGCACGAGCACCTCGGCGCCGGTGGCGGCCGTTACCCGGGCCAGGTCGGCCCGTGTGCCGTGCACCGACACCGACCGCACCCGCAGGTTGGCCAGCCGCCTGTCGTCGTCGAGCAGGCCCACCGGATAGAGATCGGAGTCCTCGTTCAACATGGCGTCGATCACCCGGCTGCCCGCGGTGCCGGCGCCGAAGACCAACGCAGGGCGCTTGCCATCGCGGGAGTTGCCGGCCGCCCGCAGTTGCTCGCCGGACCAGCGCAGCACCAGGCGCACGCCCAGCTGTATGAAGGCGGCCAGGGGGCCGGCCAGCAGCACGGCGGCCACCTGGCGGCGGGCGTCGGTGAGCAACAGCGTGCACAGCACCATGCCGATCGTGGTGATCGTGGCGGCCCGGACGACCCGGTGCACCTCCTCGACCGAGCCGGCGCGCCAGGCCTTTCGGTACAGGCCGGCGGCCCAGCCCGCACCGATCTGCAACCCGGCGGCGAGGAGGGCCAGCAGCAGGGCGTTGCCGACGTCGAACGCCTTGCGGGATTCGACGAAGGCCAGCGACGAGGTGGCGAGCACGGCGAAAAACCACGCCAGCGAGTCGAGCGAGCCCATGACGGCGCGACGATGCACGCCGCCCAGCCGCTCGATGACGGCCGTGGATCTGGGGCCAAGTGGTGATGTCATGAACAAGCCTTTCGAATGCCGCCGCACCCCCCCTTACCGCGTAGCCCCAACCATATCGTCATGGGATGTTTCGGTGCGGAAGTCCGAGCAGACTAGTGCGTGTCCACAGGAGCGAGACGTGAGATTCACTTCTGGTTCGGCGACCCATCCGTCTACAGCCAGCCTGACCGCCGAAACCCTCGATAGAGAGCCGTGCAGATCAGCGCCATGAGGCCGAGGATCAACGGATACCCGTACCGGGAATCCAGCTCGGGCATGTGGTCGAAGTTCATGCCGTAGATGCCGGCGATCATCGTCGGCACCGCCAGGATCGACACCCACGCCGACATCTTGCGCATGTCCTCGTTCTGGCGCAGCGACACCTGGGTGAGGTTGGCCTCCAGCGCCGAGCTGAGCAGCGCCCGAGCGCTGGCGGCCCGATCGATCACGTCGGCCAGGTGATCGGCCACGTCGCGCAGGTAGGGCTTGGTGCCCTCGGGCAGCTCGTCGCCATCCATCAGCGCCGCCACCTGCTCGCGCACCGGGCTGGTGGCCCGCTGGGTCTGCAACACCTCGCGCAGCAGGTAGTACAGCCGCTCGGTGGGTTGGCCGGGCCGAACGCCCTGGGCGAACACCTGCGTCTCCACCTCGTCGATGTCGTTCTCGATGCCGTCGAGCACCGGGCCGTAGGCGTCCACCACCTCATCGAGAATGCTCACCAGCACCGCCGCCGGCCCGTAGTGCAATCGCTCGGGATGGGCCTCCAAGCGGCGGCGCACCGGCTCGAGGCGCACGGCATCGCCGATGCGCACCACGACGACAAAGTCGTCGCCCAACAGCACGGTGATCTGGCCAAACTCCACCTCCTCGGTGGCATCGAGGTAGCGGGCCGAACGCAGCACCATCGACAGGGTGCCCTCGATGCTCTCCACCTTGGGCCGTTCCCGGGGCGACAGGGCATCCTCGATCGTCAACGGATGGATGTCGAAGGCGCGCCGCACCTGGGCCAGCTCGGAGCTGAGCGGGTCGGCCAGGCCCACCCAGGCGAACTCGCGGGGCACGACGCCGCCGCCCTCGGCGGGGTCGTGACCGGCGCCACCGGGTTCGTGCTCGTCGGGGGGCGGGGTGGACAGCTCACCCGCCACCGATTCGGGCGTGCGGTCGCCGCCCAGCCGGACGCCGTCGCGGTAGACGGCGCAGTCGACGATCACGCGGTCGCTCCGGTCGCTCCGGTCGCTCCGGTCGCTCCGGTCGCTCCGGTCGCTCCGGTCGCTCCCGAGCGGGCGCCGGCGGCTCCCGCTCGCGCCCCGTCCCGGGTCGAGCCTGGGTTACAGCCGCTCATAGCCCCGGCGATACTCCCAGTCGCTGACCTCCCGGTGGAAGGCCCGCCACTCCTCGTCGGCCCCGTGGGCCAGGTGGAACATCACGTCCTCGCCCAGGGCCTTCTGGGCCACCTCGGAGTTGCGGAACGCCTCGGTGGCATCGGGCAGGTTCCAGGGCACGTGGGTGAGCGCAGTGTCCCCTTCAGCACCGGCGGCGTAGGCGTTGCCGTCGTAGGGCGGGCCGCAGTCCAGCCCCTCCTCGATGCCGGCCAGCCCGGCGGCGATCACCCCGGCGAACGCCAGATACGGGTTGGCGTCGGCGCCCGGGATGCGGCTTTCGATTCGCAGCCCGGGGCCCGTGCCCACCAGGCGCAGCCCGGCGGTGCGATTGTCGAGCGCCCACACCGTGGCGGTGGGCGCCCACGACTCGGGCTGGTAGCGCTTGTAGCTGTTGATGTTGGGCGCGCCCAGCAGCGTGACGTCGGCCAGATGGTTGACCAGCCCGGCCACGAACGACCGGAACTCGCCGCTCATGCCGTTGCCGGCGTCGCCCGGGCTGAGCGGTGTCTGGCCGTCGAGCGACCACAGCGAGGTGTGGATGTGGCAGGACGAGCCCGGCTGATCGGCGAACGGCTTGGCCATGAACGTGGCCGACTGCCCCTCGAGGTGGGCGATCTCCTTCACCCCGTTCTTGAACACCACGTGGTTGTCGGCCATCTCGAGGGCATCGGAGTAGCGCAGGTTGATCTCGTGCTGGCCCGGGGCCGCCTCGCCCTTGGAGAACTCGATCGGCAGGTTGGCGCCCAGCATCTCATTGCGGATGCGCCGGATGATCGGCTCGTCCTTCGAGGTCTGGAGGATGTGGTAGTCGAGGTTGTACCAACCGGCGGTGCGCGGCGCCCGGAACCCGTTCTCGGCGACCTGCTCGTAGGTGTCGGGCGACAGAAAGAACTCGAGCTCGGAGCCCATCATCACCGAGAACCCCGCCGCTTCGGCCCGCTTCAGCTGATCCTTGAGGATCTGGCGGGGCGACACCGCCACCGTGTTGCCGTCGTGGTCGGAGAGGTCGCACAGCACCAGCGCGGTCGCCTCCAGCCAGGGGATGCGCCGCAACGTCTTCAGGTCGGGGGTGGCCCGGAAATCGCCGAAGCCGGCCTCCCACGTGGCGTACCGGTAGCCGGGCACCACGTTCATCTCGACGTCGGTGGTCAGCAGGTAGTTGCAGGCCTCGACGCCCTCGCCTGCCCGGCCGCCCCGATCGACGACATGGTCGAGGAAGAAGCGAGCGGTCACCCGCTTGCCCAACAGGCGCCCGGACAGGTCGGTGAACGCCACGACCACCGTGTCCAGGGCGCCCTCGGCGGCCTCGAGCGCCAGGGTTTCGAGATCGAGCGGACCGTCGGTGGTCATGGTGTGTGTCTCCCCGGCTCCCCGAATGGTGTCGGTGCTGTCGATGAGCGTCGGCAGGGGAGCACGCAGGCACGATAGCGGCTGAGGCATCCTGGACCTGAGGCCGGAGCGCACCCCGCTTGCCCGGCCCTGGGCCCACATCGGAAGGTGCGTCGTCATGTCACCCGCTCGACCAGCGAACCAGCCGATGCCGGCGGCGGGACCCACGCCCGCCGCTCCGGACCGACCAGGCGAGCAGGTTGGATCCGAGGCCGAGGCTCGATCGACCGGCCAGCCCCGATTTGGCCGGGTCACCGTGTCGACCCTGGGCGACCTCTCCGGGGTGGCGGTGGGCCACTGGACCGATGCCGAGGCTCGCACCGGGGTCACCGTCGTCATTCTTCCCGAGGGGTCGACCGCGTCGGCCGAGGTACGGGGTGGGGCACCCGCCACCCGCGAGTTCGACGTACTCGCCCCCTCCGCCACCGTTACCCGGCTCGACGCCGTCGTGCTGTCCGGCGGATCCGCCTTCGGGCTGGCGTCCGTCGACGGCGTGATGTCGACCCTCGGCGAGGCCGGCCGCGGGTTTGTCACCGCCGGGGGAGTGGTGCCGATCGTCGCCGCCATGTCGCTGTTCGACCTGACCGTCGGATCCCCACAGGTGCGTCCGGGGGCCGCCGAGGGCGCAGCCGCCGCCTCTGCGGCCCTGGCGGCGCTTCCTGCTGCCGCTGCGGCCCTGGCGTCGCTTCCTGGCGCTGCTGGCGATTCGACCGTCGGTTCGGTTGGTTCGGTTGGTGTAGGTACCGGCGCCACCGTGTCCAAGTGGCGGGGCCGGGACCACGCCGTGTCCGGTGGGCTGGTCACAGCGACCGTCGTCGAAGGTGGCTTCAGCGTGACTGCGCTGGTGGCGGCGAATGCATTCGGCGACGTCGTCGGGCATGGGCCGGCAGGGGAGCCGTGGCCCAGCCTGGTGCCGCCCGACGAGGTGGGAGCGTTCGGTGCCGACGGCACCCCCGCCCCGAACGCTGCCGACAGTGTCGGCCAAGATGCCGGCGGGGGCCGCGACAGTGCCGTTGCCGACGGCAGCGCTGCATCGTCGGCCGGGACCAACACGACGCTTGGCCTCATCGTGTGCGACACCGCCCTAACCAAGGGCGAGTGCCTACTGCTCGCTCAAGGGGCACATGACGGCTACGCCCGGGCGATCACCCCGCCGCACTGCCGGGTGGACGGCGACGCCGTGGTGGCCGCAGCCACCGGCGCCGTACCCCTGGCAGCTCTCGACGATCCCCGCCGCGTCGCCGAGGTGGAACTGCTGCGCTGGATGGCGGTGCGCGCCACCGCCGACGCGCTGGCCACCCTGGCCGACGTCGCCCCGACCGGCCCGCTCCCCTGGATCGACGCTTCCAACTGACACGGTGCGCAGACACGTTGCAGGCGAGAGTTTGAACAGGTGGAATCAGGCGGCTCGACGAGCTGCCTCGACCAATCGTCGAGCCGCCCGAGAGGCACGAATGAGGTCTTGAGGCGAGGTTGCCTGGGCGATGTACCCGGCCTGCGCCTTCATGCCAAGCAGCACTTGGAGATCATCTGCACACCCTTTGTCAACAGTACGAAGAAGCCCAACAGCATCGCGATGCGACTCGCCACGAGCGTGTTCGCCAAGGCGGGCACAGCAGATGGCGTCGGACGCAGCGATGCCAGCATGAATCAGGAGCGTGATCGCAGGGTCGGCGACCACCTCGTCATCGTCTGCCACGGCGAGTATCACTTCCGCCTGCGCGAGGAACCTGACGGCTTTGGTCATCCGGCCCTGCCGAGTTGCTGCGCCGCACGTGGCGGTTCGACTCACGATCGAACCTGGATCGACCGGGCTTGCCGGATGTGGAAACTCTCGCCGGCGAGCCAGATCCCGTCTCGTTCGACGTCGCGAAGAAACGAATCAGCATCGTGGGCCTGCGCAACCGCGATGGCCTGGTCCAACTCCAAGACCTGCGGGTCGTTCCCCGTCCAGCCCTCAACCGATCGACGAAGCGTCTCAATCTGCTCGCGCCACGCCGGGGCGTCGGGGTCGACGTTGTTCGCCCTGACAACGAGAATGTCGATGTCGCTCGTAGGCCGCATGTTGCCGAGCGCAGCCGAGCCAAAGAGAGCTGCGTAGTCGCACGGCGGGCTCCAGCCCTGCACCAGGTTCTGGATGCGGGCGATGAGTTCGTCTCGAAGAGTGGCCAGCTGGATGACCGCTCCGGCCGCTAGATGCTCCCGGTTGAGTGAGAAAAGCACGGCGTTGCCCGCCTGGGATGCGTGGACGATCCCCTGCTCCTCCAGCCGCTTGAGCGCTTGGCGGATGCCCTCAACGGAACGTTGGCCTGCGAGGCGCTGGACCTCGGGGGCGGTGAAGCCGCGATCCGCCCGGGCGAGAACGCTGAGAGCATCACCGTCTGCGGTGGGCGTGATGACCGTGAACGGGCGATAGAGATCCACAGGAGTAGCATATCTTCCACCACTCAAGATAGTTGGCATTCACCCAGGTTTATTGGTGCGTCTGCGGATTGGAGGGGTCAGCTCGGCCGGGTGGTTGGTTTCAACGCTTCGCACTCCGCAGTTACGAGCTCACACAGGCCGGACGAGTCGCAGGCCGGCGCACGAGGTGAGCAAGGGGTCCTCGGCCCCTCGTTGACGAGTGCCGTCACCATCATGGTGTCCAGCACGACGACCTTGGTCATGGTTGCTCAGTCTTCGGTGAGTGCCTCGATGAATGCGTCCCACTCCTCGTCGGTGAGGCCTGGCGCCATGAGGGCCCAGGCCTGACGCCTCATCGCTGGCATCGCTCTACTCCGGCGTGGTGTACGCCGCCGTGATGCCTCCATCGATGAGGAGCGACTGGCCGGTCATGAAGCTGGACTCGTCCGAGGCGAGGAACAGCGCACCGGACACGATTTCCTCCGGCTGGCCGAAGCGGCCCATCGGGATCTGCACCAGGCGCCGCTGGCGGGCGGCCTCATCGGCCATGTACTTGGCCAGCAGCGGGGTGAGCACCGGGCCGGGGCACAGGGCGTTGGCTCGAATGTTCTCGCGGGCGTGCACGACGGCGATCTCCCGGGTCATCGACAACACCGCACCCTTCGACGCCGTGTAGGCGATCTGTGGGGTGGCCGCACCCAGGTGGGCGACGAAGCTGGCCACGTTGATGATCGATCCGCCACCGGCCCGCTTCAGCGCCGGGATACCGGCGGAACAGCACTCGGCGACGCCGATCACGTTGACCTCAAGGGTGCGCTGCCACACCTCGCGCGAGGTGTTGGTGGGGCCGTCGTCATCGGCCATCGAGATGCCGGCGTTGTTGTACAGCACATTGAGCTTGCCGAAGTGCTCCTCGGCTGCGTCGACCGCAGCCTGAACGGCGTCGGCATCGGTGACGTCGCAGTACACGCCGATCGCCTGACCACCGGCGGCTTCGATGGCGGCCACCGCAGAGGTGGGATCGGCCACGTCGGCGACGACGACGGCCGCACCCTCGGCGGCAAAGCGCTCGGCGCCCACCCGACCGAGGCCTGTGGCCGCGCCGGTGATCATCGCCACCTTGCCGGCCAACCGTCCGGCCGCAACGTTGCGTCCGGGGGCCGGCTGGATGTCGTTGCTGCCTGCGTCGTTGTCTGCATCTGCGCTCATTGGCCGGGCAGCGTAGATGCTGCGCCGCACTTGGCAAGCCTGCTCCGTAATCGGCGGGCATTCTGAGCCCTGAGAGGACGGTGTGACCGCGCCGCTAGTCTCCGGCGATGGCCCCTCCCGTTCATGAACTGATCGTCGCCGGCGTGCGCCGCCCCGCCGCCGACGGCGCCACCTTCACCACCTACAACCCGGCCACCGGCAAACCGCTGGCCGAGGTGGCCCAGGCCGGCCGAGCCGACCTGGACGCCGCGCTCGACGCCGCCCGCGCCGGCTTCGCCGACGGCTCCGGCGAGTGGGCGAGCACCTCGGCCACCGAGCGCGGCAAGGTGCTGGCCCGGGCCGCACAGCTGATCCGCGAACGGGCCGACGAGTTTGCCGACACCGAGGTGGCCGACGCGGGTCACACGATCAGCGACGCCCGCTGGGAGGCCGGGGCGATGGCCGAGGTGTTCGACTACTACGCCGGTGCGGCCAACAAGCACTTCGGCGACGTGATCCCCGTGCGGGACGCCGGCATGATGACGGTCAGCCGGGTGCCGATCGGGGTGTGCGCACTGGTCGTGCCGTGGAACTTTCCGTCCTACATCGCCACCTGGAAGCTGGGGCCGGCCCTGGCGGCCGGCAACTCGGTGATCCTCAAGCCCGCCTCGCTCACGCCGCTGGGTGCCCTGCTGCTCGGCAACGTGCTCGTCGACGCCGGCGTGCCCGCCTCCTGCGTGTCGGTACTGCCCGGGCCGGGCTCCACGCTGGGCGCAACGCTCGTCGCCGACCCCCGGGTCGACAAGGTGTCGTTCACCGGCGACACGTCGACCGGCACGTCGATCCTGACCGCCGCCGCAGCGAACATCACCCGGGTGTCGCTCGAGCTGGGTGGCAAGTCGGCGGCGGTGGTGTTCGCCGACGCCGACATCGCCGCCGCCGCAGCCGACATCCCGATCTCGGTGTTCGCCAACGCCGGCCAGGACTGCTGCGCCCGCTCGCGGGTACTGGTGCAGCAGTCGGTGATCGACGAGTTCACCGACGCCATGGTCGAGCGCACCCGGGCGCTGCGGGTGGGCGACCCGACCGACCCCGAGACCGAGATCGGCCCGATGATCTCGGCCGGACAACGATCCCAGGCGGTCGACTACGTCGGCGTGGGCACCGCCGATGGGGCAACGCTGGCGATCGGCGGGCAGACCACCGACCCGGGCTACTTCATGAACCCGGCCGTGCTCACCGGGGTGGCCAACGACTCCCGGGTAGGTCAGGAGGAGATCTTTGGCCCGGTGGCGGCCGTGATCGGCTTCGACGACGAAGCCGAAGCGGTGAGGCTGGCCAACGACAGCCCCTATGGGCTGTCCGGGTCGTTGTGGACCGGCGACGTCGGCCGGGCCATGCGGGTGGCGCGAGCGATCCGCACCGGCGTGCTGTCGGTCAACTCCAACTCGTCGGTCCGCTACGAGGCACCCTTCGGCGGCTTCAAGCAGTCGGGCATGGGCCGCGAGCTCGGCATGGCCGCGCTCGACCACTACACCGAATCGAAGATGGTCTTCTTCTCCGAACGCTGAG
>CXWK01005948.1_pt1 | contig 11440 bp, 10 predicted proteins | sample 590851 | NCBI WGS metagenome assembly CXWK01 (sample SAMEA3498364, study PRJEB10139) | wastewater metagenome | biome: wastewater treatment plant; material: activated sludge | place: Denmark | collected 2014-08-01
GGTGGCGGACAACGGCAAGGGCATCCCCCCCGACGTGCTGCCGAAGATCTTCGATCCCTTCTACACTACGAAGGAAATCGGCAAGGGCACGGGCCTGGGCCTGTCGATCGCCTACAAGATCGTCAACCAGCACGGCGGCCGGATCGAAGTGAAGTCGCAGCCCGGCAAGGGAACCGCGTTCCTCGTGGTGCTGCCCATCAAGCCGCCGGCGGAATTCGTCATGAAGGAAGGCTGAGCGGTGCAGATTCCGGAGAAGATCGGCAAGTACGTCGTCCAGTCGATCCTCGGCAAGGGGGCGACGGGGCTCGTCTACCGCGGCTACGACCCCGGCATCAAGCGGCCGGTGGCGCTCAAGGCGATCACCAAGAGCCTGCTCGACCCCGCGGACCTGGACTACGTGATCAGCCGCTTCCGCCACGAGGCCGAGGCGGTGGGACGCCTCACCCACCCGCGGATCGCCGCGATCTACGACTTCATCGAGACCGAGGAGCTCGCCTGCATCGTGATGGAGCTGGTGAACGGCAAGTCGCTCGCGCACCACCTGAAGGAAGTGACGCAGTACGGCTTCAAGGACACCTGGGAGATAGTTCGCCAGATCCTCGACGGGCTCGCCTACTCCCACGGCCAGGGCGTGATCCACCGCGACTTGAAGCCCGGCAACATCCTGATCAACGACGACGGGCGCATCAAGATCACCGATTTCGGCGTGGCGCGGATCGACACCTCGACCCTCACGGTGATGGGCGACATCGTGGGCACGCCGCACTACATGGCCCCGGAGCAGTTCGGCGGCCAGGAGGCCACCCCGCGCACCGACATCTACCAGGTCGGCGTGATGGTCTACGAGCTCGTCACCGGCGCGCGCCCCTTCACCGGAAACAACGTGGAGATCCTGCGCCGCGTGACCAACGAGCGGCCCGCCAATCCCTCCACGGTGAACCCCAAGGTCACCTGGCAGCTCGACTGGGTGGTGCAGAAGGCGCTCGCCAAGGACCCCCAGGAGCGGTTCAGTTCCGCGCGCGAGTTCGCCGATGCGCTCATGGGCGCGCTCGAGGAAAGCCTCGGCGGACCGCTCGCCGCGGCGGCGGCCTCCGTCTCTCCGGCCTCCGTGCCCGGCGGCATGGCGAGCCTCATGGACAAGGCCCGCCTCATCGCCGGCGCCAAGGACGCGGGGGTCATGGGCGAGGCCGCGGCGCCCGACGCCGCGTCCTCGACCTTCGCGGTGGGGGGAGACACGAAGAAGGCGCGGGTGCTCTTCGTGGACGACGAGGAGAGGATCCTCAACGCCCTTCGCACGATCTTCCGCGGGCAGTACCACGTCTTCACCGCCGAGAACGGCTCGCTCGCGCTCGAATTCGTCAAGCGCTTCGGCATCCACGTGGTGGTGAGCGACCAGCGCATGCCCAGCATGACGGGCGTGGAGTTGCTGCGGCAGGTAAAGGACCTGTCGCCGAACTCCGTGCGCATGCTCCTCACCGGCTACTCCGATCTCGCGGCCATCGTGGGCTCCATCAACGAAGGCGAGGTCTTCCGCTTCGTGAGAAAGCCCTGGGACAACCTGGACATCCAGAAGACCATCGCCGACGCGGTGGCCATCGCCATGGAGCTGGCCGCGGCACCCCCGGCGCCGGCGAAACCGCTCGAGAAGATCGACGCCTCGATCCTCGTGGTCGACTCCTCAGACACCCTTTCCGAAGGGCTCAAGTCCGTACCCGGCGGGGTGGCTCCGGTGCGGCTGGTGGGCACCGCCGAGGAAGCCGTGAAGGCCCTCGAGGAAGAGGAGATCGCGCTCATCGTCGCCGACCTCGCGGTCGGCCAGGAGGGGCTCACCACGCTCTTCAAGCTGCTCAAGGCCCAGCACCCGGAGATCCTCTCCATCCTGGTCACCGAGACCTCGGACTCCGAGCTGGTGATAGACCTCATCAACCAGGCGCAGATATTCCGGTTCCTGAACAAGCCCATCAACGTGCGCCAGTTGCGCGGCCACGTCGAGGCGGCGTTGCAGAAGTATCGCGATTTCAAGCAGCGCCCCGACCTCGTGCGCGGCCAGAAGGTGGCCGACAGCGTGCAGGCCAAGACCTCGCTCTGGGGCGCCAAGCTCTTCGAGCGCATCCGCTCGCTGCCCGACCGGCTCTTCTCCCGCGCCTAGGAAACTGGAAATGGGGGACGCTCCCCGATTTCCGTTTTCCCGTAACATCGCCGCCATGACGACGCTCGCGAAGGACGACCTCGCCGACTTGAAGCGCGCCAAGGCGCTCCTCGAGAACCCCGGCGTGGCGGCCAAGCTCTCCTCGATGCTCGGCGCGCCGGTGGAAAAGGGCGTGAGGATGCTGCCGGCCTCCTGGCAGAAGAACGTGCACAAGGCGACCGAGGCCGCGCTCATGAAGGCGCTCGAGGTGGCGGTGACTTCGCTCGGCGAACGCCCGCGCGTGGCGTCCCAGGACCGCTTCCATCGCATGGCGGCGGCTGCCTCCGGAGCCGCGGGCGGCGCCTTCGGGCTCGCCGCGTTGAGCTGGGAGCTGCCGCTGTCCACCACGCTCATGCTGCGCTCCATAGCCGACATCGCCGCGAGCGAGGGCGAGAACCCGCGGCACATCGACACGAAGCTCGCCTGCCTCACGGTCTTCGCGCTCGGCTCCACCCGCGACAAGCGCGACAACGCGACCGAATCGGGCTACTTCGCGGCGCGCGCAGCCCTCGCCTCGGCGGTCACGGAGGCTTCCGCGCATCTCGCGAAGAAGGGGCTCGCGAAATCCGGCTCCCCGGCGCTCGTCCGGCTGGTCGCGGCCATCGGTTCGCGGTTCGGCGTGGTGGTCTCGGAGAAGGCCGCCGCGCAGGCGATCCCGATCATCGGCGCGGCCGGCGGCGCCGTCGTGAACACCGTCTTCATCGGGCACTACCAGGACATGGCGCGCGGGCACTTCATCGTCCGTCGCCTCGAGAAGATCCACGGCGCCGAACCCGTCCGCGCCGCCTACGCGAAAGCCTCTCCATGACCGCCTATGTGATCGCCGAGATCGACGTCACCAACCCGGAGGGCTACAAGCCCTACACCCAGCTCGTTCCCGCCTCGATCGCGCTCTATGGCGGNNGTGCGGGGGGGCGCGGCCGAAGTGCTCGAGGGCGACTGGCCGCAGCTTCGCCGGGTGATCCTCGAGTTCCCTTCCATGGAAGCCGCGCGCGCCTGGTGGGATTCGCCCGAGTACGCGAAGCCGAAGGAACTGCGCCGGGCGAACTCCAAGGGCCGCCTCGTTCTCCTCGAGGGATTCGACGGCTGAAAGCGGAAACCGGGGACGCTCCCCTGTTTCACGCGGCTCGCTTGCGTGAAACAGGGGAACGTCCCCGGTTCTCGTTTTGGGGAAGCGTCCCCGGTTCTGCTAGCGGCCCTGGCGGAACGACCTTCCGGCGGGCTTGCCGCGCGGCTTGCCCGCGGGACGACGCGCCGGGCCGGCGGGCCTCGAGAAGGCGCGCACCTTGGGCTCGAGCCCCTCGATCACGCCCACCGGGATCGACTGCGAGGTGAAGCGCTCGATGGTGCGCACCTGCGCGTGCTCGCGCGAGTTGACCAGGCTGATCGCGGTGCCGTTGCGCCCCGCGCGGCCGGTGCGGCCGATGCGGTGCACGTAGTCCTCGGCCTGGCGCGGCAGGTCGTAGTTGATCACGTGCGAGATGCCGTGGACATCGATGCCGCGCGCGGCGACGTCGGTGGCCACGAGCACGCGAAGCCGGCCGCGGTGCAGCGCCTGCAGCGTGCGCGTGCGCGCGCCCTGGTTCATGTCGCCATGCAGCGCCGCCACGGCGAAGCCCTTGGAATGCAGGTCGAGGGCCAGCTCGTCGGCCGAGCGCTTGGTCGCGGTGAACACGATCGCCTGGTTCATCTCGACGTCGCGCAGCAGGTGGTTCAGGAGCCGGTTCTTGTGGCCCATGTCGTCGGCGAAGTGCATGCGCTGCACGATGTTCTCGTGGCGCGCGTTCTGGCTGTCTATCTCGATGCGCACGGGATCCTGGAGCATCGCGCGGGCCAGGCGCGCGATGTTGCCGTCGAGGGTGGCCGAGAAGAGCAGCGTCTGGCGCTTCGCGGGGATGCGCCCGACGATCGCCTCGAGATCGTCCTTGAAGCCCATGTCGAGCATGCGGTCGGCTTCGTCGAGCACCAGCACCTGCAGGCGCGAGAGGTCGACGCGGCCCGACTGCATCTGGTCGAGGAGCCGCCCGGGGGTGGCCACGAGGATGTCGACGCCGGCCTGCAGCAGGCGGTTCTGCGCCGGGTAGGGCATTCCGCCCACGACGGAGACGACCTTCACGCGGCCGAGGTTGCGGCCGTAGGTTTCGGCGGCCTTGGTGACCTGCATCGAGAGTTCGCGCGTGGGCACGAGCACCAGCACGCGCGGGCCGCGGCCGTGGGCCGGATGCGGCTCCGTGAGGAGCTGCAGCGCGGGAAGCATGAAGGCGGCGGTCTTGCCGCTGCCGGTCTGCGACGAGACCATCAGGTCGCGCCCGGCCATAGCCTCGGGGATGACGCGCGCCTGCACCGGCGTGGGATCGGTATAGCCGGCGGCTGCGACGGCCTGGCAGAGGGGGGCCACGAGGCCCAGGGAATCGAATTTCATGGTGACTGCTTTCCTGCACGACCCTTCCGGAGGACGCGCTGCGAACGGCGATTGCGAAAAAAGACACGCCGCCCGTCGTCGGAAACGGGGCACTCACGAGCCACGATGGAAAAAAGGGCGCGGGAAGTCGGCAGGCCAAGACACCGGCACCAACCGATTTCGCAATCCTTGGGGAGGAAACCCTTGGGGAACTGCTGCGGGAAGAGAAGGAACCCTCTTCCGGGGAGGTCAGGGACGATGAACGATTGCGATGCGTATTTCAGGATTGCTGCATCGCAGCAGGCCGCACTATACGCTAAAGCGGCTTGATTACCAAGGATTTTGTCGCCGGCTTCCCGCAGCCGGGCGGCGGCTGCACCATGCGCCCCCGGGCGGGTTCCCGCCCGGGGACCTCCAGCGGATCGCGCAACGGCTACGGCGCGGCGACTTCCTTCGCGAGCGCGGCGTCGAACGTGATGTCCACCTTCGGCCCGCCCGCGCCGGTCTTGTCGAAGCGCAGGGTGCCCGAGAGGCGCTTTCGCGTCGTCGGCCTTCGCCGCAAGCGATGCAACCGGCTCGGTGCCGGAGTACTGGACGCGCTGGTCGTTCTGCACCAGCCAGTAGTTGAGCCGCTTGCTCCCGTCGAGGTTCACCGACAGGCCGTCGCCCAGGTCGCTGTCGGTGCACGACATCGACTTGCACGCCGCGATCTTCGCGCCGAGGTCCGTCGCCGAGAGGATCAGGCGGCGGATCGGTTGCTTGCTCACGACGTCCGGCCCCTTGATCAGGTAGGCGTACTTGACGGTCGTGGTCCGCGAGCCGTGGACGAACGTGCCCTTCGCCTCGCTTCCGGCGGCCAGGGCCGGGGTCGCGGCAACAAGTACGGGAACGAGCACGAGGGTGGCGAGCGCGAATCGCTGCATGGGGAATTCTCCGGGCAAGAGGGATCGAGGGGCCCCATTATGTCCGAGCCGGGCCGGGCGCATCGCCCGACCCCGCCCACGGTCGCGTCAGGCCCAGTCCTTCGGCACCAGGAAGTCCGTGTAGAGCGCGGCCTGCGGCGTTCCCGCCGCGGGTTTCCAGTCGTATCGCCACTTCACCACCGGCGGCAGCGACATGAGGATCGATTCCGTGCGCCCGCCCGACTGCAGGCCGAAGTGCGTGCCGCGGTCCCACACGAGGTTGAATTCCACGTAGCGGCCGCGCCGGTAGGCCTGGAAGTCGCGCTCGCGCTCGCCGTAGGCCATGTCGCGGCGCCGTTCGACGATCGGGACGTACGCGGGAAGAAAAGCATCGCCCACGGCGCGCTGGATGGCGAAGCTCTTTTCGAAGCCGGGGGCGTTGAAGTCGTCGAAGAACGTGCCGCCGATGCCGCGCGGCTCCTTGCGGTGCCGGTTGTAGAAATACTCGTCGCACCATTGCTTGAAGCGCGGATGCAGCGCCGGGTCGATGGCGTCGAGCGCGTCGCGGTTCGTGCGGTGGAAGTGGGCGCAGTCCTCCTCGAACCCGTAGTAGGGCGTGAGATCCATGCCGCCGCCGAACCACCACACGGCCTTCCCGGGATCGCCGTCGGGCGACTTGGCCGCGAAGAAGCGCACGTTCATGTGCACCGTGGGGACGTAGGGATTGCGTGGATGGAAGACGAGCGAGACGCCCATCGCCTCCCACGGCCGGCCGGCGAGATCGGGGCGGTGCTCCGTGGCCGAGAGCGGCAACTTCGTGCCGACCACGTGCGAGAAACCGACGCCGCCCCGCTCCAGGAGATTGCCTTCCTCGACGAGGCGCGAGACGCCGCCGCCGCCCTCGGGGCGCTCCCAGGCGTCCCTCAGGAAGGGCTTGCCGTCGAGTTCGGTGAACTTCCCGACGATGCGCTCCTGGAGCCCCGTGAGGTATTCCCTGACTGCCGCGATGTCCATGAGGGCTACTTCCTGTGGATCGCCCGGTGCCCGATGTCGCGGCGGAACTGCCTGCCCGCGAACTCGATGCCCGCCACGACTTCGTAGGCGCGATCCGCCGCGAGACCCACCTTTTCGCCGAGCGCCGTGACGCACAGCACGCGCCCGCCCGCGGTGACGATCTTCCCGCCCTCGTCCGCCGTGCCGGCGTGGAACACGTGGCAATCGTCCGCCGGCGGCGGCAGGCCCGTGATCTCGTCGCCTTTCCTCGGCGCATCCGGATAGCCCGCCGCGGCCATCACCACGCCCAGGCAAGCGCGGCGGTCCCACTCGGCCTCGGCCTCATCGAGCGTCCCGGCGACGCCGTGCTCGAGCAGATCGAGCAGGTCGCTCTTCAGCCGCATCAGGATGGGCTGCGTTTCCGGGTCGCCGAGGCGGCAGTTGAACTCCACCACGCGCGGCGCACCGCGGGCGTCGATCATGAGGCCGGCGTAGAGGAAGCCCGTGTACGGCACGCCCTCCTGTTCCATGCCCTTCAACGCGGGCAGGATCACTTCCCGCATCGCGCGGGCGTGCACCTCGGGCGTGACCACGGGCGCGGGCGAGTACGCGCCCATGCCGCCGGTGTTCGGGCCGCGGTCGCCGTCGAAGATGCGCTTGTGGTCCTGGGTGGAGGCGAAGGCGAGCGCGTTCTTCCCGTCGGCCATCACGATGAAGCTCGCCTCCTCGCCGGCCATGAACTCCTCGTTCACCACCCGGTGGCCCGCCTCTCCCATGCCGCCACCGGCGAGCATCAGGTCCACCGCGCCATGGGCCTCCTCCGGCGTCATGGCCACCACCACGCCCTTGCCCGCGGCGAGCCCGTCGGCCTTGACGACGATCGGCGCTCCTTTCGCATCGATGTGCGCATGGGCGGCGGCGGCATCGGTGAAGGTGGCGTAGTGCGAGGTGGGAATGCCGTGGCGCTCCATGAAGCGCTTGGCGAAGTCCTTGGACGATTCGAGCTGTGCCGCGGCCTTCGTCGGCCCGAAGATGGCGAGCCCCTCGNNGCGTCCACCACCCCGGCGGCGAGCGGGGCCTCCGGCCCCACCACGGTAAGCGCGACCTGCTCGGCCTTCGCGAGGGCCACCAGCTCCGCGGTGGTGGAGGCGCGCACGTTCTCCAGCCCCTCCTCCCGTGCCGTTCCCGCGTTTCCGGGCGCGACGAGCACCTTCGAGACGCGCGGGGATTTCGCGAGCTTCCAGGCGAGCGCGTGCTCGCGGCCGCCGGAGCCGATGACCAGGATCTTCATGTGACGTCCCGCCGCGTTCGCGCAGGCCCGGGCATCAATGCCGGAAATGGCGCATGCCGGTGACGACCATGGCAAGGCCGTGCCCGTCGGCGGCGGCGATGACCTCGTCGTCGCGCATGCTGCCACCGGGCTGGATCACCGCCCGCGCGCCCGCCTTCGCGATCACGTCGAGTCCGTCCCGGAAGGGAAAGAAGGCGTCGGATGCCGCCACGCTCCCGGCGAGCGAAAGGCCGGCGTGCTTCGCCTTGATCGCGGCGATGCGGGTGGAGTCGACGCGGCTCATCTGCCCGGCGCCCACGCCGAGCGTCATGCCATCCCCGCAGAAGACGATCGCATTGGACTTCACGAACTTGGCCACCCGGAAGGCGAAGACGAGGTCGTTCATCTCGGCCTTCGTGGGCTTGCGCTTCGTCACCACGCGAAGCTCGGAGACGTCGAACGCGTCCGGCGTCTGCACGAGGAGCCCGCCGCCCACCCGCTTCATGTCGAGGCGGTTCGATTCCCCCGCCGCGCCGATCGCGAGGAGTCGCACGTTCTGCTTCGCGGCGAAGACCTTCTTCGCGGCCGCGTCGTAGGCGGGTGCGATCACCACCTCGACGAACTGCTTCGACACCGCCTCGGCCGCGGGCCCGTCCACGGGCCGGTTGAAGGCGATGATGCCGCCGAAGGCGGAGGTGGGGTCGGTGAGGAAAGCGCGGCGGTAGGCCTCCAGCGGCGAGGTCGCGATGGCCACGCCGCAGGGGTTGGCGTGCTTCACGATCACGCAGACCGGCACGTCGAACGAGCGGCAGCACTCCCAGGCGGCGTCGGCGTCGGCGATGTTGTTGTAGCTGAGTTCCTTGCCCTGCAACTGGCGGAAGCGCGAGAGCGTGCCTTCGGCCGGGTCGCGCTCCGTGTAGAAGGCGGCCGACTGGTGCGGGTTCTCGCCGTAGCGCAGCGTCTGCGCGAGCCGGTACTGGAGGTTCAGGCGATCCGGGAACTCGCGCGCCTCGCCGCGCTCGCTCCTCGCCGTGAGCCAGGAGGAGATCATCCCGTCGTACTCGGCGGTGTGGCTGTAGGCCTTCGCGGCGAGCGCGTAGCGATCGGAGAGCGCGAGCCTGCCGCCGCCCGCGGCGAGCTTCTTCGCGAGCGCGGCGTAATCGGCGGGGTCCGTGACGATCGCCACGAAGGCGTGGTTCTTCGCCGCGGCGCGCACCATCGCCGGGCCGCCGATGTCGATGTTCTCGATGGCGTCCTCCATCGTGCACCCGGGCTTCGCCACGGTCTCGGCGAAGGGATAGAGGTTCACGACGACCATGTCGATGGGCGGGATGCCGTGCTCGTGCATCGCGGCGACGTGCTCCGGAAGATCCCGGCGGGCGAGGATGCCGCCGTGCACCTTCGGGTGCAGCGTCTTCACGCGGCCGTCCATCATCTCGGGGAAGCCCGTGTAGTCGCCCACCTCGATGACGGGGAGCCCGCTCGCGGCGAGGAGCTTCGCGGTGCCGCCGGTGGAGAGGATCTCGACGTCGTGCGCGACAAGGGCCTTCGCGAACTCGACGACGCCGGTCTTGTCGGAGACGCTCAGCAGCGCCCGCCGGATTCGGATCTGGTCTTCTTGCATCGCCCGTCCTCGGGTGCGCAGGACGAACGGCTCAGTCGATGCCGTGTTCCTGCAGTTTCTTGCGGAGCGTGTTGCGGTTGATGCCGAGCAACTCGGCGGCACGCGTCTGGTTGCCCCGCGCGTGGTTCATCACCACCTCGAGCAGCGGTCGCTCGACGCAGTTGATGACCATGTTGTAGATGCCGCAGGTCTTCTCGCCGTCGAGGTCCTTGAAGTACTGCTTCATCATCTTGCGCACGGTCGAGGACAGTTCGTTCTCGCGCTCGACGGCTTCCGCCCTGGCGGCGGCTCGGGACTGGGTTCTAGGCTGCAAGGGCCACCTCATTGTCGTATTCGAGGCGCTCGGAGCGCTCGGCGAGTCCGTCGAAGAAGAGGCGGACGGCGTCGAGCTGTTCCCCGGCGCTCTGGAGCTGGTTCATGCGGGCGCGGAAGAGGGCGGAGTTCTTCAACCCCTTCGTGTACCAGGCGATGTGCTTGCGCGCCACCTTCGCGCCGCGCTCGGCCCCGTAGAAGGCATTGAGATCGTCGAGATGGCCCAGGAGGACCTCGCGGATCTCCGTGGTCTCGGGCGGCGGCAGGTGGGCGCCGGTCGCCAGGAAATGCGCGATCTCCCGGAAGATCCACGGCCGCCCCTGGGCAGCGCGGCCGATCATCACGGCGTCCGCGCCGGTGTATTCGAGCACGTGCTTTGCCTTCTCCGGCGAATCGATGTCGCCGTTGGCCATGACCGGGATCGACACCGCGGCCTTCACGGCGCGGATGGTGTCGTACTCCGCCTCGCCCGTGTACATGCAGGCGCGCGTGCGCCCGTGGAGCGCGATGGCGGCGATGCCGCTCTGCTCCGCGATGCGGGCGATCGAAAGCGCATTGCGGTTCTCCAGGTTCCAGCCGGTGCGGAACTTGAGCGTGACCGGCACGGCCACCGCGCGGACCACGGCCTCGACGATCCGCGCGACGAGGGGCTCGTCCTTCAGGAGCGCGGAGCCCGCGGCCACGTTGCAGATCTTCTTGGCCGGGCAGCCCATGTTGATGTCGATGATCTGGGCGCCGCTGTCGACGTTGTATTTCGCGGCCTCGGCGAGCATCGCCGGATCGGAGCCCGCGATCTGGATGACCTTGGGCTCGACCTCGCCCTCGTGGTTGCCGCGGCGGATCGTTTTCTCCGAGCCCCACAGGAGCGAATTCGAGGCGACCATCTCCGAGACAGCCATCCCCGCGCCCATCCGCTTGCAGAGCTGGCGGAAAGGACGATCGGTCACGCCCGCCATGGGCGCGACCACGAGGTTGTTCCGGAGGGAAATGGTCCCGATCTTCACGGCGTTTGTAGTCGGTTTGTGAGCCGCGGAAAAGGCGCCTATTTTATACGCGACGCGATGCGCGACAAAGCGATATTTCGCACAAGTCGCGTCGCTGCGCGGCTACAACGGCAATCGTCGCGCCATTCGCGCGACCGCAGCCGCTCAACAAGAAATGTGCCACGCGCCCGCGGGCGATACTTGCGCTGGATCAGCCGGGCGCGGGATGCCCGTCTATTCCGCCGGCGGCCCGAATCCGCCGCCTCCCGGCGTCTCGATCACGAAGACATCGCCGGCTCCGACCTCGGTCTCGTCGGCGAAGCCCAATTCGGAGCGCGTGCCGTCGGCGCGCTCGACCCAGTTGCGCCCGACCTGGCCGTCGTGGCCGCCGGCCATGCCGTAGGGCGGAACGCGACGGTGGCCCGCGAGGATCGCGGCGGTCATCGGCTCGAGGAAGCGGATCCTGCGGGTGGCGCCGTTGCCGCCGCTCCATTGCCCGCGCCCGCCGCTGCCCGCGCGGATGGCGTGGGAATCCACCCGCACCGGATAGCGCCACTCGAGGACCTCGGGGTCCGTCAGGCGCGAGTTGGTCATGTGCGCCTGCACCGTATCGGTGCCGGGAAAGCCCGGCCCCGCGCCGGTGCCGCCGGAGATCGTCTCGTAATACTGGTAGCGCTCGTTGCCGAAGGTGAAGTTGTTCATGGTCCCGTAGGAGGCGGCCATGACCCCGAGCGCGCCGTAGAGCGCGTCGGTGATGCACTGCGAGG
>CXWK01098517.1_pt2 | contig 11440 bp, 13 predicted proteins | sample 590851 | NCBI WGS metagenome assembly CXWK01 (sample SAMEA3498364, study PRJEB10139) | wastewater metagenome | biome: wastewater treatment plant; material: activated sludge | place: Denmark | collected 2014-08-01
GCTGGTGGTCTGTGGCGCGCACCTGGATGGCCTGGCGTTGAACTGGCAGCTCAAGCAGCGCGGCGCGCGCCTGGTGGAAAGCACGTTCAGCTCACCCGACTATCAACTGTATGCCTTGGCCGGTGGCCCGCCGTTTCGTCCGGGCATGGTTCGGGTCAAGGACGGCGGCGTGGCGATTGCCGTGGAAGTCTGGGAACTGCCGAGTAGCGAACTGGGTTCGTTCCTGACCGGCATCCCGGCACCGTTGGGTTTGGGCAAGGTGCAACTGGCGGATGGTCGCTGGGAAAGCGGGTTCATCTGTGAGGCCTATGGGTTGGAGGGGGCGGTGGATATCAGCCATCTGGGCGGCTGGAGGGCCTACCTACACCTCCTGACGTGAGATCGTTCCCACGCTCTGCGTGGGAATGCAGCCCGGGACGCTCCGCGTCCCCTCCAGAGCCGANNCCCCTCCAGAGCCGAACGCGGAGCGTCCGTTGAGGCATTCCCACGCAGAGCGTGGGAACGATCTGTGTCAAAACACAGGAACGACCATTCGCGACGTACATGGAGCAGCTATTTCCCCCGACAGTCCTTAGAATGCTCGCCACCGGATAGCTGACAATGGAACTGCCATGCCGCTTCGCTCGCCGCTGTATTCCCAACGGTCGTTGGTCCTCACGCTGGTCGCGTTGCTGGGTGCAGGCTTCCTGGCCACCTCCTTTCTCAGTTACTACGCCTCGCGCGCGTCGATCCGCGACAACATCGTCAATACCGAACTGCCGCTGACCTCGGACACCGTCTACTCGGAAATCCAGAAAGACCTGGTCAGGCCAATCCTGATTTCCTCAATGATGTCCCGCGACACCTTCATGCGCGACTGGGTGGTCAATGGCGAGCGCGACACCGGCCAGATGACCCGCTACCTCAACGAGGTCATGACCCACTACGGCGCCTACACGGCGTTTTTCGTCTCCGACACCAGCCTGACCTACTACCACGCCAAGGGCGTGCTCAAGCAGGTCAAGACCACCGAACCCCGCGATGCCTGGTACTTTCGTGTCCGTGACATGAAAGACCCCTACGAGATCAACGTCGATCCGGACCTCGCCAACAAAGACAACCTGACCGTCTTCATCAACTACAAGGTCTACGACTATCACAACCGCTTCATCGGCGCCGCGGGTGTCGGGCTGACGGTCGACGCGGTGATCAAGCTGATCGACAAATACCAGCAGCGCTACCAGCGCAGCGTGTACTTCGTCGACACCTTCGGCCGCCTGGTGCTCACCGGGGCCGAGGGCGGACCGCAAGGTGCCCTGGCCGGGCAGACCCTGGCCGAACTCGACAGCATGAAAAACCTGCTCAATCAGTTGCCCAAGCCCCACAGCGGCAGCTACGAATACTCGGGCCAAGGCCAGGGGCATTTCCTCAACGTGCGGTTCATCCCGGAGCTGAACTGGTACCTGTTCGTAGATAAGCGCGAAGATGGCGACCTCAACGACATCCGTCGCTCGTTGTACCTCAACTTGCTGATTTGCCTGGTGGTCACATTGACCGTGCTGGCCCTGCTCAACCGCGTGATCAATCGCTACCAAAGTCAGATCCAGACCCAGGCGACACTCGACAGCCTGACCGAGCTGCCAAACCGTCGCGGCTTCGACCTGCTGGCCGCGCAAGCGATGCAAGAAGCCCAGCGCGAACCCAGGCCGCTGACGGCGTTGCTGCTGGACCTGGACCATTTCAAGGCCTTGAACGACACCTACGGCCACCTGGCCGGCGATCAGGTGCTGATCGGCTTCGCCCGTGACCTGGAAAGCTGCCTGCGCCACTCCGACATCGTCAGTCGCTGGGGCGGCGAGGAATTCATCGTGCTGCTCAAGGACACCGACGCAGAGACGGGTCAAGTGATCGCCGAGAAAATACGCCGGCATGTGGAACACCAGCCCTATGCGTACAATGGCAACCGCTTGCAACTGACCGTCAGCATCGGCCTGACCTCCCTGCAACCCGATGACACCTTGCACACCCTGCTGTCGCGGGCCGATCATGCGATGTATCGGGCCAAACAATCGGGCCGCAACCGAACCTGCGTGGAGCTCCCACACCCTGTCTATGACCAAGCCTGACCTCTGCCCCGCTTGCGGCGCACCCAACGATTGCACCCTGGCCGACCCGCGAACCGCGGACCGGGCGTGCTGGTGCTACGGCGTCAGCATCGATCCGGCGGTGCTCCAGGCGCTGCCTGCAGAGCTGCGCAACGCAGCCTGCCTGTGCCCGCGTTGCGCCGAGGTCGAGGCGCAGTTGCAAGCAACGGCCCGGCCGATCACGTAAGATACGCCGCCCTTTACTCACCGATCTTCAAGTCATGCGCGTCGACCGTTTTCTCAGCAACCTGCCCTGCTTCAACCGAAAGCAGGTGCGCCTGTTGCTGGTGGAAAAACGCGTCAGGATCGACGGCCAGACCGTCAGCGATCCCCACGCCGACGTCCGCGAATTCAGCCGCGTCGAAGTCGACGACGAAGTGCTGCAAGCCGGCAAGGCGTTGCGTCACTTCATGCTGCATAAACCCGCCGGATGCGTCAGCGCCACTCGCGACCCCCAACACCGCACCGTACTGGACCTGATCGCGGAGCCAGACAAGGATGACCTGCACATCGCCGGCCGCCTGGACTTCAACACCACCGGCCTGATGCTGATCACCAATGACGGCAGTTGGTCGCGACGCCTGACCCAGCCACAGACCAAACTGGCGAAGGTCTACTACGTTGAAACCGAGCAGGACATCGGCCCCGAATACGCGGTCAAATTCCGCGAGGGGCTGTATTTCGCCTTCGAAGACCTCACCACCCAACCCGCCGGGCTAGAGCTTCTGGGTCCCAAAAGCGCGCGCCTGAGCATCGTCGAAGGCCGGTATCACCAGGTCAAGCGCATGTTCGGTCACTTCAACAACAAAGTAACGCGCCTGCACCGCGAACGCATGGGCCCGCTGACGCTCGACAACGCGCTGAAACCCGGCGAATACCGCCCTTTGAGCGACCATGAGATCGAATTGATCTAAGCAATCTACCGCTCAGCAGAAGTTGTCGAACAATTTACCAAAGACACTTGCGCGATGACGTGACGCCTGCTTGAATCAGGACGTCGGCCGAAATGTGACCGACGAGTCACGGATTACATCTAAGAAACTTTTTGCCGGTAGGAACCCTTGGGTTCCGGCCTCACCCGGCAGACTGCCCGCCAATAACAATACCCGTCGACCGGGCTGCACGGATCGACATGGGCTAACAATTTCAAGGCGTATGCCTACCTGTCACAAAGCTCGTGCAATCTCATTTGCGCGCATACCCGCTTGCCAGGAGTCTTATGACATGAGGCCAGAAATCGCTGTGTTGGATATACAGGGTCAGTATCGGGTTTACACGGAGTTCTATCGCGCAGACGCCGCAGAAAAGACCATTATTCTGGTCAACGGCTCGCTTGCCACGACTGCGTCGTTTGCACAAACCGTGAAAAACCTCCACCCGCAGTTCAATGTCGTCTGCTACGACCAGCCCTACGCGGGCAAATCCAAAGCCCACAACCTGCATGAGAAATTGCTGACCAAGGAAGTCGAAGGGCAGATCCTCCTGGAACTGATCGACCACTTCGCCGCCGAGCACGTGCTGTCGTTTTCCTGGGGTGGCGCCGCGACGCTGGTCGCATTGGCCCAACAACCTCGGCGCATCGAAAAAGCCGTGATCAGCTCGTTCTCCCCGGAGATCAATGCGCACATGCTCGACTACCTCGAGCGCGGAGTCGACTACCTCGGTAGCCGCGATGGCGACCGGGTCGGCAACCTGGTCAACAGCACCATCGGCAAACACTTGCCGACGCTGTTCAAGCGCTTCAACTACCGCCACGTCAGCAGCCTGGCCGATCACGAATACGGGCAAATGCATTTCCACATCAACGACTTGCTGCACAGCGATCGCCAGTGCTTCTTCAAGGCGGCGCAGAAAATCAACGTACCGGTACTGTTCATGAACGGCGAATGGGACGAATACACCGCCGCCGAGGGCGCACGGTTGTTCGCCGACCACGTGCAACACGCCACCTTCACGACCCTGGATGCAACTGGCCATTTTCTCGACATGGAGCACAAAGCCGCCTGCCGAGACAGCCGCAATGCACTGCTGGGGTTCCTGAAGCCAGCACAGCACGAAAGCCGACCGCGTTTCCACCACGTTCAGGACCGCCATGCATTGTCCCTGTGAAGTAGCGTCATCGCGAGCAAGCCCCACCCTTCCCTGTAGGAGCGAGGCTTGCCCGCGAATGACCGTCTCACGGTCTGTGGACGTCATTCACCCGAGCTAAAGCCATCAAACGCAAAGAAAAACTTCATTTCCACGCGCACATCTGGTACAAAGTCACCGCTCTGAGCGGGTGTCGTATAATGGCATTACTCCAGCTTCCCAAGCTGATAACGAGGGTTCGATTCCCTTCACCCGCTCCAATCGAATTTTTTGTCTCACGTTGTTTTTTGACGGGGGATGCAGATATAGAAAAAAACCGGCCTTCAGAGCCGGTTTTTTTGTGTCTGGAATTTGATGAGATTCCAGCTTGTCATTTCCGCTGGTCGCCACTGCAGTGCCCCAGCCGCTCTGCTTACATTAGCGTTTTCGCATAGGATCGACGCTCCGTTGGCGTTTTTTCTTGCCTCAGTGAAGAATTTCGTTAAAGCAAGTCGGTTTCAAGACCTTCCAGAGAGCACAGGAGCATCTGCTGGAAAGACTAAAGGAAAACCTTCGCAATACATCCATTCGGGTTGTCCAAGGCTTTTTCGCATCGCCCTCCTGGACTCGATTCCTATCGCTGCCCCACCGAGCCAGGAAGACTTTGGTGGTTATAGTGTTGATTAAAAAAATTCAGTGGGTATAGTAACCACAAGCTCACCACAGGGAGGTGATGTGAATAGCCGATTTTTGATTAGCCAACTCGTTGCGGACGGCTGGTATCTGGTACGTGTAAGAGGCAGCCACCATCACTTCAAGCATCCGACCAAACCGGGGCTGGTGACCGTCCCTCACCCGAAGAAAGATCTTCTCAAGAAAACGGCCATTAGTATTTTGCAACAGGCGTTGCTCTGATTAATGCTGCGCTGAGTCCTCGGAGGACAATGACAATGCTTTACCCGATTGCGATTTCAATGGGAGATGAGGAGCACGCCTGGGGCGTTGAAGTCCCTGACATTCCCGGCTGTTTTTCCGCCGGGGAAGATCTGGATGATGCAATGGCGATGGCCCGAGAAGCCATTGAAGGCCATTTCGAGATTCTGGCCGAAGGCGGTTCACCCATTCCTCCTGCGAACAAAGTGACATTGCACGCAGCCAATCCCAAGTACACGGGGTGCGCATGGGCACTAGTGGACATCGACGTTACCAAGTATCTAGGCAAGGCCCAGAAGCTGAACATCACGCTGCCTGGTTACCTGCTCAACCGTATTGATGAGTATGTGCTGCACCACCCGGAAGAGAAAAGCCGTTCGGGCTTCCTGGCTTCGGCAGCACTCAAGGTGTTGCAACAACGTTGATAAGCTGATTGCAGCGATCTATCAACCGGCCCGCGCGGCCGGTTTTTTCGTCAACGAATGGGGCCCCTCAGATGCCGAGGTCGTCGCGCAACCGACACTGACCCAAAAGCGGGATCGCCTGATGATGTTGGTCAGTGTTCAGCGATGATTGATAAATCAGCGCGTCGCCACCAGAAACAATCGCGGGAATGGCAGCAGCACCGAACCATCGGCCAATGCCGGATAGGTTTGTGCAATTGCAGCCTGATACTGCTGCAGAAACTGCGTGCGTTCGGTCTCATCCAGCGGTTCGAGGAAGGGCCGCAGTCCGCTGCCCTTGAACCACTCCACCACCCCCGACGCGCCGCCCGCCAACGGATGATGGTACGTGGTGCGCCAGACATCGACGCGGGTGCAACAGGCTTTCAGCATCGAGTAATAAGCGCTGGCATCGGCCATTTCCGTGCGTTGTCCGGCGACTTCAGCAAGTTTGCCTGCCCAGGGACCTTCCGCCGCGACTTCGCGCATCAAGCGGTGTGAGGGTTGATTGAGGTTGTCGGGCATCTGGATTGCCAGGCTGCCACCAGGTGCGAGCTTGCTCACCAGCGCCGGCAGCAACGTTGCGTGATCGGGCACCCACTGCAGTACCGCGTTGGCAAAAATCACATCGAATGGGCCAGTGTCATTCCAGGTGTCGATGTCAGCGACATCGAAGCGCACCTGTGGCAAGCGCTTGCGCGCGGCCTCGATCATGTCGGTCGAACTGTCCAGCCCCCGCACTGTGGCATCAGCGAAGCGCTCCACCAGCAACTCGGTCGAGTTACCGGGACCGCAACCGATGTCGATGGCCGAGCGCACTGCACCGGAGGGGATGGCGGCCAGCAGGTCGCGGGCGGGACGGGTCCGTTCATCTTCGAAAGTGACGTATTGTTTGGCGGACCAACTCATTGCGTTCTCCTGTCGGTGCATTTGTTTTTTCGGCACGGGCAAAAATTTCAATCGTAACCATACATCGCCAGCAACCCAATGCGAGCCTTTCAATGGGCAAAACTTCAAGATCAAAAGATCGCAGCCTGCGGCAGCTCCTACATCGGATCAACCCGTAGGAGCTGCCGCAGGCTGCGATCTTTTGATCTGAAATAAGCCGAATTTTCACCCCGCCGCCACTGTCTGAAATTCAGGCGCCCACTTATAAGGAAAACGGCCATGAAATTCGCAAAAATCGCACAGAAACTTGCTTTGTGGACCGGCAGCCCTTCGACATTCCTCGGGGCGATCATCCTGATTTTGCTGTGGGGATTCAGTGGGCCGATCTTCGGTTTCAACGATACATGGCAGTTGGTCATCAACACCTCGACTACCATCATCACCTTCCTGATGGTGTTCCTGATCCAGAACACGCAGAACCGCGACACGGACATTCTGCACCTGAAGGTCGATGAGTTGCTGCGAGTGACGAAAGAAGCACAGAACGCGATGCTCGGGCTCGAGGCCCTGGACCTCAAGGAACTGGAAGCACTGAGAAAGCACTACCGCAGCCTTGGCGAAGGCCAGACCATTTCCATTGATGGCACCGTGGTCCAGGAGAAAGGGAAGCAGGATCTGAATAAATGCTGATCGACAGTGCGTGGGTGACCGCAAGTCACCCACGCACGCGAAGCGTTAGCGACTGGCTTGCAAGGCCCTGGCCATTTGCAGGTGATTCTGCAGCTTTGGCAGGGTCTCTTCTGCGAACGCCTTGATTTGCGGCACGTCAGTGGTCTGGGCCGTTTGCTCCAGCTGCTCGATGGCTTCCTGGGTGGTCTTGACCTGACTGGCCGCGTAGGCCTGGTCGAAGGTCTCGCCTTCCATGACCTGCGGCATCAGCGCCTTGGCTTTTTCCATCACTTCTTCACGCGGTGCCACCGGCAGATCCAGTTGCTTGGCGATTTTCGCCAGGTGCTGGTTGGCGGTCGTGCGATCGTTGATCACGACGATGGTGTAGTCCTTGACCTCCTTGGATTCGGACTTCTGGTGCGCCAGTCGGCTGGCTTCGATGTCAGCGATGCCTTTGGCCGACGCATCGTTGATGAATTCGGTGGGCGTCTGGGCGAAGGCACTGTTGGCACACAGGCCCAGTAACGCGGCTAGACCGCAGTTGCGTAATCGGGTGGCCATAGGGTTCATGGTCGCGCCCTCCTCAGTAAAAATTCAAACGGGAGCTTTCGCTCCCGCTTCTCAATCAGAACCACCTGCATCCATTACTTGGATTTCTGGCCGGGTTTGCGGCCCATCTCGGACTTCGTGGAGTCTTTATCAACAGTCGTGGTCGTGGTTTTCCCACCTTTACGACCGGCTTCAGACGTCTTCGTTCGATCGTTGGCGTGTCCCGAGCTCGAGTTTCTTGAGTTAGGCATGATTCTCTACCTCTTGATGATGATCTCGGCGAGCCATTGCCCGCATAGAATCTGAATTTCCATCCATCAAAAGGTTTAGAAAAGCTGGAATCGCCACGACGAACGGTGGCGATAATGTCACACGAGCCGCAGGTGTTGCTCGCGCTTGGCGCTGTACATCGCCTCGTCGGCGTGCCTGAACAGCTGCTTTTCTTCAGTACCGTGCTCGGGGTATTGGGCGACGCCGATGCTTGGCTGGATATGCAAGCTGTGTCCGTCCAGGCGCATGGGCGCAGACAGTACCTGGCGAATTTTCCCGGCCACACAGTCGGCATCCCCGGAGGCGTGGATGCTGTGCAGCAACACCACGAATTCGTCACCGCCAATACGCGCCACCGTGTCGGTTTCGCGCACGCAGCCCTTGAGCCGATTGGCCACGGTTTGCAGCAACATGTCGCCGACCGCGTGACCGTGGGTGTCGTTGACTTGTTTGAAGCGGTCAAGATCGACGTACAACAGGGCCATGCGTCCACGCTCCTCCAGCGCCGACGCCAAGGCCAGCTTCAGTCGGTCCCGTAGCAGTTCGCGGTTGGGCAGCTGGGTCAACTGGTCGTACTGGGCCATGTGCTGCAGGCGCGTGTGCAATTGCTTGCGCTCGATCGCCGTCGCGACTTGCGCGCAAACGTATTGCAGCAACTCCTTGTCCTGTTCGGTGTAGCGCTCGTCGCCCGGCTTGCTTTTGACGATCAGGGCACCAATCGTGCCGTTTTGCGAGCTCAGCGGTACACCCAGCCAGCACGGCGAATGCTGCCCGCTCACCAGCGACTCGAACTCCAAGGGCAGGTCGCTCTGGTCCGGCGTCAGCAGGATCGGCAGGCCGCTGTGGACGACCTCTGCGCAAAGGCGTGCAGTGATGGCCCCGGGCTGTTCGGGATGCGGTTCGTGGTCGTCGACGTGATAGGGAAAGTTCAGCTGCGCACACTGCTCGTCATACAGCGCCACGGAAAAATTCAACGCCGGTAGCCATTCGCCGATGATCAGATGGATACGCTTGAACAACGCCAGCAAGTCTTCCGCGGCATGTGCCGCTTCGGAAATCGCATACAACGCCGCTTGTCGGGATTCGGCCAGCTTGCGCTCGGTAATGTCGCGGGCCACGGCGATGCGCAGCTGGTCGACCTCCGACCAACGCGCCGACCACAGGATATTGACCACCCGGCCGTCCTTGCGCAGGTAGCGGTTTTCGAAATTCAGCTTGGGTTCGCCGCCCATGATTTCCCGCGCGGCGTCGAGGGTGCGCTGGCGATCGGCCGGGTGCACCAGATCGATCATTGGCTGGCCGATCAGTTCGTCGGGGGTATAGCCGAAAATGCGCTCGCACGCCGCGCTGACAAATACGAAGCGGCCTTGTTTGTCGACCGCGCAAACGGCGTCCAGCAGGAGGTCAATGTAGCTCGCCAACGGCGCGGAGTTTGTGCTGGTCATGGTGCCGTGATTTTGTCCGGACATTGCAGCCATTGGAAACTCTCCCTGACCGGTCAGGCGCCTGAGCGCCGACGGTACAACCGACGCATCCCTTCAATCTCACGCCTTGTTCGTCACCAGCCCCGGCAGTGCATGCGCCAGGGCGTTGATGGCGAAACCGATGAACATCAGCCCGCATAACCGGGTGATAGCCAGTTCATGGCGTTGATACAAGGTGCGCACGCGCCGCGCGCCAACGATGCCGATGAGGATAGCGTAGGCCAGCAGGCCGCCGACGAAGCTCAAGACGATCAGCCACGGCAACATCGACCAGCTCAGCAACTCTGCCCGGCTGGACAATAGCGCAGTGAAGGTGGCCACCGCCACCGGGTAAGCTTTCGGATTGGTCAGGCCGAACAGAATGCCGTGCCAGAATGGCTGCCGCGCAGGCCCCTGCGGCGCCTCGCCCACCCGCTGGCGCGCGCACCGCACGCCAGCCGAGCCAGAACAAGTAGAGCCCGCTGAGCACGCCCAGTACATCGAAGGCCGTGCTGCCGATTTCCCGCGCACCGACAATCGCTATCAATGCGGTACTGCACCAGACCACGTCGCCCAACAAATGCCCGCAGAGAAACCCCGCCCCCGCCCGCCTTCCGTGGGCGGCGCCGATGCCGAACACCGCCAATACCCCAGGCCCTGGCGTGATGCCATAGATGAAGCCCGAGGCGAGAACGGCCATTAGCAGGGAGGGAGTCATGGGAAGTCCTTTTGCGCTGTTTGGGTGAATGGGCGCCAGTTTATATCAGCTGAGGCTCGCTCAATTTGCGCATTCAACCAATTCAACGCCTGGTCGCTGCCCCGGCGTTTGTGCCAGGCCAGGACAAAGGTGAACGACGGGATATCAAACGGCGGCGGCACGATAATCAATGACTGCTCGTCGATATCGCGCAAGGCACGAGAGGCGACGGTGAGGATCAGGTCGGTGCCGCTGATCAACTGCGGGGCGACGCTCCAGTGCGGCAGGCTGACGGCGACTCGACGACGCTCGCGCAGGCGGGTCAAGGCGCGCTCGATTTCCGGGGTACCGCTGCCACGCATTTCCAACAAGACGTGGGGGCGGCTCAAATAGGTGCGAAGCTCGAGCACGCTCGCGTCAGCCAGGCTGTTACGGTCCAGCAGGCAGACATAGTGCTCTTCGAACAACGGCGTGCTGCGCAACTCATTGGGCATTTCCGGAAACACCCCGGCGGCTGCATCGATTTCACCATTGAGCACCCCTTCGAGCATGCCTTCACGGCTGGCGTGGCTGATCTGCAGGTCGATGCCCGGCGCTTCACGACGTAGCGTGCGAATCAATTCCGGCAGGACGATGGCGGCGCCATAGTCAGACATCGCCAGGCGAAAAGTGCGTTTGGCCGTGGCCGGATCAAAGGCGTTCGGTGCCAGCAGCGATTGCACCTGGGCCAACACTTCGCCCAGCGGCGCCATCAGCTCCAGCGCCCGCGGGGTTGGCACAAGGCTTGCGCCAGCGCGCACCAGCAACGGATCACCGAGCAGATCGCGCAAGCGTGCCAGGGCATGGCTGACAGCAGGCTGGCTCAGGTGCAGGCGCTCGGCCGCACGGGTCACGTGTTGCTCGCTGAGCAAGGCGTCGAGGATCACCAGCAGGTTGAGATCAATGCGCCGCAGATCATTCATCTGATGCATGTTCTGGATAGTAAAACGGAATTTAAATCTGCGCGACGAATGCTCTAGAGTCCAGCAAAACCTGTTGGAGAATGAATATGAGTACGTTGCATTGGGCGGGTCTGTTGTTGCTTGCTGCATTCGCCGGAGCGGTGGTGCCGTTCCAGAGCGCGATCAATGCCAATCTGGGACGCGGCCTGGGTCATCCATTGTGGGCGACCCTCGCTTCATTGATGGTGAGCATCCTGGTGCTGTTGCCGATCATGCTGGCGATGCGCTTGCCATTGCCGTCGATGGCGTTCATCGGCAAGGCGCCGCTGTGGATGTGGGCCGGTGGTGCGTTTGGCGTGTGTTTTATTTCACTGGCGCTGGTATTGCTGCCCAAGCT
>CXWK01017990.1_pt1 | contig 11434 bp, 11 predicted proteins | sample 590851 | NCBI WGS metagenome assembly CXWK01 (sample SAMEA3498364, study PRJEB10139) | wastewater metagenome | biome: wastewater treatment plant; material: activated sludge | place: Denmark | collected 2014-08-01
GGGAACCTGGCAAGGGACAGGTTCCTGTGAGACGTAGGCAGTACGAGATGTACAAGTCCAGAAGGCGTGAGAGAAAAGCCACCTTGGAGCGTGATGCTCTTGCCTACAGGGAAAGGGTGTGGTCTCTGAGGGAGTTGATCTCCGAGGACCCATGGATATGGTATGCCATGCATCCTGATGCTGAGGCAGATGACCTCGTAGCCCTCTATGCCATAACAGTGGGGGGACGAGCCGTAGGGATAGACAAGGACTTCCAAGCAGTGGATAGAGCCTCCAGGAATGGAATCCTTCCGAACACAGTAACCTTCTACACAGACCTCGATGCCGATGAGTTCAGCCTGACCAACTGGACCAATGGGAAGATGGCTAATTACATCCATGACTTGGATGATGGCTCTCCAGGATACTGGGTGCTCTACCAGGCATGCTTTGGGGATAAGTCGGACTCTATACCGCGGCTTGCCGCTCCTGGTGCCTTTGTGACCAGAGCCAAGCAGTTTTGGAAGGACTTTGTCTACCTGCTCCGTACCACCTTGGAGGCTACTCCCAAGGAGCTGGATATCATTGTCACCCGATTCCTTCGAGGCTATGAGATTGAGCCATACGACCTCCGTAGGAACCTGATGCTTGTCCTGGTCCCCCACCCCTCCTTCCGTGAGATAAGAGGGAATCCCGAGAAGGGCACTGACTACCAGGAAGGCATCACTTTGGGCCTCCTACTCCAGCTGGTCATGTCAGGAGCATACTGGAGTGAGACGGATACGTGGCTTCCTTTCCTGGTCCGCCTGCTTGAGGAGACCCTGAGGAAACGGAAGGCCCTTAACGACATGGAAGAAATGGACGCCAAGGCCTTCTGGAGGAAGAAATAAGTACTCCGCTTGCGAGCCTACTCCCTACGGGAGTATAAGAGGCTTGAGTTAGGGGGAGAGCATGTTGACAGCGAGGCAAAACGGATGATATGATGACGCTGTGAGAGTCGTTTGTGGGGGATGGTGATACAGGGGGTAGCCACTTAACCTGCATACGGCTCTCACTGAGTCCATTGAGCTGGTCCCTCATGGACATGGCCGATGGGTTATCCCATGTCAGGCCTAGGTGGTCAAATGGCCTTCCCCTGTGGATGGTGGTCCGCAACCAGGGGAAGGCCCACTTTTGTGGACTCCGCTCCCCCTGCCTACCCCCAGTGCTGCCCCGTGTAACCCGCATCCAGAAAACACTCTTATGCCCCGGAAGCTAACCGTCCACAAGCCAGTGCCCAAGGGTCTCCCTGACTGGCAAGAGCGCTTCCTTGAAGCGTACCGCCGTACAGGGTTGATCCGTGAGTCCATCGAGGCCTCGGGCCGCTCCAACAAGACCTACTACGAAGCCAAGCGGTCGGACCCCGAGTTCGCTGCTGCCATCCAGGCGGCCAAGGACGAGGCCGTGGACTACCTAGAGGATGTGGCTCGTAACCGAGCCGTCACCGGCTCTGATGTGCTGCTCATCTTCCTGCTTAAGGCCGCCCGTCCTGAGGTCTATCGCGAGAACCATCAAGTGGTCGTGTCAGGCAACTCCGATGCGCCACTCCAGATCGCTGTCACCTTTGCCCCAGCCGTTATAGCGGCCACTGGTGCTGGGGTCTCCCTGCTGGACGATGGAGAAGTCGTCGATGGCGAAAGCCGTCTCATCGCAGAAACCACCGAAGCCAACACTGATGCATCCTAGCAACCACCGCCAATCGACGACTGTGCAGGGTGGGAAGGGCGATCTCACGATGGTCCTCCCCCACCCTCACATACACCAGCAGAAGTTCATTAGCTCTAAGGCCAAGCGGAAGGTCATCCGAGCCGGCCGCAGAGGCGGCAAGACGATCGGGGCCTCCCTCCTAGCCGTGATCGCCTTCCTCCAGCAGAAGCGTGTCCTCTACGCCGTCCCTACGTCTGACCAGACCGATGCCTTCTGGACATCCGTCAAGCGGATGCTCCAACCGGGCCTTGATGCTGGCATCTTCACCAAAACGGAATCCCCCTATCGGATCTCGTGGCCAGGCACTGAGGGCTCAATAAGAGCCAAGACGGCCTGGAACGCAGATACCCTTCGTGGTGACCATGCTGACCTCCTAATACTCGACGAATTCCAAATGATGAACGAGGACGCATGGGGCGTGGTCGGAGCCCCTATGCTCATGGACAGGGACGGCGATGCCGTCTTCATTTACACGCCTCCAAGCGCCGCTACGGCTACGGCCTCGAAGGCTCGAGATAAGCGCCATGCCACCAAGCTCTTCCAGAGGGCAGCGAATGACAAGACGGGTCGCTGGGCTACATTCAACTTCCCTTCCATGGAGAACCCCTACATCTCAAAGGCGGCTCTGGAAGAGATCACCAAGGACATGACCCAGCGGGCCTACCGTCAGGAGATACTTGCCGAGGAGCTGGACGACGTCCCTGGGGCTCTCTGGACACGGGAGCTCCTCGAGCGTCAACGGGTCGAGACCTGGCAGCTCCCCGATATGGTGCGCATCGTGGTGGGGGTCGACCCTAAGGCCTCCTCCGAAGCCAACTCAGAGACCGGCATCGTGGTGATGGGTGAAGGCTCCGACCACCGCTACTACGTCCTCGCTGACTACTCCACAGACGGTACCCCTGATGCCTGGGCCCGTAGGGTATCCGCCGCCTATACCGATTGGCAGGCGGACCGGGTGGTAGTAGAGACCAACCAAGGCGGGGACATGGTCCGCTCTGTGATTGAGAGCTCGGGTCTGGCCCTCCCTATCACTGAGGTCTGGGCTTCCAGAGGGAAGGCCGTCCGTGCCGAGCCTGTCATGGCTCTCTACGAAAGGGGCATGGTCTTCCACGCAGGCAACTTCGTGGACCTGGAAGACACCATGTGCACCTGGCTCCCAGGCACCAAGAGTCCTGACAGAATGGACGCCATGGTCTGGGCGGCCTTTGACCTGGCCAAGGGCCTGGCCCCTTCCCAGCTGGTGTCCTTCATGCCCGCATCTGAAAGCCCAAGCTCCGAGTCCCCTGAGGACCGCTTAGAGGACGGGGACAACATCATTTCCGATATATTCCCGAGGCTCTCCTACACCTTTGGCAGGTTCGGCCTATGAGCGCTCTCCGCACGGCTGTTCTCAAGTTCCTGTTTGGTGAGACCGAACAGGGCTCCTCGACCATTAAGGCCGCCCCTCCTCCCTGGCTTCCTGAGGTAGTCGGCCAGTCCGCAGAGTCTCAATGGATTGCCTACGACGGCGATGGCTACGACCAGCAGGAGTTGGTCTACCGCAAGCTTTCATGGGTGAACACCGCCATCTCCAAAGTGGCTCAGGTAGGGGCAGGGGCCGAGTTCAATGTGCTCCGCCTTGAGGGCGAGAAAAAGGTGGCCATCCCCAACCACCCATTTGAGACCCTGCTCCGTAAGCCGAACCCCATGATGTCACGCTTCGAGTTCCTTGAGGCCACCCTCACCTACTACGACCTGACAGGGAACGCCTACTGGTACTTGAACTTTGCAGGGGCGGCCCTTCCCCAGGAGCTCTGGGTCATCCCCTCCAACATGATCCGACCTATCCCTGATGGGTATAGCTACCTGAAGGGTTATGTTTTTGATGCCGGTCATGGTCAGACCTACGCCCTCGAGCCGAACGAAGTCCTTCACTTCAAGCGGTTCAACCCATCGAACCTCTTCCTTGGGAGCTCCCCACTGGAAGGCCTGATGGATATCGCAGTAGGCGACCTGGCCATGCAGCGATGGAATCGCAATCTGTTTGCCCGTGACAACGCCAAGGTCCCCGGGGCCCTGGCCTTTGCGGACCCGGTACCCGATGCAGAATGGAACGCCATGAGGCACGACATCGCCCGACAGCATGGGGGTGTCCGTAGAAGCCTGATGATGCTCCGCAACGTCGGCAAGGGCGGTGTCCAGTGGATCTCCATGGCTCTGGGCCAGAAGGAGATGGAGTTCCTTGAAGGCCGGAAGGCCAACAAGGAGGAAATATTCAACGTGTTCGCCCCCGGCCTCTCCTCCATCCTGGACGTGAACGCCACAGAGGCGAATGCAGTCACTGGTCGACGCACCTTCCTTGAGCTGGGCGTGTGGCCCATCCTCACCATGATCGGTGAGAAGGTCACCAACAACCTCCTGGCCCTTTACGGCGATAATGTGATCGGGGAGTTTGAGGACATCCGTCCCTCTGACCGTGCTCTGAGGATCCAGGAGCAGACGGCAGCGGCTCAGGTGATGACCGTTGACGAACTCCGCACCGAGTTCTACGACCTCGACCCTATCGGCGATGAGCGAGGCCTACTCCTGATCGCACAGATATCCCCCACCTTGACCATCCCCATCGAGGAGCCAGAACCTGAGGTGGTTGAGGTCCCGGCGGGGATAGCTTCAGATAACGGTCATTTAGTCAACCTATCGGAGCCAGAAACAGAGTCCGAAGAGGCCTCCGAAGCCGCTGTAACCGCCGAGAAGAGGGCCTTCCGCAAGTGGCTCCGTAACCATGCGAACCGTGATCCATCGGGCTTCAAGTCTGACCTTCTCTCACAAGAGGACAGAGCCCTGATCGTGAGCGAGGCAGCCACGGCCGCAGCCCCCTTTCCGTTCTACCCCTGAGGAATGGGCAGCAGTCATCAAGGCTCTGAGCCTGACCTTGAACCCCGACGACGATGAAGCGGAACGGAAGCTCAAGGACAAGCTCGAGGAAGTCCACGCAGACCGCGTGGAGACTTCCCTTCATGGATGGCAGAGGGAGCTCATTCCACCTGGGTCAACGGCACAGACCCTGGCCCCTCTAGCGACAGGCCCTGTTGAGATGCCTCAGAGGGCCCGGGATGCGCTCTCGCGCATGCTGATCGACTCGACAGACCTGGGCACCACCGTTGCCTTCGCCCAGCTCGACAGTCTGGGGTTGTCCATGGACTACACCCTGGTCAACCTGGCCGCCCGTAATCGTGCCATAACCTATGGTAGTGAACTGGTCAGAGGCATCGAGGACACGACCAGACGAGCTGTCAACGAGACCGTGGGCCGATGGATTGAGAATGGCGAACCCCTGAGCCGTCTCACCGCAGAGCTGGCCCCCACCTTTGGTCGTGCAAGAGCCGAGGCCATCGCTTCCACAGAAGTGACCAGGGCCTACTACGATGGGAACGTTACGGCATGGCGAGAGTCCGGGCTGGTCGAGAAGCAAGAGTGGCGCACCGCCATGGACGAAAGGGTCTGCCCCACCTGCGGCCCATTGAACAACGTCCAGGTGCTCATCGGAGAGACCTGGCCCGGGGGCCTTACCCCTCCTGCCCATGTCCGCTGCCGTTGCTGGGCCGTTCCTGTGGTTGAGGCCGCCGTGGAACCTGAGGCCGCTGACACTCCTCAAGCAACGCCAGAACCAAAGGTCACCAGACCCGATCGGCTCCACCAGTCGGTGATGGACCTGAAGGCCGAACAGGATGCCCAGCTCGAGGTCATCCGGGCTCGCTACCAACCGCTAGTCGACGAGCTCGAGCAAGACCGAGCTAACCTGGCCGCGTACCTAAAGACCTACCCGCCCAAGACAGACCCGAAGTTTGCTGCCTGGGAGCGAGAGCGTGACCGCTTGGCGAATGCCCTAAAGGTGAAGGAATCCAAGCTGGCCAACAGAGTCACCAACGAAGGCATCGTCCGATCGGAATATGCCGAGAAGGCCAGAGCCACTTTGGCCGCGGAGCAGCCCTCCAAGATGGATATAGGATTCTATCAGGAGAAGCCGATCCCAGGGATGGAGCAGTCCGTCCAGCAGGGACAACAGGCCTTTGAGTCACTCGTTGACCAGAGGGTTCTCAACAAGGTTAATGAGGACCGCCTGTATGTGGAGATTACCTCCAGCAAGACTCCTAGGAGCTACTACCAAGACCAGAAGATTGTCATGGGACGCAGAGACCCTGCCACAGTAGTCCACGAGCTTGGTCACTGGCTTGAGGACTCGGTCCCAGGGATGAACGAGAAGCTGATCAAGGCCTGGCAGAGCAGAACCGCTGGCGAGAAGACAGCCTGGCTCGGACATGGTCTCGACAAGGATGAAGTCGGTAGGCTCGACAAGTTCCTGACCTTCTATATGGGGAAGGTCTATATGCGAGGCTCCAAAGTGATGAGCACCGAGATGATGAGTGTTGGGATGGAAAACCTTTATCGTGATCCCATCCACTTTGCCACTCAGGATCCTGATACCTTCAAGTTCATCCTGTCATTGATCCAGGGGACTAAATAATGCCAGCGACTATCCGATTCCCAGAGGGAACAGAAGCGACCATAGAGAATGGGCACGGGCCTCGGCGGAACCGACCACAGCGAGTCTGCTGACCGCCCTCCATAAGCTTCCCGAGATGCAGGCTTACTCCGGGTCACCAGACGCCGACTTCGAGGAAGCAGTGATGGCCGCTTCACGTTTGGGGGCCGAGGTGATCTCAAACAAGGGTCGGGTAACCAATGAGCCTGGAAGGGTTTACTGATGCCTGTATCCCTCACCTGGAACATCACTGGCATGAAGGAAGTCAGGGCCACCCTCCAGGAGCTCTCAAACACTGAATGGCAGCGACGGGCGATGTACAAGTCCGTCATGCTCATCCAGGGGGCCATGGCCAAGTACCCCCCGGCTCGGAGCTTCCGCCAAGTGACCCGACGCTCCTCGCTGTTCTCACGGGGAGCCACTCCTGTCGCCGGCCGGACCGGCCGCTTCTGGGCCTCCTCCTATCGGAGAACCGGCACTCTCGGTCGGTCATGGAACGGGCAGGTATCCGTCTCGACTTCAGCGGTGACCGGCCGTGTGGGCACACCTGTGAAGTACGCCCCCTGGGTCCAGTCCTCTCAATTCCAGGCCTGGATGCACCAAGGCCGATGGCAGACGGACGCCCAGGTGATCCGTGATAACCAGGGCAACGTGGAAGCATTCTTCGGAGCCGAGCTCCGTAGGTTTCTGAAAGGCTAAGGGAATAACCATGACTACCAAAGCAGGAGCCCGGAACGCCAAGGCCGACCGTGACCGCATCCGCCGTGCCAGGGCCCGTGCTCGGGAGATCGTCGACATCACCGTGGAGCTAGAACCACAGGATGACGATGACCCTGAAGATGAGGGCGATTCTGTTGAGCAAGACGCTAAGCTAGATGGCGCCTCAAAGCTCAAAACGGCCCCTAGAATCGACGATACGGGGGATAGCGATGTTACCCCACTGCAAGAGAATGAGCGGCTCTCTAAGGGGCCCTTTTTGCTCCAGGGAATGGTCAAGGCTCTAGGCACCGACGATGACTCTGAGTGGAGACTCCAAGTCCTGGGCAACCCCTTCGGTGGCCCGGAGAATGGCAAGGATGCCCACGGAGAGTTCTTCTCACCGATCACCAAGTTCCATGAAGACCGCTACGGACTCCCTCCCGTGGTTCACTACCATGGCTTTGACCCCACCACCAACAAGCCTTTCGGGGTTCCTGCCTACATCGGGAAGACCGTCCGCCGTGAGGTGAAGCCCGATGGGGTCTGGTATGAGGTCATCCTCGACAAGACCTCAGCTTTCGCCAAGAGCGTTTGGGAGGCCGCCAAAAAGGGAATCGCCAAAGCCTCCTCCGGAACCAGTCACCTGTCCCGGATCGCAAAGGACGGCCACATCCTTGAGTGGCCTGTGGTCGAGCTCAGCATATGGGGAGTGACCTCAACCAAGAACCGCCCGGCGAATGCCTACGCTGTGGCCCTCCCCATCACCAAATCTGTCTACCAAGCCGCGGGGCTTCAACTCCCCGACGAACTTGTAGAACCGCCGCTCGGAGAGAGTGTTGAAGTCGGAGGGCCTGATGGCCAAGGGACCGAAACAGACTCCAAGGCAACCGAAACCGAAGCCAAGACGAAGTCCCTCAAAGGAGGACACAAAATGTCCATCACACCAGAAGAGCTCGCCGAGCTCACCAAGCAAGTGGCCGACTCCATTCGGGCGGAGCAAGCAGCTGCCTCCGAAGCCGAAGCGGCTATCCAAACACGCATCAAAGCGGCCGTGGATGAGGCCGTGAAGGACAAGGAGGCGGAGCTGGTCAAGCACGGCCGCCTGCCCTTCTCCGGCACGGATGCCCCCACCCACCTGAAGAACTCCGGCCGCTTCGGCCGGTATGACAACCTGGATCCCGATGACCATGCCTTCATGGTCGCTGTGATGCAGGACGCGACCCGCAAGGGCATCTCGGAACACGGCCTTGGCGAGGATGCCATTCCGGCTCTCGCTGTCAAGATGGCCGAGGCCCCTGACGACAACCCAGTCTACCGCGCCACCAAGTCAGCCATGAAGGCCGCAGGCATCAACCTGACCAAGGCCAATGAGCTGAACCACTCCACACAGACCGGCTACGGTGATGAGTGGATCGGGGTTGCCTACAGCTCCCGCCTCTGGGAGGCTATCCGCACCACGTCCAACATCGTCGCCCGGATCCCGACCATCGAGGTTCCGCAGGGCACGGAGTCCATCAACATTCCGCTCGACGGAGCAGCCCCCACCTTCTACCGTGTGGCCCAGGCCACTGCGCAGACGACCAACACTCTAGGCGCAGTCACCAACACCCACACCTCGAGCAAGATGGCCACGGCCAAGCAGGCCCTGACGGTCGACAAGATCGGCGCCCGCACCATCTGGTCCGGTGAGCTCGAGGAAGACTCCCTGATCAACTGGGTCGCCCAGCTCCGTGCCTCGATGGAGGCGGAAGCCCTGTCCATCCTGGAATCCCTGGTGATTGACGGGGACACCGATGCCACAGCGACCACCAACATCAACGACATCGGTGGTACTCCCGCGGCGACGGACTACTTCCTGGCCATGAACGGCTTCCGGAAGCTGGCCCTCATCACCAACACGGCCAACAGCCGCTCCGCAGGGGCTTCCTTCGATGTTCTCGACTTCCTGGAGACCGTCAAGATGCTCGGCATGGCCGGCAAGAACGCCCTGGCCAAGGGAGCCGTCACTCTGTTGATCGACCCGCACACGCACTGGAAGTCCTTGGAGCTCACCGAGCTGAAGACCCAGGATGTGTTCGCACGGCCGACCATCGAAAATGGCGAGCTCACGAACATCTATGGCTACGGGGTCACCGTCACGCCGAACATGCACCGTCCCAACCAGGACGCTCCGTACGGCCTCAAGGCGAACTCCGCAGGCAAGCTCGACCTGGACACCGCGGCCAACAACACATACGGCGCCATCCTGGCCGTCCGTTGGGACCAGTGGTTCCTGGGGTGGAAGCGCCGCATTCGGTTTGAGACTGTCCGTGTCCCTCAGGCGGACGCGACCGAGATCGTCTGCAACATGCGCCTCGGCATGATCAACCGTGACAACGAAGCCAGCGCCATCACCTACGCGGTGCCGCTGACCTAGACTCCGGCCTGATCTCTGACTCGCGACAGGGGGCTGGGGTAACACCTGGCCCCCTTCTCTGAAAGGACTACCATGAGCAATCTCCTGAACCTGAAGCTTGGCGTTGCTGAAGCCTCTGACCTGAAGCCCTCCGTACAGGTCATGGCTGACGCTGGCGCCGTCACTATCAAGCCTTGTGTGGTCGTCATCACGAAGGCCACCGCGGCGGCTCTCACCCTGGCCGCACCAACAACGGCCCAGAACGGTACCCGCATCACCTTCGTCTCGGCCACCGCCGCCGCACACACCGTCACGGCCACGACCATCGGCTTCAACGCCGGCGACGCGGCCAAGGACGTGGGCACCTTCGGTGCCGCCATCGGCAACGGCTTCGAGGTCGTGGCCTACGGTGGTGAGTGGCTCATCGTCGGCACGCCCGTGGGCGTCACCTTCGCCTAGGTGCTGACATGAAAATCCGCTTCAGCTCTGACTACCGTGGGCCTCTCACAGGCGAGGTTTTCTTCCCGGCTGGAATCGTGGCCGACTTCCCTAACGGAGAAGCTCTCCAGCTCATCCAGAAGGGGGTTGCCAACGAGGTCGTCGAGGCCAAGCCAGTGAGACCTCCGACGCAGACAGCTCCACCCAAAAAGGGCTAAGGACATGGGCGCCCACTACACCACAGCCGCCATCATCAAAGCAGTGGGCAGACTCAGCATCACGGGAACGGCCTACGATGCTGTGCTGACCTCACTTGCTGGAACGGCGAGCCGATGGATCGACCAGTACGCGGGGAGCGGGATTCCCGATGCCTTCGCAGCACCGGTGACCCCAGTCGCTCGGGTCTACGACGACCGGGACATCTACGACGGCGCCCTTGACCTTGGTGCTCCTCTGCTCACCCTGACGAGCATCACCAACGGAGATGGTTCCACCATCCCCACGGCTGATGCCATCCTACTGCCTCGGAACGCCGATTACCATCGGCTCATCCGATTGAAGTCTACCTCCCTCTGGTCTCTTCCGCTCGACGAGGTCATCACCATCACTGGTGTCTGGGGTCTCTACGCCGCAGGGTCCACCCCCGCTCCTGTCGCCGAGGCCTGTGCTATCCTTGCTGGGTGGATGTTCAAGCGGTACCAGGCCGCGCTCACCGATGCAACGGCCGTTCCCGAGCTGGGTGAGATCGTCTACACCGAGGCGATGCCCAAGCAGGTTATCTCACTACTACTGCCCTATCGCTCGACCATGAGGTTCTAGCATGACCATCGCCGCTGCTGTAGAGGCCATCGCCGACGCTCTGGAAACCGTAGTGGGTCTGGCCGAGGTCTTCCACGAAGCTCCTGACAGCATGAGCGAGTTCCCCTGCGCTCTGGTCTATGCAAAGAATGGCCAGCTCGGTCAGTCCCAGGCCGGGGGGAAGGTCTACTGCGACATCAGAACCCACGTGGTAGTCGTGGAGATTCACCAACAAGGGCAGTCAACTCCTGAGGCCATCGCCCTTGCACACACGTGGCCTGAACCGGTCTACAACGCCATACGGACAGCCACCATGCCAGCGGGCATGATCATCCAGTATCCGATCACCTGGGAGCTCGGGAGCCTGGACTACAACCGTCAGCAACACACAGGCGTATACTTTGAAGTTCCCATAAAGGAGTAGCACCATGGCCGCACCAGTACTCTATGGATGCCAGAACATCTTCACGCTCGAGGTCTCTACCGACGGCTCCGCTTGGGTTGATCTCCAGGGGGAAGCAGTGGCGGTGGACATCGAGGGCGGTGAGCAACCCGTCGGGACTCAGCTCACCGCAGGTGGAGAGTATGCCCTGGTCTGTGGAAGCAACAAAATCCAGCCCTACGACCTCACCTTCCGTGGTGTGTATACCGAGGACGCAGCTGGTGGCTGGACCACCGTCCACACCGCTTTTCTCGGGGCCGCCAAGGCCCTCTACGCTCGGTGGTCTCCCCTTGGTGGCGGAGCCGGTAAGCTCCGCTTCAACACCTCAACCGATGGGGCGGCAGACGCCGCCGTGCCGATCGTCCGCTGCACCCCGCCTGCCCTGGATGCCGGAACCGAAGGCATCATGCTGATG
>CXWK01003131.1_pt1 | contig 11427 bp, 10 predicted proteins | sample 590851 | NCBI WGS metagenome assembly CXWK01 (sample SAMEA3498364, study PRJEB10139) | wastewater metagenome | biome: wastewater treatment plant; material: activated sludge | place: Denmark | collected 2014-08-01
TCGTAGAGGAAGGGAGTCATGTTGGCCGCCGCCGCCTGGGCCACGATGCGGCCGGTCTTCACCGAGCCGGTCAGGAAGAGCAGATCGGGCTGCGACTTGACCAGCGCCGCGCCGACGCGGCCGTCGCCGTGGACGAAGCGCACGAACGGGGCCAACTCCGGCACGCGGTTGATCAGCTCCTCCAGCTTCACGCCCGTGGCCGCGGCCACCTCTGACGGCTTGACGACGACGGTGTTGCCGGCCAACAGGGCGGCGACGATGGGCGGCAGCATCAGGTCGATGGGGTAGTTCCACGGGCCAATGATGCCGACGACGCCGAAGGGCACGCGCTCGGTGTAGTAGCGGCGGAAGAAGTAGAGGCCGGGCGGCACGCGACGGCGGCCGAGCCACTTGGGGGCCAGCCGGGCGTACTGGTGGATTTTGTCCACGGTCATGATCACTTCGTGCAGCGCGTCGCCGCGGCTCTTGCCGTGATCCTGGTTGACGACGGCCGTCAGCTCGTCGGCGGCGTCGATGACCACGCGCTGGAACTCCTTGACGATGCGCGCCCGCTCCTTCAGCGGCTTGGCCGCCCAGGTGGCTTGCGCCGCGGCCATCTCGCGCCGGGCCAACATGACATCGGCCTCGGTGCTCATGCGCACTTCGCCAAACTTCTCGCCCGTCGCCGGGTTGATGAATTCAAGGCAGTCGCTTCGTGGGTCCATAGTTCCCTCAAGTTACTAACATCTCAAGAAGAGCTCACGCAAAAGCGCAAGGGAGCGATGGACGCCAAGAAGAACAAGCTTCTTCTTGGCGTCCTTTACTTTCTTAGCGTCCTTTGCGTGAGCTTCTTACGAAGGCAAAAAAGACCATCAGCACGGGCAGCAACGGCAACAGCAGAAGCAGCAGCGGCGAGAGGCGCTTGAGGCGCTCGGCCGTCGTCGCGCCGTTGCCGTCGGCAGCCATCGGGCGGCCGTTGGCCGGCGGTGCGGCGACGTACTTGCCGTCGATGGTGACACTGTGCGGATAGGGCAGCGGTTCGATGGCCGGGGCGGCCGACCGCGGCGGGATGTAGCTCATGGCTCGCTCGGTCATGGCGGCGATGGTCAGGCTGGGGTTGACGCCCAGGTTGGTCGGCACCACCGAACCATCGGCCACGTAGAGGCCAGGGTAGTTGAACACCCGCTGGTGAACGTCGACCACGCCCGTCTGCTCGTCGGCCCCGATGGAGCAACCGCCCAGGATGTGGGCCGTGTTGGGGATGCCCAGCAGGTCGTTCAGCCCCACCCAGGGCACGCCGTCAACCTTGTCCGCGAAACGCTTGACCACATCGCTGCCGGCGTCGACGCAGGCCGGAATGGGGTCTTCCGGGTCGCGTGCGGTCAGAATGCCCTTGCGGCCGCCGACCGACAGCGTGCGCCCACGCCGGAAGGCCATCTTGTTCTCCACTGTCTGCATGATCAGCAGCACCGTGTCGCGCTCGGCCCAGTGGGGCAAGAGGCGCGTGTGCAGGAAGTCGCCCGGCTTGTGGATGAGGTGGCGCAACGACGCCCACAGGCGGCCGGCGAAGGTCGTGCCCTCGTCGCCATACCCCTCCAGCGGCCAGATGAGCGTGCGCATGAAGCCCGACCCGGGCGGATAGCGGCACGGCTCGACGCTGGTCACGTCGTCGGCCCAGAAGTGGGAGGTGATGGCCACGCCCTCGGCGAAGTCCTGCTCCTGGGTGCGCGCCGTCACGCCCATCAGGGCCTCGCTGTTGCTGCGCACGTGCTCGCCCAGCATGGGCGACAGTCGCGGCAGCGTCTTGTCCTCGTCACGGCACTTCAGCAGCAGTTCGACTGTGCCGACGACGCCGGCGCTGACGATGACGTTGCGCGCCCGCGCCCGGCCACGGCTCTTGCGCGTCCAGTCGGTGATCTTCTCGTAGCTGACTTCGTAGCGCGCACCGTCGGTCTGCTGGCCATAGAGCGGCCGGATGGTGCGCACGTTGCGCTCCGGCAGCACTTCGGCGCCGTATTTCTCCGCCAGATAGAGGTAGTTCTTGTCCAGCGTGTTCTTGGCGTTGTGGCGGCAACCGACCATGCAGCCGCCACAGTGGTTGCAGCCGGTGCGCGTCGGGCCGTCACCGCCGAAGTAGGGGTCGGGCACGGTCACGCCGCGCTCGCCGAAGTAGATGCCCACGCCGGTCGTCTCGAAGGTATGGCCCTGACCCAGGTCGTCGGCGATGGCCTTCAGCGTGTGGTCGGCCGGCCAGAGGCAGGGGTTATCGGCCGTGCCCAGCATCCGGTTGGCGGTGTGATAGTGGGGCATCAGCTCCGCTTCCCAGTCGGCCAGCCCGCGCCACTCGCCGGCGCGGAAGAAGCGGCGCGGCGGAATGCGGTGGGTGCTGGCGTAGATGAGCGACCCGCCGCCGACGCCGGAGCCGTTGAGCAGCCAGATGTCCTTGAAGAAGTTCAGCCCCTGTGGGCCGAAGCAGCGCAGGGCGGGCATCCACAGGTAGTCGAAGACGTTCCAATTCGTTTTGGGGAAGGTCTCGGCCGACCAGCGCTTGCCGCGCTCGATGACCAGCACCGAGTAGCCCTTTTCTGTCAGCCGCCAGGCCGACACGCTGCCGCCGAAGCCAGAGCCGATGATGACGAAGTCGTAGACGGGGTCGGGTATGGTCGCCGTGCCGTTGACCCGAATGTCGGCCAGTTGCAGACTCATGTTGCGCTTCCTTCGCGCCCGACGCCCGGGCGCGCCGTCGGACCGCGTATGGGTGCAGAGTTGCCGACATTATAACACATTGCGTCATGGAATAACATAGCCGTCGCCGAGTTCGCGATTTTCGGGTGATTTCTTTACAGCCTCGCTACAGCGGCTATAATGTAGGGGGCTGCTTATCTCTCTCTCATATTTGGCGGTTGCTGGAGGAGTGCGATGGTTCATGCCGATCCCGATGCCATTGATGCCTTTGCCCAACAACTACAGCGCTTTTGCGATGAGTCGGATCAGAACATGCGGCGACTGAACGCTCAGTTCGCCCGCGTCAGCGAGCTTTGGAAGGACGAGGAGTACCGCAAGTACGCCGATAACTACCAGAAGAGCATCCGCGCCCTGTCGAAGTTCATCACTGAGTCGCGCGCCCAGGTGCGGCCGTTGCGCACCAAGGCCGAGCACCTGCGCCGTTACCTGGGCCGGTAGTCGGCCACCGGTCTCCGCGCCATGCCCGGCCCTGTTCAGATCAGAGACCCCCACCGGCTGGAGGAGTTCAGCGCCGGGCTGGGGCGCTACCGGCAGCACATGCTGCAATCGCTGCGCTCGGCCGAAGCGGGCATCCAGGAGGCAGCACAACGGCTGGACGAACGGCGCGCTCTGCGGCAGCGCCAGGTGCAGCAGTGGCGCGCCGCCCTGGAGGAGGCGCAGCGGGCGTATGAGGAGTGCCGCAACGCCTCGGACGAAGATGGGCCGTCCGACTGTTCGGAGGAGGCGCGGGCCGTGGCCAAGGCCAAGAAGGAACTAGCCACGGCCGAGGCCAGGCTCAAGACAGTGCTGGCCTATCAGCGCAAGTTGAGCGAGGCCACGGAGCGTTATCGCCGTCAGGCCACGGCCGCGCGCGAGCTCGTTAACACCCGCAGCAAGCACGCCGAATCCTTCTTGAAGAACAAGGCCGGCGAGCTGGAAGCGTATCAGCGCGCCGCCATTGGCATGGCCACCCTGGGGCCGGGGCTGTTCCTGACGGCGGTCAAGGGCCTGTATAAATCGACGCGCAACAGCGTCGGTTCGGCCGCGGTGCGGCACGCGCGAACCCAGGAGGTCATGCTCGTTCGCGCCACCGGGCATGGCACGCGCGATTGGCGGAAGTCGGAGCTGAGCTTGCTGCAACATGGCAGCTTTCCAAAGGGGTATCATGGTCACCACGTCAATAACGTGGCCCGTTTCCCCGATCTGGCCGGCAATCCGGACAATATCCGCTTTGTGACGCCCGCGGAACACCTGCGCTTGCATCAGGGCAGCTTTCGCAACAACTCATCGGGCAAGATGTTCAACCGCAAGAGCCTGATGAAGCAGTGGAGCAAAACGTGAGAACCGAAACGTAGGGCACGAAACGTGAGGCGTGTATGACGGCAATTGACACTCTCAGCGGCTTTCTGAATCAATACGGCTGGCAGTTCGAGCGGGCCGACGAGACAACGCTGGCCACCGGCTTCCGCGGACAGGACAGCGAGTTCCGAGTCTTCATCAGCCAGACCGAGAGCTGGGTGCTGCTGGCCATTGTGCCCTTCGTGCCGCCGCCCTCGCCCGTGGCCCGGCTGCGCTTCGCCCGGCTGGCTTTGCGCCTAAGCTACGAGATGAGCTTGGCCAAGCTGGCCCTTGACCCGGAAGGGGATGTGGCCCTGCTGGTCGAGTTGCCCGCGGCCGGCCTGACTTACGAGCAGTTCGCTCTCGGCCTCGACGCGCTGGTCTATTGGGCCGACAAGTATTACCGCCAACTGCTCAACCTGGCCCGCGACCCGCAGGCGTCGCTGGAAGGCATCACCGATACCTGGGGAAACACCAGCCATGAGCCACAAGCTCAACCGAGCGCATGAGGATCTAGGCACCGCCTGGCGTGGCCTGCGACAGATGTGGCAGTCGCTCCAGCAAGAGTGGCAGGACGACGCGGCCCGCCGCTTCGCCGCCGAACAGTGGCCGGCGTTTGAATCGACCACGTCGGCCGTCCTGAGCGAAATCGCCGCGTTGCAGGCGCTGCTTCGCCAGGCGGAGCGCGACGTGGAATGAGCGACCACGAGGAAAGCCGATGAGCCCGACCCCCTACACCGACCAACTCCGCTACGCCCTGCAGGGCTACCACGACCGCGAGACCCGCCAGCAGGCGGCGCAGACCAGGACCGACGAGAGCGCCACCGTTCTCAACAACCTGCTGACCGAGGCGGCCGTCGACCGCAATCGTCTGCCCGCCCTGTCCAAGGGCGACCCGTCGCTCCAACCGCCTGACGCCCTCAAGGAGATGGAACAGGCCGCCGAGCACGCCCGCCAGGCTACCGAGCGGCTGGCTGAGAAGGTGACCGAGTGGAAGGGCAAACAGAGCTATGGCGCGGGCAGACTGGGCTGCGCGGCCTCTTTGGCTGGGCTTGGCGCCGTCGCCCTGTTCTTTGCCTTCATAGCCCAGCCGACAGCCGAGATTTGGTTCTTCGCCTTGCTGCTGCTCCTGGGCGGCATTGGCACGCTGGTCGTCATTCGCTCCCAGCGCAGCCGCCCCGGCAGCCTGGATGTCCTGGCCCGCGACGCCCAAATCACCATCCAGCGCGCGCAGGCGTTGGGCGTGACCGCCCGGCAGCAGACGCTGGGGCTGCTGGCCCAGGCGCTGCCGCCGCCCCCGAATGATTTGCCCGCCCTGCCCTGGACGACTCCGGCCTGGCAGCAGTGGCAGCCGCGAATGCCCGGCGGCCCGCTGGGCGGCGAATATCGTCTGGGGCGCGTCAGCGTGACCCGCGGCCAGGAGCCACCCTTCCTGGTGCCCATGCTGGGTTCGCGCGGCCTGGTCCTGGCGGCCACGGGCGAGGCCCGCGCCCGCGCCGCCGCCGCCGTCCAGGCCCTCATCCTGCGCCTGCTGGCCACCACGCCGCCGGGCGGGGTGCGACTGACGTTCATCGATCCCATCGGCCGCGGCAACAACGTCGCCGGCTTCATGCATCTGAAGGACGAGATGCCGGAAATGATCTCCGGCCAGGCCTGGGCCGAGGGGCGACAGATCGAGCAGGCGCTGGCCGACCTGACCGGCCAGATGGACAACCTCATCCAGCAGTACCTGCGCAACAAGTTCCCCACGCTGGCCGATTACAACGCCCAGGCGGCCGTGCCGGAGCCCTATCGCATCCTGGCCCTGTTCGATTTTCCGGCCAACTTCAGCGAGACGGCCGCTCGCCATCTGGTCAGCCTGGCCGAAAACGGCCCGCGTTGCGGCATCTACCCCATCGTCCTATATGACAGCTCCAAGCCCTTGCCCTACGGCTTTGATGACAACGATCTGTTACGCGCCTGCCTGACCATCCAACAGGTCGGGCCGGCTTTCGTCTGGGACCAGGGCGTCTTTGGCCACTTCCCCATCGTCCTCGACCAGCCGCCGGCCGAGGAACTGATGAACCGCGTCGTCGGCGCNNCGCGACACGTGGTGGCGCGGCAGCACGCGCGAGGTGCTCAACGTCCCCCTTGGCCCGGCCGGGGCGACGCGACTCCAGTACATGACCCTGGGCAAGGGCACGGCCCAGCACGGGCTGCTGGCCGGGCGCACCGGCAGCGGCAAGAGCAACCTGCTCCACGTGCTCATCGCCAGCGCTGCGCTGGCCTATCCGCCCAACGAACTGGAGTTGTTTCTGATCGACTTCAAGGAGGGCGTCGAGTTCAAGGCCTACGCCACCCACTTTCTGCCCCACGCCCGCGTGGTCGCCATAGAAAGCGAGCGGGAGTTCGGCCTGAGCGTGCTGGAAGGTCTGGACCGCGAACTCGACGTGCGCGGCAAGCTGTTCCGCCAACGCGGCGTGCAAGACCTAAGCGGCTTCCGCGCCGCCCACCCCAACGAGCCGCTGCCGCGCGTCCTGCTCATCGTCGATGAGTTCCAGATGTTCTTTGCCGAAGACGACGCCCTGGCCGCGCGCTGTGGGGCGCTGCTCGACAAACTGGTCCGCCAGGGGCGCAGCTTCGGCATCCACCTGCTGCTCGGCTCGCAGACGCTGGCCGGGGCCTACGCCCTCAACCGCAGCACCATGGAGCAGATGGGCGTGCGCGTCGCCCTGCAATGTAGCGAGGCCGACTCGCGCGTCATCCTGGCCGAAGACAACCCCGCCGCCCGACTGCTGGCGCGCCCCGGCGAGGCGATCTACAATGCCAAGAACGGCATGATCGAAGCCAATGAGAACTTCCAGGCGGCCTTCATGCCCAAGGACGAGCTTGAGCGAGTACTAGGCAGTGTGCGCGAGATGGCTCGCCAGACCCAGTACCGTCGCCGCGAGCCGTTGCGCGTCTTCGAGGGGCGCGCCGCGGCGCGCATCAACAAGAACATGCGCCTCTCCGCGCTGCTCAACGCGCCCACTTGGCCGCCGCCCGACCGCAAGGCGCTGGCCTGGCTGGGCGACCCGGTGGCCATCGCCGACCCGACGGCGGCCGCCTTTCGCCGCCAGACGGGCAGCAACCTGCTCATCGTCGGGCGCGACGAAGAGCTGGCCGTGGGCATGGTCGCGTCGGCCGTGGTAGGACTGGCGGCGCAGATGACCACCCGTCAGGCGCGCTTCTACCTGATCGACTTCAGCGCCGTCGACGGCCCCTCGGCCGACGTGCTGAGCGCCCTGCCCGACCGCCTGCCCCACGGCGCGGCCCACATTCGCCGCAACAAGCTGGCCGACACGCTACGCGAAATTCACTTCGCCGTCAAGCAGCGGCTGGAGTGCGACGAGGCCACGGTGGCCAAGAGGGCCAGTCTGTTCGTCGTCGCCCACGGGCTGCACCGCGCCCGCGACCTGCGCGCCGACGATGACGGCTATGGCGGCTTCAGCTTCAGCGACGAGGAGGCGGCCGCGCCGGGCCTGCCGCAGTTGTTCGCCGAGATCATCCGCGAAGGGCCGGAGGTGGGCGTCCACGTCATCGCCTGGGCCGACGCCGTCGCCAACCTCCAACGGGTCATCGATCGCCGGCTGTGGCGGGAGTTCGACATGCGCGTGGCCCTGCAGATGACGGCCGACGATTCGGCCGCGCTGCTGGACAACGACCCCCGCGCCGCGCAACTACGCGACTTCCGCGGCTACTACTACAGCGCTGAGGAGAATCGCCTGGAGAAGTTCAGCCCCTACGGCCCGCCGGCCCTCGAATGGCTGAACGACCTCGGGGCGCGGCTGGGGGCGCGGCCGGCGGCCGGTTAACGCCCATGCCCAACTTCCCGCTGCCCGCCAACCACCACGCCGAGACGTTGACGCCCTATTCACCGGCCGCCGTGGGCCACGTCTGCGCCATCACCGGCGAGACGCTGCGGCCGGGCGACGAGGTGGTCGTCTGCGACGCCGTCCCTGGCCGCGACCCGATCTCCGTCGAGGGCTGGGCGACACTGGGCAGTTGCCCCCATTGCGGCGCGGGAACGGGGCTGGTCGCCGCCTACGTGCCGCCCATCTGGGCCGGGTCGCCCGGCTGGGCCGCGCCGGCCGCGCCGCCGGCGGGCGACCGGTCGCCGGCACTGGTCGGCGGGCTGCTGGGGTTGTTCCTGCTGGCGGCGGCGGCCATCGCCGTGGCCGTCTTTCTGTTCGTCGTTCGCACGCGCGGCGGCGATGCCGAGCCGACGGCGCTGCCGCTGGCGGCGCTGACGGCCACTTCGGGCGCGGCCACCGTTGGCCTGTCCGCAACTGAGGCTGCGCACTCAGCGGCTACGGCTGCCGCAGCCGCCACGGCCGCCGCAGCCGCCACCGCCACGCCGCTGGTCATCATCGTCGCCACGCCGACCACGCCGCCGACGGCCGCCGCGCCCACGCCCATCCCGACCATCGCCCCGCCCACCCCGCCGCCCGACTCGCCCATCACCGCCCTCGTCCTGGTCAACCCGGCCAACGAACGCGCCATCCGCGCCTTGCGCGCCGATGACACCATCGACCTGAGCCAGATAGGGCGCGATACGCTGACGGTGCGCGCCGAGGTCGAGTCATCGGCCGTGGAGAGCGTCCTGTTCTTGCTGGACGGCGAGACGTTCTGCGCCCACGGCAATTGCGTCGAGAACGCGCCGCCATACTATATGGGTGGCGACCAGGGCGGCGACGCCTACGACGACTGGGACTGGTCACAGATGCTCGGCACGCACACGCTGACGGCCATCGCCTGCACCGGCGACGGCGGCACGGGCGGCTGCTTCCCGCCGATCGACGTGCGCCTGACAATCAGCCGTTAACCGCCCCGCATGATCGAACCACCCCCGCCCCACCATTCGCGTCGCCTGGCGGCTATGGCGTTGCTGCTGGTGGGGCTGGCGCTGCTGGGCGTGGCCGGGTGGCTGTGGCTGCGGCCCGGGCCAACCGGTGTGCCGACCGCCGACGGCCGACGGCCGACCGCCGCCGTGACGGCGACACCGACCGGCGTCCAGCCACTAACAACAAACGGCCAACGACCCACGCCGGCGGTCAGCGGTCGGCCGCCGGCGGTCGTTCCCGGCCTCGCCCTGGCCCCCGTGGCCTTCGCCGGCTACGACGGCGGCTTCGTCGCCCTGGGCTGCGAGCAGTCGCCGTCGGGCGACGGCGTGGCGACACTGGAAGGCGAGTTGACCGTTTGGCAACCGCTGACGCTGCGCTTCGCCGGGCCGGCGGCGGCCGAGGGGGACAGCGACCCCAACCCGTTCCTCGACTACCGGCTGACCGTCCGCTTCGTCTCGCCCGGCGGCCGCGGCTACGACGTGCCGGGCTATTTCGCCGGCGACGGCCGCGGCGGCGGCGCGGGCGACCAGTGGGCGGCGCGTTTCGCCGCCGACGAACCGGGCCAATGGCGCTGGTGCGCCTCTTACCGCGCCGGGCCGGGTGTGGCCGTGGCGCTCGACCCGGCCGCCGGCGCGCCGGCGGCCTTTGATGGGGCAGCCGGCGTGTTTGACGTGGCTCTTGCGGGGGAGCAGGGGAGAACACTGCCCTGCTCCCCTGCTCCCCTGCTCCCCTGCGACTTCTACACCCTTGGCCGCCTCGAATACGCCGGCAGCCACTACCTCAAGTTCCGCGACGGCCCCTACTGGATCAAAACGGGCACGAACAGCCCGGAGAACCTGCTGGCCTACGCCGGCTTTGAGGACGCGGCCGCCACGCCCGCGCCGGGCTTCCGCCATACCTACGCCGCCCATGTGGCCGACTGGCGGCCGGGCGACCCGACGCTGCCCGGCGCGGCCGACGAGGGTAAGGGCCTCATCGGGGCGCTCAACTACCTGGCCGGCGCGGGCGTCAACTCGGTCTACTTCCTGCCCATGAACCTCGGCGGCGACGGCCACGACACCTGGCCCTTTCTCTCGCCCGACGACGTGACCCACTACGACCTGGGCAAGCTGGCCCGCTGGCGCGTCGTCTTCGAGCACGCCCAGCGGCGCGGCATTGCCCTCCACGTTGTGCTGAACGAGACCGAGCCGGCCAACCGGGCCTGGCTCGACGGCGACGCGGTCACCGGCGACACGCTGACCGCCGACATCCTGACCGCGCCGCGCCGCCTCTACTACCGCGAACTCGTCGCCCGCTTCGCCGATCTGCCGGCCATCAAGTGGAACCTGAGCGAAGAGAGCGTCTTCACCGGCGACGAGGCCATCGCCCTGGCCGGCTATCTGGCGGCGCTCGACTGGGCCGACCACCCCATCGCCGTCCACAACCCGGCCGACTGGTTCGGGCCGCTGGAAGACGTGCTCGGCCGGCCAGAGTTCTCGGCCACCTCCATCCAATACCAGCCCGACGAAGCCGGAGCGCTGGTTGAGGCGTGGCGGGCGGCGTCGGCCGGGACCGGGCGGCCGTGGGTGATCGACCTGGACGAGAACCGCCCGGCGCAGGAAGGGCTGACGCCGGACAACGCCGGGCCGCTGCGCCGCACCATCCTCTACGACGCCCTGTTCAGCGGCGCGGGCGGGGTCGAGTGGTATCTAGGCTACCACGACCTGCCCGTCGGCGGCGATCTGAACGTGGAGGACTTCCGCACCCGTGCCGAGATGTGGGCCTACGCCCTCTACGCCCGGCGCTTTCTGGAAGAGAACACGCCGTTCTGGCTGATGGCCCCGGCCGACGAGCTGCTCAGCGGTGAAGCGGGCGACTATGGCGGCGGCGAGGTGTTGGCCCTGCCGGGCGAGGTCTATGCCGTCTATCTGCCGTCGGCCGCGCTGCCGGCGACGCTGGCCGCGCCCGATGGAGCCTACGCGTTGCGCTGGTATGACCCGCGCACGGGGGCGTTCGCCGGGGAGCCGCTGCCTCTCTCGGCCGCCGGCGGCTCGCTGGCCCTCGGCCTGCCGCCCGGCAACACCGCCGGCGATTGGGTGGCGCTAGTCACGGCCGCCGCCTTCACCCCGCCCTCGCCGGTCGCCTACCCCTAGCGGTGCGTCGCACTTTCCGCAGTGCGTCGCCCCTTCTTGCGGGCAGACGAGTCCCACAAGAAGGTGCAACCCACTGTCCTCAGTGACCACTCCAGAAAGTGGGATGCACCGGGAAACCCCCCTGTTATGCGAATTGTAACCTGCTTATGTTACGTTAAGAGTGGAGCGAACAGGAGCAGGGCAACGTGAGACGCGCCCGCCCGGGACATTGGGGCCGCCCCCGCGCCTCAGGGATGCAGCGACAACATGGCCGACAACAAGACCGTAGTCGAATTCGACGGCGAGCGCTATTTGCAGATTCGCGGCGCGTGGTACAACGCCCGCACCTATATCAAGCCGCCGGAGATCATCAGCCGCCGCCTGGACGAGCGCTTTGGCTCGGCGCGGCCGCC
>CXWK01035617.1_pt1 | contig 11427 bp, 11 predicted proteins | sample 590851 | NCBI WGS metagenome assembly CXWK01 (sample SAMEA3498364, study PRJEB10139) | wastewater metagenome | biome: wastewater treatment plant; material: activated sludge | place: Denmark | collected 2014-08-01
GATCGAAGGCGTACAGCAGACGGCCGCCCAGCGCGGTCAGGACGGCAAAGAGGCGCGCGCTCGCCAGGCAGATCTCCTCCTGGCCGTCGTCATTGACATCTTCGCGCCAACAGCGCACGCCGGGTGAAGTCGCCGCGGCGGGCGCATTCGCCAACTGCTGGCGTCGTTCCGCGCGCCAATCGAAAGGATCACTGGCGGCTTCGGGGTCGGCAGCGGACAGGTGTGGGCTATCCACGACCGCGTCGCGGCGACCTGAAAAATCCGGCGCAGACACGGCGGCCGCAGCCAGTTCGGCCGCACGCAGACACACCAGCGCGGCGCGTGCCATCTCCCATTGGCGATCGCCCGGCTGACCGATGCCGATACAGCCAAATTCATACTGATGCGCGGCCAGTGCCAGGTGGGCCTGGGCGATGAGGCGCGCCGCGGCCGCGACTTCGGCGAGCGGTTCGACTGAGCGTTCGACTGAGCGCTCATGCCGAAGGCTCGCCGAAGGCTCAGTCGAGTCGTTGGCCGGCGGCGCGGCCTGGCTGGCTTGCAAGCGCGCACGAATCCCGTCGAAAAGGCTGCGAAAATAGGCCAGTTTGGGCGAGCGCGCGTTGAAATCGAACCAGTCCTGGTAGCCGTCCTCATGATAAGGCTTGCCCGTGGCGCACAGCGAAGCCACCATCCACGAGGCCTGTCCATCGGGTATGACGGGCAGAACGCCCTGCGGCTTGGGCGCCTGCGTCGGCGCGGTAATCGCCAGCCACGGTTGCTGCTCCAACTCGGTGAGCAAGCGATCGAGATTGGCCCAGGCCGATTGCGGCAGGACGCCGCGCGCATGACCCCACAGGCCCGTCGCCTCCGCATCCTCAGCGTACCACAGATAGTAGCTGTCACTGTCAGGCTGCGCGGCCAGCGTGCGTAGGTAGTCGAGGGCGCGGCCGGTGCGTCCAGTCCAGATGGCGTAATTCATCACATTCTTCAGGTGTTGGTCATCGTTGAAGAGGGTGATGGAATGATCGCCCTGGCCGGTTTGCCAAACGGCGTGCGGCTGCGGGCTGCCGGCCTGGCGCAGGAAATCGCCTTCGATCAGCGTGTGTGAATAGCCGCCCGCCCTTAACACGGGCGCCAGGGATTGGCGCCAGCAGCGCTCTGGGTTCCAGAAGATGGCCGGGCTGACGCCAAAATTGCGCTGCATGACCTCACGATGCAGCATCATCTGCAGCAGATTGTCCCAATCATCGCTGGCGTATGCCACATTCTGCGCATAGGTGCTGCCCACGAGCGTAAACTGGCCCGCGTTGATGCCGTCGGCCAGCAGTTGCAGCGGTTCCGGATCGTACCACTGCAAGGCATGAATCAGGCTGCCGGACATGTGGATGGCAAAGGGCAGGCGGGCGTGCCGCCGCAGCACATGCAGCAGCCCCTTGTAGCAGGCCTGGCTGGCAAGATGGCTAAACTGATTGAGGTTTTGATTGAAATGGAAAAGGAGTGCAATGTGCAATTGGCTCATGGAGCGGGCAATTCATAAGGAAGGGGTGGCACCAGGGTGACGGGGAGCGATTGCAGCGGCTCGGCCAACAGCGGCATGATATGCTGACGCCAGCCTAGAAAATGGCTCGATCGCAAATGCGCCTCCCTGGCTTCAGCGTCGGTGTAGATCTCCAAGACGGAGAAATGCGTGGGGTCATCGGCCTGTTGCAGCATGTCAAAGCGCACCACGCCCATCTCGCGCAGGGAATGCGCCAGCGCGACCTGCGATGCGGAAAGGAACGCGGCGAGCGCGTCAGGCTTGACCACCAGTGAAATCAAACGAGCTACCATCGAGGCGACACCCCCTGTATCTGGTTCACGCGGCAAAGCGTGCTTGCAGCAGACATTATACCGACAAGCGCCGACTTGAACAAGCGCAATGGGCCATGATCCGCGCACGCGCTGACCCGTGATGCACAACCGTGGCTGACAGCGTCAGCAGACCAGGAGTCCCGTACTGGTTCGGATTCGTTTCAAGTCAGCCCTCATACCAAGCCATCAAGATGTCAAGAGCTTCTTGGTGGCTTGGTGTGAGACATCGGGTCCTTTTCAGGTCAGCCGCGCTTGCACAGCCGCGTTGGTCAATTCCCGCAGCGCATCGGCCGCCACCCAACGCGCGGTCTTGTTGTCGTTGAGCGCCAGGGCCTGCGCTGCGGCGACAGCCTGCGCGTTGAGGTGGCGGTTGCGCTTGCCGATGCCGCGCAGCGCCCAGTTGACCGCCTTCTTCACAAAATTGCGCGCATCGCCGGCCTCACGCGCGACGATTGGCAAAAAAGCCTCGAAGCGTGCGTCAGGCGCGGACTTGTCATGCACCGCTAACGCCGCCATCAGCACAAACCCGGCCCGCTTGACAAACTCCTCCGGCCGGCTGCTCCAGGCAACGGCTTTGTCCCACGCGAAGCGCGTGCGGTCGAACAGATTGCTGCACACCTGGTCGCAGACGTCCCAGGAATCAAAATCGCTCACCCACTGCTCCATCTGCTCCTCGGTGACCCAACGCGCGTGATCCACCAGGGAGGCCAGGATGCGCGCTTCGTGAATGCCTGACGCCCATAACTCGGCCGCCAGCGCATGGTCATGGCCCGCCAGCCTGGCAAGCCTGCGCACCTCAGGGATCGAGATGCCCAGCGTTTGATGCGCGTTGATGCCAAACCGCGCCATCCCCGCGACATGGGCCGGGTTCGCCCGGCTGTGCAGTTCGGTCATAAGTTCTTCCGCTGTCATGCCCGACCTCCAGGAAAGCGCAGGAAAGTTGCCTGCTCTCTCCATTTTCTCGTTTCCAGGGCGATCACGCAGGGGCGCCCGTGCGCGATCTGCTCTGCGTTTTCGCGTTTCTTAGCGGACAGATGCCGGCATACCAGGTTTCAGGCGATGATCGGCGTTGTCCAGGCTCAGCTTGACCGCAATCACCAGGTTGGCGCGGTCAGCGCTGTTCTGCACCGTCTTGGGGGTGAACTCGGCGGCGCTGGCGATTTCAGTCACATGGGCGGTGAAAACTTCGCCGGGATACGCGTCCACGGCCACGGACAACGCCTGCCCCATCTGCACCTGGCCGATCTGAGCGGTTGGGACATAGACTTTCAGGCTGACCTGATCGAGGTCCGCCAGGCGCAGAAGAACCGCGCCGGGCGCGGCCAGTTCGCCTACGCGCGCAGGCTGCTCCAACACAATGCCTGCGCGGGGCGCATGTAGGGTGAGGCGAGCCAGCTGCGCCTGGAGATGGGCCACGGCGGCCTTGGCCTGGTCTACTTGCGCCTGCGCCACGGCCAGATCCTCAGGGCGCGCACTGGCCTGGGCCGCGGTCAGGCGCGCCTGGGCCAGCTGCACTGTGGCTTCGGCCTGCCGGTAGGCCGCCTGCGCACTGTTGGCCTGGCTGCGCAGCGCCAACGGGTTCGCGGCCAGCGCCTGCAGCAGGGTCAGCTGACGCCGCGCGCCAACCAGCTCGGCCTCGACTGCAGCCTGATTCGCCTGGCTGGCCTCCACCTGCTTGACGGCGGCTTGCGACCGGGCGCGGTCGTCGTCTGTCGCCACATGACGCGCCGCCTCATCGCGTTGGATTTCCGCGGACTTGACCATCGCCCTGGCGGCGTCCACCTGCTGCACAAGCAGCGCGATCTCACGATCGGCGGCCGCGACGCGCGCCTTCAGTTCCAGCGGCTGCGTGATGACCGCCTGCACTGTTTGCCAGACCGTGTACGCGCCGTCGCGGCCGGCCTCAGCCTGCGCCAGGTCGGCCTGCGCTAGCGCAATGGCCTCGCTGCGGGGCGGGGCCGCCACATTCGCCAGGTTGGCCTGTGCGGTGGCGAGGGCCGCGGCAGCCTGATTTTCTTGCGCCAGCAGCAGCGTACGATCCAGCTCGATCAACGCCGGACCCTGCGTCACTGTCATGCCCTCGGCGCTGTGGATCGCGACAATGCGGCCGCCCGTCTCGCTGGACAGCGCCAGCACATCGGCTTCGATAGCCCCTGAGCCTTGCACGCCGGCCGTGCGGCTGGCGCCATTGCCTGCAGGCGCCTGACCACCCTGGGCGCCACTGTCGTCGTCCGCGCCGAACACCACCTCCGCGCCCATGCCAGGCTTCAAGCTGTGGGCGGGGTTGGCAATGCGCAGACGCACCGCGTAAACCGTCTGCGTGCGTTGGTTCTGCGTCTGCACGTTCTTGGGGGTGAACTCGGCCTGATCCGCAATCCAGGCGATCTCGCCGCGAAACGGAGTCTGCGGGAAGGCGTCGGCCCACAGCGTCGTGGTTTCGCCCAGGTGAACCGTCCCCATGGCCGGCTCCGGCACATAGACGACCAGGTCTACCGTGTCGAGGTTGCCGAGGCTTAGCAACGTCACGCCGGGCATGGCCGTTTCACCTACATGCGCCGCCAACTCCAGCACCTGCCCGGCGGCCGGGGCGCGCAGCGTATACTTGGCGCGCAGAACGGCGAGCGCGTCACGCGCGGCGCGTGCTTGCACCACGCCGCGTTGGGCGATGTCGCGCTGCGTGGGCGAGGAGCCAGCCTGCGCCTGCGTCAGCGCCGCCTGCGCCACGGCGACAGCCGCTGCGGCCTGACGATAACTTGCCTCTGCCTGCGCGGTTTGGATGGCCGCCAGCTGCGGATTTGCGCGCACGGCTAACAGGTTGGTCAAGGCCTGCTGCGCCGCGGCGCGCGCAGCCGAGGCCCGGCTCAGGTTGGCCCACGCGCTCCAGACATCGGCCGTCGCCAAATCCCACCCCACGTTGAGCTGGCGTTTGATCTCCTCCCCCACGTAGGGTGAATCAGCCACCGTCGCGGCCTGACGTGCGCGCATGCCGGCCAACAGTTCAGCCGCGTCCTTCAGCGCCGTCGCCTGCACGAGACGCTTTTCGGCCACCGCAACCTGGGCGCGCGCGTTGGCGATTTGCAGATCAAGCTCTTGCGGATTGGCTTGCAGTATCTGAGCATCCTGCCAGGCCTGCTGCGCGCCGTCGCGTCGCGCCTCCGCCGCGGCCACCGCCATGGCCGCCACGCGGATATCCTCGGCGCGCGCGCCGGCAACGATGCGCGCCAACTGCGCTTCAGCCAGGGCGACCACGGCGTCCGCTTCGGCCATCTGCGCTTCCAGGATTGTCATATCAATCTCGACCAGGGCTTGGCCGGCAGCTACCGTATCCCCCGCGCTGACCAGCAGGCGCGTGATGTGGCCGCTCACTTCACTCGCCACGGTCAGGGTGGGGGCTTCGATGAAACCGGACGCCGCCAGCGTGTTTGACCCTGTTTCGCCCCCAGTGAGACCCAGCCGCACCCATGTTGATTGGATCGCCGCACGCTGCTGCCAGGCATACCAGGCGCCGCTGCCGATCAGCAGCAGCAGCGCGCCACCAAAGACCACGCGCAGCCAGCGACTCCTCATGAGACCTTTCATCTCTCACTCCTCGCGACGCGCGCTGGCGATGAACACATCTTCCAGCGACGGCGTGATTGCCGTGATCGCCATCACGTGCACCCCGGCGGCAGCGAGCGTTTGCGCCACCACATCTTGCTGCGCAGCCGCGTCCGCGCTGATGACGTGAACCAGCGCGCCGTAGAGCGCCACCTCGTCGAACAGGCTGGCGCTTCGACCACGCGCTGCCTCGTCGAAGCGCCGACTGCGCAGCGCGATCACGGCCATCTCTGGCTGATCGCACGTCACTTCCAGCACCTGGCCGCGCATCTGCGTCTCTTTGATCTCCTGCGGCGAGCCGCTGGCGACGAGGCGGCCGCGTTGGATGAAGGCTAATGTCTGGCAATGCTCGGCCTCATCCATGTAGTGCGTTGTCACCAGCATGGTCGCACCGCTTGCCGCCAGATCATACAACAAGTCCCAGAACGCGCGGCGCGAAAGTGGATCAACCCCGGCTGTCGGCTAATCCAAGAACAGCATTTCTGGCTCATGCAGCAGCGCCGCGCCCAGCGCCAGGCGCTGCTTCCAGCCGCCAGAGAGGCTGCGCGTGATCGTACGCTCACGGCCGATCAGGCCAGCCATCTCCAAGATGACCGCTTTGCGCTGGCGCAGGCGCGCCCCGCGCACGCCATAGACGCCGCCGTAGAAGTCGAGATTCTCGCCCACAGTCAGGTCGTCATACAAGCTGAATTTCTGACTCATATAGCCAATGCGCTGGCGAATCGCTTCTGCCTCGCGTTCGCTGTCCAACCCCAGCACGGTCGCGCGGCCGGTCGTGGGGCGCAGAAGGCCCAGCAGCATCCGAATGGTCGTCGTCTTGCCCGCGCCATTTGGCCCCAAGAAGCCAAAGATCTGCCCCCGCGGCACCTCGAACGAAATCGCATCCACGGCCACGAAATCGCCAAAGCGCTTACTCAGCGCGTCTACCTTCACTGCGCTCGTGCTCATAGCCCCGTCACCAAGTCTGAAGGGTGAATAATGAACGCTGAATGCACCGTGCCCAACACAACCGGCCTCCCGTCTCCGGTTCTTTAATCCCCCCCTCCCTGCCGGCGGATCAACCAGATGAAGGCCTCCTCCATGCGTGCAACCGTCCGGCGCAGGCCGTTCGGCTCGATGTCAGCCGCGCGCAGCGCCGCATCCACCATGGGCAGACAGGGCGCGGCATCGTCCACCACCAGATGCAGCAGGTTGCCGTGGGTTTGCACCTCTAACACACCGGGCAGAGCGCGCACAACACGCTGCGCCTGGCGCATCAGGTTCACCCCCTGGCCCTGGGGACAAACTTCGATGATCTCTCCGTGCACCAGGCCCTTGATCTCGGCTGGCGTGCCGCTCACCACCAGGCGACCGCTGTGCAGCAGGGCAATGGATGAGCAGCGCTCGGCTTCATCCATGTACGGCGTGCTGACCACCATCGTCACGCCTTGCAAATGCAGGTCAGACAGAATGTCCCAGAACTCACGGCGCGCCACCGGGTCTACGCCTGTCGTTGGTTCATCGAGCAGGAGAATGTCAGGCTGGTGGATGAGCGAGCAAGCCAGGGCCAGCTTCTTCTTCATGCCGCCGGAGAGCTGGCTGGCGCGACGCTGCGTGAACTCAGTCAAGCGCGCAAAGTGCAGCAGCCGCGCCATGCGCTCGCGGCGCACGGGGCCGTGCACCGCGCACATATCCGCGAAGAAATCAAGGTTCTCCTGCACGCTCAGGTCGCCGTACAGACGAAACTCCTGCGCCATGTAGCCCACGCGGCGCTTGATCGCCTGTGCAGCGGCCACCGTATCATGCCCATCTACGGTCGCCCGCCCGGCCGTAGGCGCCAAGATCGTGGCTAACAGGCGCAGGGTGGTCGTCTTGCCCGCCCCATCTGGCCCCACCAGGCCAAACACCGCGCCGCGGGCAACAGTCAAGTCGAGGTCCTTCACGGCTTCCACGGCGCCAAAGCGGCGGCTCAGATGTTCGGTCACGATCAGGGGCGTCGTCACGGCGGCAGGAGACTTCGGCGAGCTCAGTCGAGTCGTTGGCATAGCGCCTCGGTGCTACTCCAAGCGTTTTCGAAAACGGGCTGTGGCGACGGCCAGGATGACCACGCTGAACAGGCCGAGAATGACGACCTCGCGCCAAATCATCTCCAACCCCACCCCTTTCAGAACCACGGCGCGGATGATGGTCAGCAGATAGCGCAGCGGCACGAACTGGCTGACGAACTGCAACGGCGCCGGCATTGCCTCCAGCGGGAAGATATAGCCAGCCAGGAAAATGGAGGGCAAAAAGAAGAAGTAAGTGGACATCATCGCTTCCTGCTGCGTATGGGCGATGGTCGAGATCATCAAACCAAGCGCCAGCGAAGAGATCATGGCAAAGGCGTTGAGCAGCAGCAGCAGGGTCACGCTGCCGTGAATGGGGACCTGGAACCAGAAGACCGCGATGACCAGCACCGCACAGGTGTTGATGAAAACGATCAGCGCGTAGGGCGTCACCTTGCCCAGGATCATCTCCAGCGGCCGCATCGGCGTCACGATCAACTGCTCCATCGTGCCCTGCTCCCGCTCGCGCACGATGGCCAGGGCTGTCGTCATCATGGAAAGCATCTGCAGGATGATGCCGACCAGGCCGGGCACCATGTAGTTGGCGCTGCGCATTTCCGGGTTGTACCAGACACGCGGGCGCACATCAACGCCCGGTTGATGCTGCAGATCGGTGTGGATCAACGCGGTCAGCACCTGGATGGAGAAGGCCTGGCCCACGCTCTGCGAGGATGCGAAAGCGACATTGGCAATGGCCGGATCTGAGCCGTCAATGATGAACTCGATGGCTGGCCGTTCGCGGCGAATCAGGGCGGTCCCAAAACCGGCGGGGATGACGATGCCTGCGCGCACCTCGCCGCGATCCACCAAACGGCCCAGCGCCTCATAGTCGGCTGGGTAAATGACGATGTCGAAGTAGTTAGAGGCCTGGTAGGTGGCGATCAGATGGCGGCTCTCGGCCGAGCGATCAAGGTCGAGGACGGCCGTCTTGAGGTGTTCCACATTGGTGTTGGCCGCGTAGCCCAGGAGGATCAATTGCACGATGGGGATAGCGAACAGTGTGATCAGCGTGCGCCGATCACGAAACATGTGCCGGAACTCTTTGCGCATCAACGCCAGCGTACGCAGAATCACCGTCGGTTCCCTTGCGCAGGCTCTACACTTTACACTGACATCATTCTACACCCTGTCGCTGAGTCACGCAAGACCGCCAACCCGATCTTGACGCTGCTTTCACGCCCACAAGCGGTTCGGATAGAGCCCCTGGGCAATGAAGGTTCGAATGGCGGCTTGCACGGCCGCGCGATCAGCCTGGTAGGTGACGCCGAACCACTGTTCGTGCGTGGGCAAAACCTGGACGTGTGCACGGCCCGCCTGTATCAGTTCACCCACCACGGTCGGCAGATACAGTTCGCTGCGCAGGAGTGATGCCTCATCCTGGCGCAGGAAATCGGCCAGGCGCTGCTCCAGTTCAGGGAACAACGCGGGGGTGAAACCCCAGAAATTCATCGAGACCCGGATGTCCGGCGCAAGGGGCGTCCAGCCGCTATCTTCATGCCAGGTCTTGATGCCGTCGGCAAACGCCTGGATGCGGGTGTGCTCCTGCACGCTGATCAAGCTGCCATCGGGCGCGACCTCACAAACGCCCCGTGCGACATGCCCATGCTCGGACAAGGTGTTGCGCAGGGGATAGCCCACCATGCCGAAATCAAGCAGACCAGCCTGATCGTTGGCTTGATGAAGGTGTCCAGCAATCGCCTGGAAAGACGTGGNNGTCAGCGTTGATGGCTGCAAACGGCGCATATACGGCCTCGCGGCAGCACCAGAGCGCATGACCGGTGCCCCACGGCTTGACGCGGCCGGCGGGCGCGTGCGCGCAGCCAGGCAGATCGTTCAGTTCCTGGAAGACGTACGTGACCGCGGCCTGCGCTTCGACCACGCGGCCGATACGCTCGCGAAATGCGTCTTCGATGTCGCGGCGAATGACGAAAATAATGCGATCGAAACCAGCGCGCAGGGCGTCGTAAACGGAGTAATGAATGATCAGTTCGCCGTGCGGCCCCACCGGATCAATCTGCTTCAGTCCTCCGTAGCGGCTGCCAATGCCGGCGGCCATGATCACCAGGCTGATATTGGGCATATGTTCCGTCATCTCCTGTGATGAGCCGAACCCGATGTCCACGTTTTCCTTATCGGTTGAATAGCGCGCTAACAACGATTGCAAGACCGGGCAAAACAGCCGATTGGATCACTTCGTGCGCCACAAATTCGCCCAGTTCGGCGTATTCGCCGCCTGATAGGGTGAAAACCTGCACGGCGTGCGTGCGCGGGTGAACAATCCAGTATTCTGGCACACCGGCTCGCTCGTACGCATCGAACTTGACAAACTGATCGCTGCGCGCGCTGCTCGGGGAAACTACTTCAACAACCAAGTCCGGCGCGCCAGCAAAGAACTTGGCTCCAGGTGCTGGCCAGCGATCGCTGCGGATGAAGAGCACGTCAGGCTGCACCGGCCGTGAACGCTCAGATAAATGCACCTCGAACGGCGCAGTCAGCACATAGCCCAGACCCTGCGCCTTGACGAATTGCCTGATTTCGCCAACCAGCTCGGCCACCGTGTACTGATGATCAATGTCGGGCGCGTTGCTCACGTACAGGACTCCTTCGATGATTTCATAGCGACGACCGTCATCAGGCAGGGCTACATAATCCTCGTAGCTCCACTGACCTTGCGCTTTGGTTTCTTGCACTGGTATCGTGACCGCTTGTGTCATAACGTACAGTTCCTTGTTCGAACCCTTATTCGGCAGTTTTCATCGGGAGGAATTTCTCCTGTAATAATACCCGGTGTAACGAAAAACGCCAAGACGCAGCAGGATCGCCACGCGTTTCAGTTAGCTCATGCGCTTTGCTTTCTGGTTCATTCATTCGTATAATCAAGCAGGAGGATGGATTTATGCAGCCGATTGATGTGATTGTCATGGCCGGCTTCCAGGAAGGCAAGCCGGATTTACTGGCCGAATACACAGGTACGCCGCGCAAGGCGTTGGCGCCGCTGGCGGGCAAACCGATGGTGTGGCATGTCGTGCACGCGCTGCGCGCTGCGCCGTCTGTGCGCGATATCGTCGTCGTGGGCATCGCACCCGATGAAGGGATTGACCTGGGCACACCGGTGACGCTCCTGCGCAATCAGCCGAGTTTGCTCGATAATGTCTATGCTGGGTTCGACGCCGTGCAGCGCCTGCATCCTGACGCCATGATGGCCTTTGTTGCTTCAGGCGATATTCCCCTGCTCACGCCAGACATTGTCGAATGGTTTGCAGCCACCTGCTTACAGTCGGAACACGACATCTATTACTCGATCGTACCCAAAACAGTCATGGAAGCCGCCTTTCCGACCTCCAAACGCAGCTACATTCGCTTCCGTGAAGGGCGTCACTGCGGCGGCGACCTCTTCATGGTGCGCCTGGCCGCGGCGCATAAGAGCGAGAGTCTGGTGCGCGCTGCCCTGGACCGGCGCAAGAGCGCCTGGCGTCAGGCGCTGCTCATGGGCGTTGGCACACTGATCAAGTTCGCGCTTGGTCGCCTGACCTTGCCTGACGCCGAACGCGTGGCGAGTCGCGTGTTCCAGGCGCGCGGTCGCGCCGTCGTGACCCCCTTCGCCGCGATCGGCATGGACGTGGACAAGCCCTTCCAGTATGACCTGGTACGCCAGGCCATGGAAGCAGCAGCGCAGGCGCAGCAGTCCCGCGCGTGAGTGAGCAGCCGTCCAATCGCCCTCCGCCCACGCGGGTTGATCGCAACTGGCTCCATTTGGCCGCAGCCTGGGATCGGGAGGCCAGCACGCGCCTGCGCGTGAGCCCTGACCGTGGCGCCGCATTCGGTCTAGCCTGGTTGGGCGCCCACCTGGGGGACGGCTATCTCTGGTTTATGTTGGCCGGGCTGGGTCTGTGGCTGGGCGATGAGGCGCTGCGCG
>CXWK01008159.1_pt1 | contig 11422 bp, 11 predicted proteins | sample 590851 | NCBI WGS metagenome assembly CXWK01 (sample SAMEA3498364, study PRJEB10139) | wastewater metagenome | biome: wastewater treatment plant; material: activated sludge | place: Denmark | collected 2014-08-01
GCAATCCGATTAACCTCCGATCCTGTAAAAGATGATGTGCCAAATCAATGAATATCAGTATTTCGTCTGGGGAAAGAATTTTGCGGAAAGGTGACTGAGGTTCGAGTGACCCATAGATCGGCTATTGAACAATTGACGTCGCTTTTCGACCGGGTCGCCAGGATTGCGGCGGCGGCGGCGCATGCTCAGGTCGCTTTTGTCACTCTGCGCCGGGGGCGTTCCCTGTGCATTGTTGGAACCTACGGAATTTATTTGAGGAAGTTCGATGAGTCCTGGGACATGGGCCGGCAGTTGGTGCGCCGCCAGATCATGACCTACGTGGCCAACGCCCACCGTGATCCCAACCTCAAGGGGCACCCACTCTTAAAGGCGGCACCGTTCACGAAATCGCTCGTCCATGTCCCGGTGCAGGGCCGATATGAGGATACGGAAGCGGCGATCACGATCATCAACCCCGAAATCAAATGGCCGTTCAGCGGCGCGACTTGTGCGATGCTGACCGATCTTGCCATGCTCATCGGCGACGCCCTCCTCGCCGTCGACGAGGTGCCGGATTGTCAGACGATACAGGAAGTCCGGTCCCACCTGCGGGAAGCCGCTGCGCACCCGCCCGTAATCGAACGGCATGACACCTCCGGCCTCTTCCTGTTGTCGACACTTGCCAAGCGCACCTCCATTCGCAATCGCAAAGACGTTTCCTATGTGACGCTTAGAACCTGGGCCAAGCCCATCAAGGAATTCCAGCTCAACGCGCTGAAGATCTTGAAAGTTAATCCCGACCCGGCGTTTATCGACCAGGTCGCAATCGAAATGGCGGCCCACGTCAAGCGTCTGTTTGGCGTGCCGCGCGTCGGCTGCCTTGTCCCGGTGCCGTGCGGACATTCCGGGACCAATGAATGCCTATCGGTGCTGATCACCCGCAGTCTGGCGAACAAGCTCAACGTGCCGTATGTCGACGCGCTGGCGCATCAGCCGCGCAAGGGCCGATCGCATCCACGCAAGAATGCCGTGCTCGACCGGCCGAAACTCGTTTCCGATACGGCGCATGAATCGGTGCTGCTGATCGACGACGTGGCGACATCGGGCCGGCATATCGAACTTGCCGTCCAATCGCTGCGGTCGCAGGCGCAGCACGTCACCGCGATTGCCTGGATCGGCGCGGCTTAAGCACGTCCACCCAGCCTTCGCCCGTAAACGACATCAGTTCAACATAGACTTTCAGCATCCGCCCTGACAGCCGGGCAGGTGCCTGTAGCGGAACAGGCCGTAGAGCCAGGCGGTGGCCGCGCCCCAGCCGGCGAGGATGACGAGAACCGGGATGATCTTGCTCATGTCGCCGGCGAAGAACGGCGGGAAGCGCTCGGTCAGATACGGCACGGCCAGGAAAACGCCGGTCAGCGCCGGACCGGCGATGCCAAGCAGGATGCCCCACAGCGTGGTCGGACCTTGAGGCCGTGGCCCGAGGATCAATCCGATGAGCGCACCCCACAGCCCGCCCCAGAACGCGGCACTGACGATCTTGGGCACGGTGACATCCGGCAGGAAGGAATTGGAGAGTGGCGCCATATCCCAGGAGACGCGCTCCCAACCCGTCCAATAGGTATTGAAGAGCCAGCTGATCAATTCGTGGACGGTGAGCGTCGCGATGGCGCCCGCAACAAAACCAAGCACGATGCCCTTCAATGCGGTCATGACAATCTCCATTGCTTCAAATACATCTCCCGCGGCCTCAATTGCGCGGCGTCCCCAGCAGAAGTCGCCGGATAGGCATTCGTATTCCACGGGCACAGTCTACGAGAATTCGTCACACGCAATCCGCCGTCTCGACGCCGGCGCCTCGAAACAGGACGTGGCTGGCAGGCGCGCGCTCACGCCTCAGTCCGCGTCTGCGGCGAATGCGCCAACCCCAGCGCCTTAGCCACATTTTTGCCATATCTGTTGATAACCTTTGCTGCGCTGCACAATAACGGCGCCCGCGCAACGCGGCGTCTCGAACACATCGCCTGAGCTTATCGGCTTCAGGCGGCATTTGCAGCCTGAAATGGGATGGCTGGCGCTCGCGGTCATCCCCTCTACGTCCCCCCACAATTCGATACCGGCTCGATGAGGACGGGAAACGTCCGCGTTGCGTTCGCCGCTCGATGCGTGGGTCCTTCAAACCATTCAGCAACGTATGAGGATCTTCGATGCGTTCCGGTAAATTCGTTTTGCTCGCCAGCCTTCTGGCCTTCTTTGTTCCCGCCGCCGCCGACGCCAAACCGCACAAGGACGGCGGTTACAAAATGCGCGATCGCGCCATTACCGGCCGCAAGCATGCTTCCGCTGGCGGCGGCTCGCGCTCCTGCCTGACGGGCGAAGCCCGCGCCCTGCTCCGCCGCATCGAAGGCCGCTTCGGCAATGTGCAGATCATCTCGACCTGCCGCCGGGGCGCACGCATCGCCACCACTGGCAAGCCTTCCAAACACGCCTCCGGCCAGGCCATCGACTTCCGCGTGCCCGGCCGCAAGAAGGAAGTGGTCAAGTGGCTGATTTCCAACCACGGCAGCGGCGGCACGATGACCTATTCGGATATGGACCACATCCATGTCGACGTCGGCTATCGCTTCGTGGCGCTCAATCGTCCGTCGGGGCATTAACGCTTCTGGGCTCGAAATCCGGCTGGCGGCGGGCGGCCACAGGCCTGCCCGCACCACCCGGCTGTCTAGCCAGACCGTCGCCTGCGGCGGCCGCTTGACTTTGAGCCGGGCCCGCGTCTGGGGTGCAGACCGGTCAGCTGCACAAGCCCGGACAAATCACCGCTTCGAGCCTTGGCAACCCCCTTTGAGGGGGCTGCGACGTTCTTGCCTTTCGGCCACAGGCAAGGCATATACGGGGCATCGAACACGCCTTGGCTAACTCTGAGACTGCGCTTCCGCCTTCCTCACGACGTCTCCATCGCGCGATTTGATGGCCTCCGGTAATCCAACCGGGGGATGCCTATTGGCTTTGGAGGCATGAATGGCAAACGGCACTGTTAAGTGGTTCAATGGTCAGAAGGGCTACGGCTTTATTCAGCCCGAGGAAGGTGGAAACGACGTTTTCGTCCACATCTCCGCGGTTGAGCGCGCCGGCCTGCAGTCGCTGCGCGAAGGTCAGAAGATCTATTTCGAGACCGAGCGTGGCCGCAACGGCAAGATTGCTGCCGTGAACCTGCGTCCGCTCTAATTGAGCGGGACCACCACTTTACTTTCCGGTGCGGGGAGCAGATACGTCTGCTCCCCGCATTCATTATCACAGCCTGCCTGACGTCAGTGCGGCGCTGTTGCCATTTGCTCATGCGTATCGCGGCAGATAGGACAAACGAAAGAGACCATGCCGCTTCGGGCATGAGGGAGACTTGATGGCCAAGGAAGAAATGCTCGAGTTCGAAGGCGTGGTGGACGAAGTTCTCCCCGACGCCCGCTGCCGCGTGAAACTCGACAACGGGCACGAAGTGATCGCCTACACGTCGGGCCGCATGAAGAAAAACCGCATTCGCATTCTCGCCGGCGACCGCGTCACGGTGGAGATGACGCCCTACGATCTGACCAAGGGCCGCATCAACTTCCGTCACAAGGATGTCCGTGCCGGCGGCCCAGGACCCGGCGGTGGTGGCGGCCAAGGCGGTGGCCCGCGCCGCAGTGGCGACCGGCGCTGACAAGACGTTTTATGGCGCGGCGCCTTTCGCCGCGCTTGTCTGCTCCGCGAGCCTGGCCTTTTGTTCATGAGCGCCGCCAAGCCCCTTTGCGACCGCGATCCAGGCGAGCGCCAGCGGTAATGCCAGCGCGGGAGTTGCTGCCGTCGCGAACCCCGCGCCAGCGCTGACGGCGGCGAACATCCAACCTGAAACCGCATCACCGCCGCGATAGACCACCGTGTCGATGAAGCTCTGCGCCTTGTATTTCTCATCAGGCGCGGTCAGCGTGTAGAGAACCTTGATCGCCGGGTTGGCGAGCGAGAACGCCAGCACCCGCTCGGCAACCATCACCGCGGCCACAACCGTCAGACTCGAGCTGACCGACAGCACCAGAACCGACACGAGCGCGGCGGCGGGAAGCGTCAGAAGCGCTGCCCCGACGCCGAAGCGGCGCAGAATGGCGGCAGTGCCGAAGACTTCGATCGTGAGCGTCAACAGACTGGTTGCGAGATCGCGGCCGGCGAAAAACTTGACCCGCTCGGCGCTGTCGGGAATTTCAAGACCGACGAGGCGCGACTGCTCCAGATAGAAGAACGTGCCGACGATATTGGCGAGCAGGATGAACAGCGCAATGCGCCCCAGATACGGGGAACTCATGACCTTCTTGGCGCCGTCGAGAATGCCGCCGCCCGTCGGCAGCGCATCCGACAGCCCCGATGCCGGATGGATGCGCCGCAGAACCAGACTGGCGCTGAGAGCCGCGCCAAGGAGGGCGCCCGAAACGAGCAGCAGATCGTGCGGCGCCAGCACGCTGACGAGCGAACGGGTCAGCAGCGGACCGGCCAGAGCGCCTGCCGTGCCGCCCGCCGAGATCAAACCATAAAACCGCTTGGCCTCCTCATTCGACCACAGCTCCGCCATCAGGCTCCAGAACAGCGAGACGACGAACAGGTTGAAGACGCTGGCCCAGACGAAGAACGTCGCCGAAAGGGCGTCACCTGAGGCTCCGGAGCGGAACAGAGCCCAGAACAGGATCAGATTGGCGATGAAGAACGCATAGAGCAGTGGCAGCACGGTGCGGCGGGGAAAGCGTGAGGCGATGGCGCCGAAGGCCGGCACGGCCGCCAGCATGACGAAGAACACGACCGTGAACAGGTGGTGCAGCGCATCCTTGCCCAGCGACACGCCCATCTCATCGCGCACCGGGCGGATGATGTAGTAGGCCGAGAGCACCGAGAAAAACATCGCGAACGAGGCGGCGACCGGCCCCCATTCCCCGGGCCTGAGGCCGAACAGGCCTACGGGCCCACCGGCAACAGGCTGCGTCGAAAGGTCGTTGATAGGTGTCATCACTTCCCTTTCGTAGTCTGCCTGGGACCGCGAATCAGTCTAGCAAATAGCAAAGCTGCACGGCAGCGAGTGCACAGCGGTAACCAATGTATTGAACACTGTGCTTTCGCGGCCCCAAATTGGCGGAACATTAGCCAGCACAACGAATTGCCCATTGTGACCATGCGAGGAATATGACTATTCTTGCGATGCAGCGACAACAAGCTGCCTCGTGTCGGGGGACGAAGATCACGAAAGGCTAGCGGCATGCACTACTACGCCTACGAAATGGCTCACGCCTTTGTGTCGCCGATGCGCTTTGGCATGCAGTCGCTGCGCCACAGCCTCGAGTGGCCCTTTAATCCGATGTCGCACACCACGTTCGGACGCAACGTGGCCGCCGCGTGCGAAGTGTTCGAAAACATTACGCGGCGCTACGGCAAACCCGAGTTCGGCATCAAGACGACGACGATCTCCGGCCACACCGTGCCGGTCCGCCAGGAAATCGTCCACATCAAGCCGTTCTGCCATCTGGTCCACTTCGCCCGCGATGAAAGCGTCGTTGGACAGCGCAACGACCCTAAAGTTCTGCTCATTGCCCCCATGTCGGGCCACTACGCCACGCTTCTGCGCGGCACTGTCGAAGCGATGCTGCCTGAGCACGACGTCTACATCACCGACTGGATGGATGCGCGCGATATCCCGCTCGCCATGGGCCGGTTCGATTTCGACGACTTCGTCGACTACATCATCGATTTCGTGCAGGTGCTCGGCCAGGGCACCAACATCATCGCCGTATGCCAGCCGGCCGTGCCGACGCTGGTGGCGACCGCGCTCATGGCCTCGCGCAATCTGGAAACCCAGCCAGCCTCGCTGGTGCTGATGGGCGGGCCGATCGACACGCGCCGCAACCCGACCAAGGTCAACGAACTGGCCGCAAACAAGTCGATCGACTGGTTCGAGCGCAATGTCATCTCGGTCGTGCCGTTCCCGCACGCCGGCACGATGCGGCCGGTCTATCCGGGCTTCATGCAGCTGACAGGCTTCATGACCATGAACCTCGAACGGCACATGAACGCGCATGTCGACCTGTTCAACAACCTCGTCACCGGCGACTGCGACAGCGTCAAGCAGCACCAGGACTTCTACGAGGAGTACCTCGCCGTCATGGACCTGACGGCCGAGTTCTATCTGCAGACGGTGAAAACCGTGTTCCAGGATCATTCGCTGCCCGACCGCACGCTGCGCCATCGCGGCGAACTGGTCGATTGCTCGGCCATCACCCAAACGGCACTGTTGACGGTCGAGGGCGAGCGCGACGACATCTGCGGCCTGGGCCAGACCGAAGCGGCACAGGATCTGTGCACTTCGATCCCCGACGACGAGAAGATGCATTACGTCCAGCCCGGCGTCGGCCATTACGGCGTGTTCAACGGCACCCGCTGGCGCACCGAAATCCAGCCGCGCATCCGCGAGTTCATCCGCACCGTTCAATACAAGCGGCTGACCGGCGGCATGAACGCCGGCGTACCGCTCAGTGTCTATCGCGAAAAAAACGAAGCGGTGGGCGAGCGCAAGGCGAAGGCCAACGGCCATCTGAACGGCGCCAACGGCCGCCACGTCGTGGCGGGCGAGTGACGGCGGCGCGAGGCGGCGCCTGCCCGGGCGCCGCTATTCGTAGAGATCGCATTTACCATCTGACCCATCGGCCGCGCGGCCGGAGATTTTTCGGCTGACGTAATCCATCAGCAGGATGCCGAGCGCCAGCGCGGTGGCGACGAGCGCGATTTTGAGTTCGCCCAGTCCGCACAACATCCCGATCGCCGCCGTCACCCAGATCGCGGCCGCTGTGGTCAGCCCCTTCACCTTCTTGATATCTGGCCCCTGCAGGATAACGCCGGCTCCCAGGAAGCCGATGCCAGTGATGATGCCTTGCGCGACACGGCTGAAGCCGTCGCTGTCGCCCGCCTTGATGGCGGCGAGCACGGCGACACACGATCCGAGCGAGACCAGCGCCAGGGTTCTCAGCCCCGTCGGCAGCCGGTTCATATCGCGCTCAAGTCCGATGATGCCGCCGCAGACGACAGCGGTGACGAGACGGAGCAGCGTTTCAGCGTCGGAGGGTTGGATCATTGCACGGTCTCAGATTGGGTTCGTCAGCTCACGTGGAGATGCGCTGACCTACGGTCAAGGGCAGTGGCGCGGGTGAGCGCTGGCGGTTTTGCACACCCCCTCACCCCAGCCCACTCCCCAAGGGGAGAGGGAGCTTTCGAGTACTTCGCGCCGAAGGCGCGAGCGGACGCTTCTGCGCTGGCTACTCCGCTTCGCGGAGCCGGCCGCCAGCGATGGCCTTCGCGCCAACGGCGCGAGCGTCCAAGGGACGCCGCGGCAAGCCGCGCCCCCGCGGAGCGCGCCCGCGCGATCAGCGCGGATTAGCGCGCGTGAGCGACCTAATGCGCCTCGTCCCAGTTCATCGCCGCCTTGGCGTCGACGTGGATCGGCACCGAGATTTTGACGGCCGGCTCGGCGGCCGTTTCCATCACGTGCCGGGCGGTCTTGATGAGTTTATCGGCGTCCTCGGTCTTCACTTCGAACACAAGTTCGTCGTGGACCTGCAGCAGCATCCGCGCATCCGGCAGGTGCGCCTTCTTCAGCGCCGCGGGCATGCGGATCATGGCGCGGCGGATGATGTCGGCGGCCGAACCCTGGATCGGCGCGTTGATCGCCGCGCGCTCCAGAAACCCGCGCATCGACGGGTTCTTGGTGTTGATTTCCGGATAATGGATGCGGCGGCCGAAGATGGTCTCGACGTAGCCTTGCGCGTGCGCCGCCTTCTTGGTCGCGTCCATGTAGTCGCGGATGCCGGGGAAGCGCTTGAAGTAGGTGGTGATATAATCGCCCGCTTCCTGCTTCGAGATGCCGAGCTGGTTGGCGAGACCGAAGGCGGAGATGCCGTAGATGATGCCGAAGTTGATGGCCTTGGCCCGGCGGCGCACCTCTGATGGCATGTCTTTCACCGGCACGCCGAACATTTCGGACGCCGTCATGGCGTGAATGTCGAGGCCGTCGGCGAACGCTTTTTTCAATTGCGGAATGTCGGCAATGTGCGCGAGCACCCGCAATTCGATTTGAGAGTAGTCGGCAGAGACGAGACGATGGCCGCGCGGCGCGATGAACGCGGTGCGGATTTCGCGGCCCTCCTTGGTGCGCACGGGAATGTTCTGCAAATTCGGATCGGAAGAGGCGAGCCGGCCCGTGGTCGTGGCGGCCAGCGCATAGCTGGTATGGATGCGGCCTTCCGCATCGATATGCTGGGGCAGCGCGTCGGTGTAGGTCGATTTCAACTTGGTGAGCTGGCGCCATTCCAGCATCGTGTTCATGAGCTTCCTCGCGTCCTCGGGCAATTCCTCATTCGCCGCCAGATCGTCGAGCAGGCCGGCGCGCGTTTCCCACTGGCCCGTCTTCGTCTTCTTGCCGCCCGGCAGCTTCAAGCGACCGAATAGCAATTCGCCCAGTTGCTTGGGGGATGCGAGATTGAACTTGTGCCCGGCGAGGTCGTTGACCTCTTCTTCGAGCCGCGTGGCCCGCTGCGCGAACGTGCTCGACAGGCGCGAGAGGATATCGCGGTCGACCTTGATGCCGGCCGCTTCCATCGCCACGATGACGGGCATCAACGGACGCTCCAGCGTCTCGTAGACCGAGGTCATACCTTCGGCGGCGAGCCGCGGCTTCAGCACGGTCCAGAGTCTCAGCGTCACGTCCGCATCTTCGGCCGCATATTCGGTCGCGTGCTTGATCGGCACGGCGGCGAACGATTTCTCCGCTTTCTTGGCGCCGGGCGCATGCTCGATCACCTGGCTGAACGAAATGCAGGAGTGGCCCAGGTGGCGCTCCGACAGCTCATCCATGCCATGCCCGCCCTTGCCGGCGTCCAGCGTGTAGGACAGCAGCATGGTGTCGTCGAACGGCGCGATATCGATGCCGTGCCGATGCATAACCTGCATGTCGTACTTGAGGTTCTGCCCGATCTTCAAAACACTGTCGTCTTCGAGCAGCGGCTTGAGCAGCGCGAGCGCATCCTTGAGATTCAACTGATCTGGCTTGTCGCCTCCGCCGCCGAAAAGATCGGCCGCGCCCGCGCCGTGACCGACCGGCACGTAGCAGGCATGCCCCGGCCGTGTCGCCAGCGAGAAACCGACCAGATCGGCGTTGAGCGCATCGAGGCTCGACGTTTCGGTGTCGAAGGCGACGTGGCCAATCTCGTGCGCGCCCGCGATCCACTTTTCGAGGGCCGCAGCGGTGGTCACGGTTGCATATGCCGAACGGTCGAAGGGCACGCCCTTGATTTTCGCGTGCGCGTGCGCCGCGCCGGCATGAGCGGCGCGCTTACCGGCCGTGCCGGGCGCATCCTTGTCATCGGCGGATGACGCCTTCTCCTTCTTTAACACCGAACTGCCGACGGAGGCTTCGAGCGGCGGCGGCGCTTCGACGCCGAGCCCATCGGCAATTCGCTTGGTCAGCGTATTGAATTCCATTTCGCGCAGGAATTTGAGCAGCGGCTCGGGCTTGGGATCTTCAACGCCCAGTTCCTCGGCAGGGACCTCGACCGGCACGTCACCCTTGAGCGTGACGAGATCGCGCGACAGACGCGCCTGATTGGCGAACTCGATCAGCTTCTCACGGCGCTTGGGCTGCTTGATCTCGCCGGCGCGCTCCAAAAGCGCATCGAGATCGCCATATTCGTTGATGAGTTCCGCCGCGGTCTTGATGCCGATGCCCGGAACGCCCGGCACATTGTCGACGCTATCGCCGGCCAGCGACTGCACGTCGATGACCTTGTCCGGCGGCACGCCGAACTTTTCCATCACCTCGTCGCGGCCGATGCGCTTCCCCTTCATGCCGTCCAACATGGTGACACCCGGCTGGATCAGCTGCATCAGGTCCTTGTCGGAGGAGACGATGGTCACGTCGCCGCCTTTGGCGATCACGTCGTTGACGTAGGTCGCGATGAGGTCATCGGCCTCGAAGCCGTCCTGCTCGACGGAGGCGACGTTGAAGGCCTTGACCGCATCGCGGATCAACGGAAACTGCGGAATAAGTTCTTCCGGCGGCGGCGGACGCTGGGCCTTATATTCGGGATAGATCGCGTTGCGGAATGTCTCGCGGCCTGCATCGAAAATGACGGCGATGTGGGTTGGCGCTTCCGACGCTTTGGTCTCGCGCAAAAGCTTCCACAACATCTGGCAGAAGCCGTGTACGGCGCCGACCGGCGTTCCGTCCGAAGGACGCGTCAGCGGCGGCAGGGCGTGAAAGGCGCGGAAGATGTAGCCCGAACCGTCGATCAGATAGACGTGGCTGCCCTTGGCGATGGGCACGGCCTCGCCGTCAGGCACGGAGTTGGCACGTTTTTTTGATGTGTCTGTGCTCATGGGGTCCGACTATAGGGAGGCGCACGGCGCAGGTCAGCCGCTTTCTCGTCCGCCGTCACGGCCGCGTGGCATTGGGCTCGCTGTCGAGCGCGGCATAGTAGGGTTTGATGTCGATGATCGGCGTGCCGTCGCAGCAATCGAGATTGCGGACTTTCAGCGCCGTGCCCTCGACGGAAACGAGTTCCACGACCGCAACACCGATGGGGTTGGGCCGGACGGGGGAGCGCAGCGCGAAGACCCCGCGTGGCGCGGTCACGTGACTCGGCATCTGCAGGACGAGATCGCGCCGCGACCGGTCGAGCCAATAGAGCACGATCAGATGCGAATAGAGTTCGATGTCCTTCAAGCCCGCGGCAAAGCGCCGATCGACTTCGAGCGTGGCGACAACATCGCTGCGGCCACGGCTCGACTTCGGACAATCGGACGGCGCGGCCCAGGGCGTGCGGACTTTGCCGATGAAATAGAGCTGCGCATCGAAGGCGTCCGGCAGTTCGATTTCGACCTCGCCCGGCCGGGGCGGCTTGAACTCAGGCATGATGGCTTCCACAATCGTACGTAGGTATTCGGCCCCATCTCCGGGTAGCACGAAGACCACAGGAATGGGAGATTCAGCGGCACTTTCCCCGACATTCCGGCATCGGAGGCTGACCGCCGCCACTTTGGCGCGAAGCTGCCATCGTCCCGGCGTTGACAGGGTTCACGGAGCATGCCTCTGTCTGGGGACCGAGGCATATATTGGCCCTGGTCCCGCGTTGTGTTTTGCGTTTCATCCGAGGGAGGACCCGATGTTGTCTTACACTAAACTGACGCTCACCGTGGCGGCGCTTGCGGTCGCCGCGGCCATTCCGGCCGAGGCGGCGAAAAAGAAGAAACGTCCGCCGCCCTTCTGCATGCCGGCGATCCAGGCTTCGGCGACGGGCACTGGCATTCTGGGTGCCGGCAGCGCCGCGGCGCGTGAATTGGCACGCTGGAACTTCCAGTCGATTGCCGCCGACAGGTATGGTCCCCG
>CXWK01018101.1_pt3 | contig 11420 bp, 8 predicted proteins | sample 590851 | NCBI WGS metagenome assembly CXWK01 (sample SAMEA3498364, study PRJEB10139) | wastewater metagenome | biome: wastewater treatment plant; material: activated sludge | place: Denmark | collected 2014-08-01
TCTTTGGCGGCGGCGGCTTCTTTGCCATGGCCCTTAACGCCAACGGTCTGGAACAGATCGAGGCGGCCATCGAGTTCGGCGGCAGTATCTCGCTGAACCTGGGCGTAGCCAGCGGCGGTGTCTACGTCATGGCCGGCATCTACTTCAGTCTGGCCGGCGAAGAGACGAAGCTGACCGGCTACCTGCGCTGTGGCGGCCATCTGTCGGTGCTGGGGCTGATCTCCGTCTCGCTCGAGTTCTACCTGGGGTTCACCTTTCGCAGCAAAGGCGACAATGGCGGCGAGGTTTGGGGGCAGGCGTCGCTCAAGGTGTCGATCAAGATCGCCTTCTTCAGCACCAGCGTGACGCTGACCGTGGAACGACGCTTCGCCGGGGCGGCCGGCGACCCGACCTTTGAGCAGGTTGTCGCCCCCGACGACTGGCAGACGTATTGCGCGGCGTTTGCCTAGCGACCCACCTGAGAAACCGGGTTTCCAGAGACTGAGGAAGTACATCTATGACTACAACTCAAACCATCCTATGGATCGCCCTGCCCAATGGCTACGTCGGCGAGGTTCCCGACCGCCGGCTGCGGCTGTCGGTCTTTGTGGCCCCGCGGCTGCGCAGCAACGATGGGACGACCCTGGCCCCCTTGCCCGACTTCGTGGACTGGGCGGCGCGTATGGCTCCCGACGCAGTCACATTCGCCGTGGAAACGGACGATGGCGCGCTTGTGCCGGCGACGGTGGTCAGCGAGGCGCCGGAGCCGTTGCTGTGGTCGTCGTTGTTCGGCCCGGACACGCCGGTGCGGCCGTTCGCCTTCGACGACTACGCCGATCGACCCATCGTCAGCTTCCCGGTGCAGGGCGTACTCGACTTCGTGAAGCGCGTCTATCGCGAGACGGCCGCCGCGTCGCCGACGGAGCTGCCGCGCATCACTCCCGGCGAGGACGGCGATCCTAACGCGCCGACGCTCGACCGGCTGTTCGGCGAACTGCTGCACGACCACTACGAACTGCGGCGCGCTGAGAACGAGGCGGAATTGAGCCGCCGGCTGGATCAATCGCTGGAAGTGGGGCGGCGCGAGGCGCGCAGCCGCCGCGCCGAGGGCCGCCGCGGCGGGGCGCTCATTGAGCCGCAGAGCATCGCCGCGCCCAACACCCCCGGCGACGCCTTCTACCGCGCCATGCTGTTCCACTATCGACCGCGCCGCGCCGCGCCGGTGGAATTGCCGCAGGACGCGGCGGCCGAAGCCCGCTTCACGGCCGAGTTCGATTTCCACCAGATGCTCACCGCTCTGGCCGACTACCCGGCGCTGCTGCGGCGCTTGGGGCTGGCCTTCGATCTGGAACTACCCGACGGTGCGTTGCCCGTCTCCGATAACGAGTTCGCCCGGCGCAAGGCGCGTGTCGTGCCCACCTGGACTTCGAGCTTCGCGCCGCTCCCCGCCGACCCTGGCACGCTCGATGTAGCCCCGTGGACCATCTACGCCCTGGCGACAATCAATGGGCAGGACCTGTTCATCCCCTGGCCCGAGGGGGACACTCCGGCCGGCCTGTGGGTGCCCCCAGCTCGCTCGGTGGACCTGGTCCAGGTTNNACCTGTTGGAGCAGAACCCGCCGAACCCCAATGACTTGCACGCCGAGGACTTGCAGCGCGGCTACCGGCTCGACGTGCAGGACATGACCACCGGTCAGTGGTACTCGCTCCACCGCCGTGTGGGCACGTTCAACGCCCTCAACTATCCGCCCGGCCCGTTTGAGCTGGCCGATGAGGGCTTCACACAGGCCGGCGCTACGACCCCGGCCGAGAAGCCCGGCGTTACGCCCGACCCGACGGCCGAACTATACATTCACGAAAGCCTGTTCACCTGGGACGGCTGGAGCCTGTCAGCGCCACGGTCGGGCAAGGCACTCAGCCGTAGCGCCCGCGCCCCTTCGCCCGACGAGCCGGGCACGGAGCCGGACTATGTGCCCAACCGGGCCATGACGGCGCTGAGGCTCGAAGTGGCGTTCCGGCCACAGGACGCATCGCTGCCGCGGCTGCGTTTCGGTCGGCCCTACCGGTTGCGCGTGCGAACCGTGGATCTGGCCGGCAATGGCCTGACGGTGGACGGGGCGACAGCGCTGCTGGACGGCCTGGGCGGCCTGCTTACGCCGCTGTTGCCGAGGGATCGCGAGCTGGTTTATGCTCGCTTCGAGCCGGTCAACCCGCCGGAGGTTGTGCCGCGCGCGCCGTTCACTGAGGGGGAATCGGCTGCCCGGCTGGTTATTCGCTCCGACGTCAACCGGTCGGCCGAGACCTATACAGCCGACACCAACCAGTGGCTGGCCGACAACGCGCCCGCCCATGTGTCCTACGCCGCCATCAACGAGCGCCACCTGGCCGCGCCCAAGGCGTCGCTGGCCCAAGTCGAGGCCCACGGCCTGCTAGACGCCGCCTTCGACGCCAAGCCGGGCGCGCTGAGCGAGGCCGAGGTGCGGGCCATCCGCCAGGAAGTGTATGAGTTGGCCCGCCGCGAAGCCGGTTCGCTGACCGATACGACGCTGCCGACGGTTATCTTCGTGCCCACCAGTGCCGAAGACCCGACGCAAGGCTACGCTATCCATACCGAGGAGCAACTGGCCCTGCCCTACCTGCCCGATCCGTGGGCGGCCGGGGTGGTCTTCCAGGGGTTGCCGGGCTTGCCGCCGGGCGAGTTGGCCACCGTTGTCTGGGGCGGCGCGGTCTGGCACGAAGCGCCCCCCTTCCGGCTGTTGTTGGCCGAGGGGCGCGGGGCGCCGCAGTGGGATGAGGCCGCGCGGACGCTGACCGTCTTTCTGCCGGCNNCACGTGGGGCTGTGGCGCTGGCTGGAGGAGGCAGTGGAGAAGGGCGAGATGACCCCGGCCAAGCTGGACGAGATCGGCCGTCTGGCCAAGGAGGGGCGGCACTGGATGTTCACCCCCTTTCAGGAACTGACCCTGGTGCACGCCACACAGCATCCACTGGAGCAGCCGGAGATCTACGAGCTGGCCGCTTACCGCGAGGCGAACAAGACCACGGCCTACCTGCGCGGCGTCATCGATCTGCACGTGCCATCCACGGCCAAGCTCGAGCTGCTGGCCACGTGGACGGAGCCGCGTGACGATCTGGCTCTGCCCGAGCCTGACGAGGTGACCGGCAATGCCCACGTCATGGAGATTCCCACTGACCTGAAGGGCCAGTCACTCAATTTGCTCAACTACGTCGCGCACGACACGTACGTCATGACGCTGGAAGACGACCGCATCTTGACCTTCGACACGCTGTCCGCGGGCGAGTCGGCACGCGAATTGCGCAAGCTGTTGGCCGCCGTGCCGGCCCCCGCCGACGCCGACAAGCTGCAGAAGGCGCGGCTGCTGACGGACAAGCTGGCCGCCCACGACTTCGGCGACACCAAGTACCGGCGCGTGCGCTATCATGCGGCGGCTACGTCGCGCTTCCGCGAGTATTTTCCCGAGGCGTTCTGGCCGGACCTGGCTCGCACCGGCGCGGAGATGGAACTCCATCTGCCGGCCACGGCCCGCCCGGCCGCGCCGCGCTTGCGCTACGTGCTGCCGACGTTCGGCTGGACGGCCGAAGACGACGGGCAGACGGCCGCCAGCCGTCGCTTGGGCGGTGGGCTGCGCATCTATATGGAGCGCGGCTGGTGGTCGTCGGGCGACGGCGAGTTGCTGGCGGTGGTGCTAGGGCCCTACATGCCGGATAAACGCGACCCGCGCTATCGTTACGCGACCTACTGGGGGCAAGACCCGCTCTACAGCTCGCCGCCTCTAGAGTTGCCGCTGGCCGGGCAGTTCCGCAACGCGGTGCAGGTTGCGCCCGGCGTCATGCTGAGCGAATTGCCCGGGCAATATGTGACGGTGGTCGGTTACAAGCCGGAATGGGACAAGTCGCTCAAGCTGTGGACGGTTGACCTCGACCTGCCCACGGCCGATCACTACTTCCCGTTCGTGCGCCTGGCGTTGGCCCGTTTCCAGCCGCGAGCGCTGTTGGACTCCGCCCCGCGGCCGCAATTCGACTTTCGGCTGTCGAGCGTCGTCCTGGCCGACTTCGTGCAGACTGCGCCCGACCGCGCCCTGACCGTGACGCGCGACGGCGGCGGGGCGGGCGTGCATCACGTCCACGTCAGCGGCGCAACCTACGCGGCGCGGCGGCGCGCCGCTGACGTGGACGCGATGCACGCTACCAGCGCCATGTGGGCGCGACTGGAGCGGCGCGCGCCAGAGATCGCCGACGAGGCGCTGGCCTGGTCGCCGTTGCCCGGCGTGGCCGAGACGCTGCTGGCTGCCGGCGCGCTCGACGGGGACACGCAGCACTGGGAAGGGGACGTGGCCGTGCCCACCGAGGCCGCCGGCGAGACGCTGCGCCTGGTCGTGCGGGAGATTGAGGAGTATCAGAACGACCGCGCCCACCGGACGGTGTACGTCGATATGGTTGCCCTGTAGTGTCGCCCGGTGCATCCCACTTTCCGAAGTGGGTTGCACCTTCGAGGGGGGCGATAGAACGTGCGACGCACTCCAGAAAGTGCGTCGCACGGCGTGGCGGGTTATAGTTGGGCCAGCTATGGACCTCAACTCAATCCTCGACACGGCCACCACCATTGCCCGCGACGCGGGGGCGTTGCTGCTAGACGGCTTCGGCCGCGAGAAGCAGATCGAGACCAAAAGCTCGGCCGTCGACTTCGTCACCCAGTTCGATCGGGCGGCCGAGACGCTCATCACCGACCGGCTGCGCGCCGCCTTCCCCGGCCACGGCCTGCTGGGCGAGGAGGGTACCGACGAAACCGGCGCCCAACCCTACACCTGGATCATCGACCCGCTGGACGGAACTAGCAACTACGCCCACGGCTTCCCCGTCTTCTGCGTCTCGCTGGCGCTCTATCAGGGGCAGCAGCCATTGGTCGGCGTTATCTATGACCCGACGCGCGACGAGTGCTTCCGCGCCGCCGCCGGTCAGGGCGCAACCATCAGCGGTCCGAACGGAACGCGCCCGTTGCGTGTCAGCACCGCGTCCGAACTGGTCGGTAGCCTGCTGGCGACCGGCTTCCCCTACGACGTCCACACCAGCACGCTCGACAACGCCGCCTATGTGGCTCGTTTCATCAAGCGCGCCTTCGGTCTGCGGCGGGCCGGTTCGGCGGCCCTGGACATGGCCTACGTGGCCGCCGGGCGGCTCGATGGCTACTGGGAGTTCAAGGTCCACGCCTGGGACGTCGCCGCGGGCATCCTGCTGGTGCAGGAGGCGGGCGGCTGCGTGACACTCATCGACGGCCGCCCCCTCGGCTTTGCTCGCCAGATGCACATCCTGGCCAGCAATGGGCGCATCCATGAGGCGATGCTCGGCGTCTTGCGAGAGGAGTAGGCGACAGGACAGAACGCGCTAAAGCGCTCAACTACGAACTGACCGACTGAATACTGATCACTAACATGCTTCCCATCGGCTTCAACGTCCCCCCCGAAACGGTGACCCGCATCTGGCGGATGTTCACCGAGACGGGCCGCATCAGTGCCGACGACGCGGCCCTGATCGACCCGGCCGTGGTGCGCTCGTGGCGGCGCTGCATCGTGCGCGCCAATCCGCTGGCCGACTTTCACCCGCAACCGGTCAACCCCATGGCCCTGACGTCGATCGTGCGCGGCCAGCAAGACCTGATCACCATCGCCACGCCGTTCATCGAGGACATCCATCAGTACACCGAAAGTTCAGACTACGCCATTCTGCTGGCCGATGGCGCGGGCTGTATCCTGGCCACCGGCGGCGATGCCCACGCCCTGGAAAAAGCCGGTGCGCTGGGCTTCCGCGCGGGAACCTATTGGTCGGAGGGCACGGCGGGGACGAATGCCGTCGGATTGGTGTTGCAGGAGGCGACGGCCGTCCAGATCGTTGGCGCGGAGCACTACTACCGTGTGCTCCACGGCATCGTCACCGCCGGCGCGCCCATCCACGATGTGCGCGGCCGCATCATCGGCGTGCTGGGCATGGTCGGCTCCGTCGAGACGGCGACATCCCACACGCTGGCCCTGGTCATGGCTGCGGCGCGGGCCGTCAGCAACCAGTTGCAGGCCAACTGGTCGCTGGAAGAGGCCAATCAGCACCTGAGCGAGGTCAACACCATCGTCGGGGCGATCACCGAGGGGGTCATCGTCTGGAACCAACAGGGCGAGATTCGCCAGGTGAACGCCCAGGCGGGCGAGATGCTCCAGATCAACCCCCGCGCCGCCGTTGGCCGGGCGCTGGCCGACGTGCTGGCGCTGCCCGGCGAGGTGCGAGAGGCGATCGAACAGGGGGATGAACTGGCCGACGTGGAACTGACGTTGTCGACGGCTGGGCGCGATGTGCGCTGTATGCTGACCCTGCGGCCGATCTACGAGGCCGGGCCGCTGCCGGTCAGCTACGTTGCCCTGCTCAGCCCCATCGAGCATGTGCGCCAGATCGCCCAGCAGCAGTACGGCGCACAGACGACGCTGACCATCGAAGACGTACAGGCTGTCTCCGGCGCGATGCGCCGCATCGTGCGCCAGGCGCGGACGGCGGCGCGCGGCCTGGCCCCGGTGCTGGTGCGCGGCGAGGGTGGGGTGGGCAAGAACCTGTTGGCTCGCGCCATCCACAACGACGGGCCGCGGGCCGGGCGGCCGTTCATCGACATCAACTGCCAGGCCATTCCCCACGAGTTGATGCCGCGCGAGATACTGGGTCATGAGCAGGACACCAACACCCGCGGCCAGCCGAGCAAGTTCGAGTTGGCCGAAGGGGGCACGCTGCTGCTGGACCAGATCGGGAATCTGTCGCTGGAGCTACAGGCGGCCCTGTTGCACGTCATCGAGACGCGCCACGTGACGCGCTTGGGCAGCTCCACGCCCATCCCGGTCGATGCGCGCATCATCGCCACGACGACAGCCAATCTCGAAGACCTCGTTGCCCAGGGCAGCTTCCTCTCTCACCTCTACTACCGGTTCGGCGTCTTCAAGATCGACGTTCCGGCGCTGCGCGAGCGGGTGGAAGACATCCCGCTGCTGGCCGAGCGCTTCCTGGCCCGGCAGACGGCGCGCGAGAGCCGGGCGATGTGGATCGAGGACGAGGCGGTGGTGGCGTTGGGCCGCTACCCGTGGCCGGGCAACGTGCGCGAGCTGGAAAGCGTGTTGGAGCGGGCCATGAGCCAGTGCCGCGATGGCGTCATCCGTCCGGCCGATCTGCCGGAGGCGGTGCGCAACGGCCGCGTGCTGAGCGGCCACTATCCGGTGGCCCGCCCGGTCATCTCCGTCGGTGAGGCGGAGCGCGAGGCGATCCTGCGCGCCGGCTGGGCCAGCCGCGGGCGGGTGACGGAGATGGCGCGGCTCTTGGGCATCGGCCGCTCTACCCTGTGGCGCAAGATGAAGGCTTTCGACATTACCCCCGAAGCGTTCAAGCATACCCCGTAGCCCGATTCCCAGAAGCACCGGCCATGTTTCAATATGGAACATCCCGCCAGACGTAATGTTTCTTTTTGGAACGTTTTCCGCCCTCTGCTTGACCTCGGCTAATCTCCCTCTTATCATGTAGCTTAGTGTGTTTTGCACAATAGTTGCTGCCTACACTATGGTCATACTGTCTAAACACATGACCTCGTGAAGTCCGTTGTTACTGTCTTTGTCCTGCTCATGCCTGTGTCGTGTTGGCTTTCTGGCGTGGCTCTCTTTGGGTTGCCCAGTAGCCGAGCGCCCGACCGGGCGACGGACGAGGAGGTTGCTTTATCGAGTAAGCCAAACGCCCATTGCCCCGCGACTTCAACAGAAACGTAATATCCCATTCACAAGCGTTAGCCGTTTCTGAACCGTTTTGATAGCAAAGGAGAAAACAATGACGAGTCCATTTGTTGGCGAACTTATTGGCACCATGCTGCTCATCCTGCTGGGCGATGGCGTGGTTGCGAACGTTGTCCTGGGCAAGACCAAGGGCAACAGTGGCGGCTGGATCGTTATCACCACGGCCTGGGCCTTGGCGGTGTTCGTCGGCGCCTATGCGTCGGCTGTCGTCAGCGGCGCGCACCTGAACCCGGCAGTCACCATCGGCCTGGCGGTCGGCGGCGGCTTCAGCTGGGGCAACGTGCCCCTGTACATCATCGCCCAGATGCTCGGCGCCTTCATCGGCGCAGTGCTCGTCTGGTTGGCCTACTTCCAGCACTGGGGCGCGACCCCCGACCCGGGTGCCAAGCTGGCTGTCTTCTCGACCGGCCCGGCCATTCGCAACACGGTCTGGAACCTGGTAACTGAGATCATCGGCACGTTCGTGCTGATGTTCGGTATCTTCGCCATTCGCGGCACAGTGATGGACCCCGAAGGCACGGCCACGGCCGTCAACATGGGCGCGCTGGGCATCATCCCGGTGGCCTTCCTGGTGTGGGCCATCGGCCTCTCGCTGGGCGGCCCGACGGGCTACGCCATCAACCCCGCCCGTGACCTTGGCCCGCGCATCGCCCACTTCCTCCTGCCCATCCCCGGCAAGGGCAGCTCCGACTGGGGCTACTCGTGGATTCCGGTTGTCGGCCCCATCATTGGCGCCGTCATCGCCGCCTTGCTGTGGAACATTCTCGGCTGGGCTGCTCTCTAGTCCTCATTCTCGCGCGAAGCTCCCCCCAGTGGGGAGCTTCGCCCTAACCCAAAGCGCTCAGGAGAACCCATGAAAAAACTCATCAATGCCGTTCCAGACGTTGTCAAAGAGCAACTGGAAGGTATGGCCGCGGCCCATCCTGACCTTTTGAAGGTTCACTATGAGCCTGACTACGTCTACCGCGCCGATGCCCCAGTGGCCGGCAAGGTAGCGATCATCTCCGGTGGCGGCAGCGGCCACGAGCCAATGCACGGCGGCTTCGTCGGCATGGGTATGCTCGACGCGGCCTGCCCCGGCGCGGTCTTCACTTCGCCCACGCCCGATCAGATGTACGAGGCGGCCAAGGCCGTCAACAGCGGCGCGGGTGTGCTGTTCTTGGTCAAGAATTACACCGGCGACGTCCTCAACTTCGAGATGGCCGCCGATATGGCCTATGCTGAAGGCATTCCCGTTCAGAATATCCTCATCGATGACGACGTAGCCGTCAAGGATAGCCTCTACACCGCCGGGCGGCGCGGCGTCGGCACAACCGTCCTGGTCGAGAAGATCGTCGGTGCGGCGGCCGAGGCTGGCTATAACCTGGAGCAGTGCGCCGACCTGGCCCGCAAGGCCAACAGCTACGGCCGCAGCATGGGTATGGCCCTGACCTCCTGCACTGTCCCTGCCGCCGGCAAACCCATCTTCGAGATGGGCGACGACGAGATGGAGTTTGGCATCGGCATCCACGGCGAGCCGGGCCAGAAGCGTATGAAGATGATCCCGGCCGACGAGATCACCGCGATGCTGGCCGAGGAGATCATCCACGACAAGGCCTACAGTCGCATCGTCCGCGAGCTGGAAGACGGCCAATGGGTAGACAAAGATCTGGTCGATGAGCCGTTCAAGCGCGGCGACAAGGTCATTGCCTTCGTCAACAGCATGGGCGGCACGCCCGTGTCGGAGCTATACGCTGTCTACCGCAAGCTGGCCGAGGTCTGCGCTGCTGAGGGCATCGAGATCGTCCGCAACCTGATCGGCCCCTACATCACCTCTCTCGATATGGCGGGCATGTCGATCACGCTGCTGAAGGCCGACGACGAGATCCTCAAGTTCTGGGACGCGCCGGTCAAGACGCCGGGGCTGCGTTGGGGAGTTTGAGGAAGTATTCAGTAGGTCAGTAAGAAATACTCAACGAACCAAACACTAACCTGCTGACCCACTGGCCCACTGAGAGAGGCGCGCATGACCACAGTGACCAAAGAGCAAGTCGTCCGCTGGCTGGAGTCGACCGCGGCCGTGCTGGCAGCGAACAAAGGGTATCTGACTGAACTCGACTCGGCCATCGGCGACGCCGACCACGGCACCAACATGGATCGCGGCTTTAACAAAGTCATGGAGAAGCTGCCGACCGTGGCTGACAAGGACATCGGCAACATCCTGAAAACCGTCGGGATGACCCTGATCTCCAGCGTCGGCGGGGCCAGTGGCCCGCTCTATGGCACGTTCTACATGCGCGGCGGTATGGCCGCCGATGCCAAGGAAGAGTTAGACGGCGATGACCTGGTCAACGTCCTGCAAGGCGCGGTCGATGGCATCATCCAGCGCGGCCGCGCACAACCGGGCGACAAGACCATGGTCGATGCCCTGCTACCGGCGCTGGCCGCCCTGAAGCAGGCCGTGGCCGATGGCCAGGACGTGCGCGCCGCCGTGGCCGCCGCTGTGGCCGCCGCCGAACAAGGCATGAAGGACACCATCCCATTGCAAGCCCGCAAGGGCCGCGCCAGCTATCTCGGCGAGCGCAGCATCGGCCATCAGGACCCCGGCGCCACGTCGTCGTACCTGATCCTGAATGCGCTGTTGGGAGAGCTATAAAGAGAGTGGTTAGTGACTAGTGACTAGCACTAACCACTTACCACTAGATACCAGTCACTACTTTCGCAAGGAGAACATAACAATGGCTGATTACGTTGCTGCCGTAGACCAGGGTACTACCAGTACTCGTTGCATGATCTTTAACCATCACGGGCTGCCCGTCGGCATGCACCAGATGGAGCACAAGCAGATCTATCCCCAGGCCGGCTGGGTCGAGCACGATCCGATGGAGATTTGGGCCCGCACTCAGGACGTCATTAAGGGCGCTCTGAAGGCCGCCAAGCTCACGGCCAACGACATCGCTGCCGTCGGCGTGACCAACCAGCGCGAGACCACGGTGGTCTGGGACAAGAAGACGGGCAAGCCCTACTACAACGCCATCGTCTGGCAAGACACACGCACCGACAAGCTGATCAAGGAGTTCGAGGGCGGCAGCGGCCAGAACCGCTTCCGCGACAAGGTTGGCCTGCCGCTGGCGACCTACTTCTCCGGCCCCAAGGTGCGCTGGATTCTGGACAACGTGCCCGAAGCCAAAGCCGCGGCCGAGCGCGGCGACGCCGTTTTCGGCAACATCGACACCTGGGTTATCTGGTGGCTGACTGGTGGCCCGGACGGCGGCGTCCACATCACCGACGTTTCCAACGCCAGCCGCACGATGCTGATGAACCTGAAGACGCTCGACTGGGACAAGGAGATCGCCGGCATCATGGGCGTGCCGCTCAGCATGCTGCCCAAGGTCATGCCCTCCTCAGCCGTCTATGGCCACACCAAGGCCGACGGCCCGTTCGGCGGTCGCATCCCCGTCTCCGGCGACCTGGGCGACCAGCAGGCGGCCACGGTCGGCCAGGCGGCCCTTAGCCCCGGCGAAGCCAAGAATACCTATGGCACCGGCTGCTTCATGATCATGAACACCGGCACGGAGATCGTCCCGTCGAAGAACGGCCTGCTGACGACCCTGTGCTACAAGTTCGGCGACAAGCCG
>CXWK01014998.1_pt1 | contig 11419 bp, 11 predicted proteins | sample 590851 | NCBI WGS metagenome assembly CXWK01 (sample SAMEA3498364, study PRJEB10139) | wastewater metagenome | biome: wastewater treatment plant; material: activated sludge | place: Denmark | collected 2014-08-01
TTCAGACGACGTGGCGGCGCAGAAGGCCATTGCGATCATCCAGGAACTGACCGCGACGCCCGAACAGGACAAGGTCTACATGGGCCGCGTCGAGCGCATCACGGACTTCGGTGCGTTCATCGAGGTGATGCCCGGTGTGGACGGCCTGCTCCACGTCTCCGAGATGGCCAACTACCGCGTGGCCAACGTCCGAGACGAGCTCAAGGAAGGCGAGCAGATCGAGGTCAAGGTCATCAATATCGACCCGAGCGGCAAGGTGCGCCTGAGCCGCAAGGTGCTGCTGAAGGAAGGCGAGGGCATGACGCCGCGTTATCCCGGTGGCGGCGACGCCCACGGCGGCGGCAGCGGTGGTGGTGACGACCGTGGTGGCCGAGGTGGCGACCGTGACCGTGGGCCGCGCNNGCGCCGGTAGTCTTCGGATTCACACGAGGCGTGAAGGACTGAAGGTTCTGAACACGTAGGGCGTGGCTTCAGCCGCGCCGGTACCTAGCGCGGCCTGAACCTCAAGGCCGCGAAGACAACCAAGCCGGGCAGCCCTGAGCAACGTCGAAGGGTGCCCGGTTTTTCTTGTCAGGCGCGTCAGAACGGTGCACTACTTCCGAAGCCAACGGCCGAAAGTCGACAAGATGAGAGCCTCGTCTATGTAGAAAACTGGTCGCCTGCCGGTGACCCGAAGATGTCGCCGCCTCGCTTCCACGCGACCCGACGCTTCGTCGATCAACAGCAGGGTCGGCCCGCAGGAAACCAGCCAGGGCGTTCCGATCACCACGCCCGTCGTGCTGGTCATGGTGACCGAGGCATCGGACGTCGGCGCCTGGGCCGCGCCGCCGGTGCCTGGACACGGGAGGCCGGACTTTGTTCCAGGGTCGCTGCCGCCCGAATGCCGGCGCCTGGGTCCTGGGCGCCCAGTGCAATGCCGAAGTCCATGAGGAGCGCCTGGCCGTCGGCGTCGATCATGACATTCGCGGGCTTCAAATCGCGGTGCACCACGCCGGCGTCGTGTGCCGCTGCGAGTCCTGCCGCCACCTGCCGGGCGATGGGCAGCACCCGCCTGAGCGGCATGGGCCCCTCGCGCTTCATGATGTGCGACGACCACGTTCAGCGTCTGGTCCCAGGCCTGATAGACGACACCCATGCCGCCAGCGCCCAACTGTTTCAGGATCTGATCGCGATTGCCAAAGCTGTCGCCCATTGCCAGGGTCGCCGTGCGCCTGGGGCGTCGCGTGGACGTTGCACTCAATCGGGTGGCATCGTCAGACTCGTCGCCGCCGAGCCGCGTGGCGACTTCGTCTGGCTGACCACTGACGGTCGCGTCGTCGGGTGTTGCCATGGGGCTGGGCAACTATGGCACGTGGGCAGGCCGCCATCCGCGAGGTACTGATTGCAGGCCGGAGGATTTGTGGATCCCATCACGAGGCGCGGATTCGTCGGCGCGCTTGGCGCCGCGTATCTAATCCGGCTTCTCGTCGAAGCGATCAGGAAGCAGCGCGGGTGAACGTGAGTCGTTGGATGGTTCGCGGCGTCAGGGGCACGATCCCCGTGGTGGCCGGCTGATCGTCCACGGTCAGGATCTCCTCGTCGAGGACATTGCCGCGCAAGCGCGTGTGAACGACGAGGAGAATCTGGCCCACCTTGAACGGTGTGATNNATCCAGCGCGCCGGCAGGCGAACGCCCCCGCCCTCGTCGATGGACAGATCGTTCGGGCCGGTCCCTCGGCAGAGGGTGTAGTCCTTCACCTGCTTCACCACGCCACCCTCGCTGTACGTCGTCTTCCACATCGTGCAGGTGTGATCCGCAGCCGGCATCGGCCCGATCTCACGGACCACGTCGATGCGCGCCGCATTCGGGCGTGCGGGTTCGTTGACGAGCGTGCCTCTCCAGGTGCCCGTGAAGAGGGAATGGGAGTCCTGCTCGTGAGCCGCAACTGGGAGCGAAAGCGCGAAGAGCAGGATAGCGATCAGTCGGTTCATGTGCACACCCTACTGCGCCACGGTCCAACCGAGTGCGACGGTCAGCGACCCTGTAACTAGAGCCTATCTCACAAACCCCAATACGGGGTGGTGAACGTACGTAGCTCGGCCTGCGCCATCGCGCGCGTAAATTCATGCGGGACGATACGGCAGGTAGTCGGGCGATCGTCAGCGCCAGCGATGGGCGCTGATGCCCGCGCCGTCGCGCACGAACAGCTCGTCATCGGCGATCGCGAGGTGCGCCCACGCCTCCCCTTCGCCGACGACAGTCTCGTCGATAAGTTCGAAGGCTTTCGGTGTGGCGCGAATCAGACGGAGGTGGCCCGTCTCGTCGAGCGCCAGCAATCGATCGCCCTGCCCCACCAGACTCCAATATTTTCCGTACGGCGTGCTGGTCCACATCCGCTGACCAGTCCGGAGGTCCACGCACGCAAACCGCTGGTTCGCCAGATGCAGATACGCGTAGCCGTCGATCACCACTGGGGTGGACATGTAGCCCTGCGCGTTCATCGTCCAGCCTTCCGTGACGGTCCACGTCGCGCCTTCGCGGCTCACGCGATACAACCACGACCCGTTTTGGTAGCTCGACGTGAACACCGCATCACCGACCACGACCGGCGTCAGGATGTTCATGCCGCGAAACGACGGGACCGGCTGCGACCAGAGCACCCGGCCCGTCGCCAGATCCACGCCGTTGAGGGTCTCGCGGGTCTGCACCACGAGCTGCCGCACGCCGGCAATCGTGGCCACCACGGGCGACGAAAACGCGCCGCTCTCAAACACCGTCGCGCCACCCTCGAGTGTGCGCCACACCACGGCGCCGGTGCGGGCATCGAGCTTCACCACACTGTTGGCGGCCTGCACGTAGACGCCACCGCGGTCGACGAGCGGCGACGAGATGAACCCGAACTCGGGTACCGCGGCCTTGAACGTCTCGACAAAATCCACCCGCCAGCGCTGGGCCCCGGTCGCGGCATCCAGCGCCACAAGCACGTCGCGCATGCCGGCGACATAGAGCACGCCGTTGTCGAGTGCGGGCGTGGCACGAATCCAGTCGCCACGCGACTTCGCATAAAACGGCACACTCACGGCACCGGGCCACTCAGCCACCCAGCGCTCCGCGCCGGTCGCCCGATCAAGCGCCCGCACCACTTCCGTCGTCTTGTTCTTGGTTTCCGTGACGTACACCAGGGCGCTGGACACGATGGGACCGGAATAACTTGGCCCGAGTGCCCGTGACCATTGGGAGGTGACCGAGGACTGCAACTTGCCGGGCCACGCCGGCCCTGTCACCGTGCCGTCGCGATCGGGACCGCGCCACTGGGGCCAGGACGATCGTTCCGTCGGCGCTCCGAGCAGGGTGACGCTGACCACCAGTCCCGCTACCGCTGCATACACACCCGCAAGCCTCACCTGTCGCACGCTTCGACCTCCGAGTAGAGAGTCGCATAGCTTTTCTTGATAAGACAATGAATTCTCTTCTGATTTAAATTTGTTTGCACTGCAGGCAATAGAACTCACGCTATTTGAATGAAGGTCACATTCCATCGAGCCGCTCCGTACGGCTTGACGGGGTTTCCGTCTTTATGTTTCGATATCGAAGTATTCGATATCGATTGATTTTCAATGGGCACCCACTACCGCGGCACGGCCGCTGAGAAACGCGCGCTCGACACCTTCATCAAACTGATGCGGGCCACCGACAGCGTCTCGGCTGACCTCAGCCGTCACGTCGCCACCGCGCGCCTGACGCTCGGGCAGTTCGGTATCCTCGAGGCCCTGCTGCACCTGGGCGCGATGTGCCAGGGCGACCTCGGCGCGAAGTTGCTGCGGAGTGGCTCGAACACCACGACCGTCGTGGACAACCTCGAGAAGCGCGGCCTCGTCCGCCGCACCCGCCGCGCCGCTGACCGTCGCGTCATTGACGTCTCCCTCACCCCGGAGGGCCGCCGCCTGATCACGCGGCTCTTTCCGGATCACGCGCGCCGGATTGTCCGGCTGTTCGGCGCGCTTTCCCATGACCACCAGCGGCAACTCGGCGATCTGTGCCGGACGCTGGGCCGCAGTCTTTCCCAGGAGCATTCAGACTCATGAGCACTCGTACCATTTTGATTTCCGGCGCCACCGGCCAGCAGGGCGGCGCCACGGCCCACGCCCTCGCGGGCCACGGCTTCAACATTCGCGCCCTCACGCGCAAGCCCGATAGCGACGCGGCCAGGGCGCTCGCCGCGGCAGGCGCCCAGATCGTTGTCGGCGACCTGAACGATGCGGCGTCGCTCAGGGCGGCGCTGTCCGGGGCCTGGGGCGCCTACGGTGTCCAGAACACGTGGGAGGCGGGCGTTGAAGGGGAAGAGGTGCAGGGCAAGCGGTTCGCGACCCTCGCGCGCGAAGCCGGCGTCCAGCACTTCGTGTACGCGTCGGTCGGCTCGGCCCACCGGACGACGGGCATCCCCCACTTCGACAACAAGTCGCGCATCGAGGACACGGTCCGCAGTTTGGGCTTCCCCTCCCACGTCATCGTCCGCCCGGTGTTCTTCATGGAGAACCTGGTGAGTCCCTGGTTTCTCAACGGCAACACGATCCACACGGCGATGGCCCCCACGACTCTCCTGCAGATGAACTGCGTGAAGGACATCGGCGCGTACGGGGCCCTGGCGTTTGTGGAGGCGGAGAAACTGAACGGCCGTGAAATCGACATCGCCGGAGACGCGGTGACCATGCCTCAGGCGGCCGTCGCGTTGACGCAGGCCCTCGGCCGGCCGATCGACTTCGTGCAGATCCCCATCTCGGAAGTCCGGAAGAACAGCGAGGACTTCGCGTTGATGCTCGAGTGGTTCGAGCGCGTCGGCTACAACGCCGACATCGAGTCCAACCAGCGCGAGTTCGGGATCACGCCGACCTCGCTGGCGCAATGGGCCGGGGGTCTGTCGAGAGAGTGAACCAAACCTGATGCGGCCGATGACCTGAACCGATAACACCGGCACCGATGCGCCGGGCGTCGGCAGTCGTCGGCGACGCCTTGGATCCCTCGCACGCGGACAGCGTCACTCCAGCGCTGACCAGCAGAACCCGCAGAGCCGACCGCCCATAAGCACTCACATCGGCCTCCTGAAACTCCGAGTCTACGGCGCTGCCCCTCGCAGTCTCTCGCCCTTAGCCGCCCTTCGCGCGCGCGCCACGCCCGATGCCGGCGTGGTCCTGAAGAAGGCGTAGCCACCATTGGATCAAGGACGCGCGAGATGGCGGGTGCATCGTGGTCTCCGAGGCGCCTCGTCGCAATGCGCGGGCTGCTCGCCCGCAGCTGCACTCGGAGACGCGAAGGATCAATGCGCTTATCATCTCCCCCATGCCCACACGATCTGCGCTTCGCTCCCGAGCATTGTTGGTCATCGTCGTAGGCTTGGCCCTGGCACCGTTTGCGACCATGGCCCAGCGCGTTGACGCCGACGTAACGCTCGCGCGGATCCGCGCCGAAGGCCTGGAGCGCTTCACGGCCCTCTCACTGTTTCTGACTCTGACCGACGAGATCGGCGCCCGGTTGACGGGTTCGCCGGCCCACCTACGCTCCGCGAACTGGGCCCGTGACCGCTTCGCGCAGTGGGGTCTCACAAACGCGCGGCTCGAGCCCTTCGAGTTCGGCGCCGGATGGGAGCTCCTGCACGTGTCAGCGGCGATGACCCAGCCGCGGTATTTCCCGCTCATCGCCTATCCCGAGGCCTGGTCGTCGTCAACCGCGGGAATGCTCAGCGGCCGCGTGGTCTACATCGGCGACAAGACCTTGGAGCAGGTCACGGCGATGGGCCGTGAGCTCAAGGGCAGAATCGTCCTCACCCACCCGCCCGTCACCACCTTCGTCGAACGCGACCGGCCGCAGCCCGGGCGGGCCGATGCGCCGGTGGCGACCGGGAATCCTCCGCTGCCGCAGGCACGCGCGCCGATCCCCGCCCGAGCGCTCGCCACGCTCCTGCAGCAGGCCGGCGCCGGCGTCATGATTCGGCCGAGCACGTACACCGATGGCACCGTCGGCGTGCTCGGCAGCCGAACCACGCCTCGTGACGCGGTGCCCGCAATCATCGTCGCCACCGAGCAATACAACATGATGGCCAGGCTCGCAGCGGCGGGGCAGCCGGTGGTGATGACGGTTGAGTCGCGCACGGAGCATTACGAGACCGACCGCAACAGCTACAACGTGATCGCAGAGATCGCCGGCACCGACCCGGCCGTTCGCGACGAATACGTGCTCATCGGCGCACACCTCGATTCCTGGCATGCGGCCAACGGCGCCACAGACAACGCCGACGGCGTAGTGGCCGTCATGGAGGCGATGCGGATCCTCCGGGCGATCGGCGCCACTCCGCGCCGGACGATCAGAGTGGCACTTTGGAGCGGCGAGGAACAGGGACTTCTGGGCGCCCACGCCTACATCGCGCGCCACCTTGCGACGCCAGAAGCCCAGGCGAAACTCCAGGTGTATCTGAACGACGATCCCGGCAGCGGGCGCACGCTGGGCTTCTACATGGAAAAGAACGAGGCGGCGAAGCAGTTCTTCGACGGCTGGCTGGCACCGCTCCGCGACCTTGGCGCCACGATGAACGTGATCGAAGGCATCGGCTCCACCGATCACGTGCCCTTCGTGCAGGCCGGGATGCCGGCGTTCAACGCAGTCAAGGACTTCGAGGGGTACGACGTGCGCACGCGCCACACCAACGCGGATTTTCCGGAACGCATGAGTGAGGACGAACTCAAGCAGCAGGCCGTGGTGATGGCGACGTTCGCCTGGCAGGCGGCGATGCTGGATGGGCGCATCCCTAGGCTCCCCTCGGGTGCTCCGGTACGGTGACGCTCGTGGGCGTGACTATGCTCCCGCTCCGAGAGGACGATCACGGCGAATCACACGGAGACGCCGAGGTTCGGAGGCACGCGATCTGGCCAACCTCAGTCCGAACGTAGCGCGGCCTGAACCTCAAGGCCGCGAAGACAAAGAAGCCGGGCGGGGCAACCTGCCCGGCTTTTCTCTTTTTGCAGCCGTCCTCACTCAACCGATGAACACGGCTCAGCGATCAACGTGGGTCATTTGCCCGGTGGCCCTAGCGGGCTCTCTGAGCACCCCGTGCGCTCGACGGTATACGTGCCGCCGGTGATGATCCACTTGCCGTCGGTCTGCAGCAGCTGAAATACATCGACGCCGCAGTGACTGAACACGCCATCGATGTGGAAGTCATACGGTGTTCGCACCGTGGCGATCGGGCCATGGACCTGGACGTCAGGCTCCCACATGCGTTCCAGAAGGGTCTGCGGCCCAGATGCGAGGCCGTCAAGATAGGCGCGACCCGAAGATCGACGAACAACACGCAGGCCGGCGTCATTCCAGCGAACCGAGACGAAGTCGCCCTCTGGGTCGAGCACCGCGCTGGCGCCTGCCACATCCTTGGACGTCATGGTGTCAAAGAACCTCTGCACGGCCGCGAGCGCAGCGGCCTCCTCGACGGTCGGGGCATCGCCGGCGGACTGCTGCTCCGAAGAACAGGAGAGGGTGCTCACAAGTAGCGCCAGCACCAACGTTGGTCTCATCGGCATTTGCAAGACCCACGCGGCTCGCGATCCAAGCCAACAGCAGACGAACACACCCAGCCATCCGAGTGGGCCACCTGCCACGGCTGAGCCAATCCCACCGAGTACGCTGGCCTGGACGGCCCCACCGGCCCACCAGCGAATGGCCATCTCCGGCCCGAAACGAGGTTGGGCAAGATATCGAATCGCCGAGGCATAACTCCAGCAAACAAACGCGGCCCGCAGCCACAAGTTGCCGGCATCAAGAAACAGCAGCAATGTGCCCCCCGCGAGGTAAAGAAGGCCGCCCAGCATTTGGGCACCATCATGACACCATCAAGTTCCCGTCGAGAAGATTCGCGAGCGTATCGGCCCCGGCGGCAAGGTCATCCGCTCCATCGTCGAGCGCACCGGCGTGAAGATCGATGTGGAAGACGACGGCCGCATCAACATCGCGAGTTCAGACGGCGTGGCGGCGCAGAAGGCCATTGCGATCATCCAGGAACTGACCGCGACGCCCGAACAGGTGTTTCTTCCGTGCGATACGCCCGAAATCCACGCGACTGGTAGTTCGCAAGGGCGTTCGGGTGATCGAGCGTGCACGTGTGGACCCACACGCGCGCCGCCCCTCTGTCCCAGGCTCGAGTGGCCGCGGCCGTCAGGAGCGGACCGCCGAGGCCCTTGCCGATGAAGGATGGCAGAAGGCCGAAGTACGCGATCTCAATGTCATCGCCCGCCTGCCGATCGAGTTCGTAGTACCCGGCCGGGGTTCCCGAGACGTAGGCCACCCAGGTCTCGAGTTCGGGTCGTTGCAAATACGCCCTCCAGCGCGTGTCGTCCCATCCTTGTCTGTCGTGCCAACCGTAGGCGGCACCCACGACGGTGTAGAGGAACCGGCTGAACTCAGGAGATGGGATCTCAACCTGCACCAGGCCAAACGGCGCCGCGGCCATACGTGCAGGCCGGAGTTCCGAGCGCTGCCGCATCTCCAGGTAGGTAGTGGTGACCACAATCAGCGCCTCCGCATCAACGCCGTCGCCGAATATTAGCAAGAGCCGTGCCCGGCCGGCCTGGGCCGCGCGCGTTACACTATCGCGATTGCCTTCTTCCCTCACCGTCACGTCCGGGAGCCGGAGCTGATGCCCGGCATGCGAAGAGGCCCCACCCGCCGGGAGTTCCTGGGCACAGGCGCGATCGCCGGCGCCGGCTTGGCCCTGGGCTGGCCCGCCACGCACCTCATCGCGCAACCGGTGGCGCCCGCCGACGGGCTCGCGTTTTTTGTCATCTCCGACACACACATGCTTGCGGACAGCAAGTCGCCCGGCATGATTGATGGAGCACGCTGGGCTCTGAACGAACGCCTCGTTGGCGTCCTGAACACGCTTCCGGGCCAGCCGTTGCCGGCGGCGATCGGTGGCGGGCGTGTCGCCCAGCCTCGCGCCGTGTTGCACCTGGGCGACATCGCGGATTCGGGCGACAAGCTCGGCGCCGCCCATGAGCAGATGACGGCCACCGAGTGGGCGGCACACACCCGCCTCTACGGACTGACGGGCACCGAGGGGCCGCTCCGCTACCCCATGTACGAAGTGCACGGAAATCACGACACGCCGCGCGCGGCCAACGTGGTCCTTCAGGGCCTGATTGCGCGCAACGCCCGGCGCCGTGGACTTACGGCCATCTCNNATCGTTGTCGGCGCCAATCTGGACGACCTGCCGATCAGCCGGTACGGTTCCTACGACAGCCTCGCGTTTCTGGTCGAGGATCTGCACACGCACGTCGCCGGCAGCGGCCGGCCGGTGATCGTGCTGCAGCACGTGGATCTGCAGCGGTACAGCGTGGCGTGTGACGATGCCGTCAAGGGCGGCAGCAGGGCCATGTGTTGCGAGGGCATGGCCAAGATCGCCTGGCACAGCAAGGACTGCCCCAAACATGCCGACGGCATCAGCATGAGCGAGTGGAGTGCCTGCGACGTGCGCGCGTATCATCGCGCCCTCGCGCCCTACAACGTGGCCGCCATCTTCCACGGGCACCTCCACGCGCGCAGAACGGACGTGTGGGATGGCCTCGCCGTCGGTGCGTCGCAGGGGATTCCCGTGTTCGGCGCCAAGAACGCCGGCGCAGGCGGTGTCAATCGCGCCTTCTTCTACTGTCGGATCGAGGGAGCCGAGCTGGTGGTCCGCGAATACCAGTCCAGCGGCGAGGAGGGCTGGAGTCGCGATCGATCCGAGATCCGCTGGGAGCCGCGTCTTTGGCGCGTCCCGCTTCAGCGGACGGCGGCCATGGCGCAGGCACGCGCAGGTAATTTTTGATGACCGGCTTTTCAGGACGGGCGCTGACCCGGACGACTCGGACCAGCAAATACAGGATGCCAGCCACCCGGTGACGGGCGTACAGGGAAGAACATGGCGTATCGACGGTTTGTGAGTGGACGGGTCGCGGCGGTGCTGGTCGCGGCTCTCGTGATGATGGCGGCATCCGCTACGGCGGCTACAACCACTCGATTGGCCTGGCGACGCATGACGTCAACTGGCACGTTTGCCGGTCCCGATGAAGTGCTGAAGCCCGGCTTCGTCTTCGCCTGCGACATTCAGCTCTTCCGGTTCGACGAACAGTTTGGCATCCGCATCGAGGATACCGTGGCGATCACCGCAACGGGCCGTGAGGTGCTCTCGGCCGGTGCGCCGCGGACGGTGACGGAGATCGAAGCCCTGATGACGGAAGACGGCATCCTGCAGATGATCCGGCGGTAGTCCGCGATGAGCTACGCCCGAATCGCAGAACAACTACGGCTTGGTGACCGCATCATCCTCGATGGTGGCACGGGCACCGATCTGCAGCGCCGTGGCGCGCCGATGAGTGGCGACACCTGGTGCGCCGATGCCAACCTGACACACCCTGATGTCGTCCGCGCGGTCCATCACGGCTACATCGATGCGGGAGCCGACATCATCACGGCCAACACGTTCGCGACCAGCCCGCTGCTATTCCGTCATCTCGGGCGCATCGACGACATGGTGGGCATCGATACCGTCGCCGTGGCACTCGCGAAGGAGTGCGCGGCGGGCACCGAAGTCTGTGTCGCTGGATCCATGTCGACGATGCGTCCCGTGGTGCCGGGCGGCGATCGTAACGTTGAAGTCGACATCGATGAGGGCACGGCTCGGGCCCTGTTTCAGCGCAAGGCTGACGTGCTCAGATCCGCCGGCTGCGACTTGCTGATGATGGAGATGATGCGCGACACGGACTATGCGGTCTGGGCCTGCGAGGCTGCGCTCGCGACGAGTCTGCCGGTCTGGATCGGTATTTCCACCGAGCGCGGCAAGAACGGGCAGTTGCAAGGCTGGGGCCGTGACGACTGCGCGCTCGAAGACATCGTGCGCGCGCTCACGGCATTGCGGCCGGCGGTCATGATGATCATGCACACGTCGGTCAACGAGACCGAGGAAGCGCTGGCGGTGCTGCGCACGCACTGGTCCGGACCGATCGCGACCTATCCGGAATGCGGCTATTTCGAATCGCCGGACTGGCGATTCGTCGAGGTGATTCCTCCTGCGGAACTGGTGCGCACGTCGCGCCGCTGGCAGGCGTTTGGCGTAACGGCTTTTGGTGGGTGTTGCGGTATCGGACCCGAGCACATTGCTGCGCTGAGCGGCGCGCTGCCGGGCCACGCGGATTCGATCCGTCGCATGACCTGAGGGAGCTGCCGGTTCAAAGGCCATCGCAACGCGTCTCGGTCCATACCGCCGACGAAGATGTTGTTGAGGAGCGGGCAGCCAAGGCGACGTATGTCATCAAGTAGGCGTGTCTCTGGTCGCACCCTACTTCGTAATCTGTCTCAATTCGGTGCCATCGATCTTGACCGTCCACACTTCCCAGCGCCCAGTGCGGGTGCTTTGA
>CXWK01000842.1_pt2 | contig 11411 bp, 6 predicted proteins | sample 590851 | NCBI WGS metagenome assembly CXWK01 (sample SAMEA3498364, study PRJEB10139) | wastewater metagenome | biome: wastewater treatment plant; material: activated sludge | place: Denmark | collected 2014-08-01
CGCCGACGACCCCAAAAGCCTCAAAATGGGTTCCCGGCGCCGAACGCCGTACCATTAGCCCCGCAGATTTGGCTGAAGCCGGTCCCTTAGCTGCCGCCCTCGACGCTTCGACGGCGACCTTGACCCCTCACCAAGGACACCGGTGGTCGGCCCTTTCGAGGAGTTCCGCTTGAACGCATGCACCATCGTCGCTCGCAACTATCTCGCTCACGCAAGAGTTCTCGCCCGCTCATTCATGCAGCATCATCCAGACGGGACGTTCTGGACGCTCGTGTTGGACCCCGATGACGAACTGCGCAATCGGTGGGAGCCGTTCGTCCTGATCGAACCGGACGATATCGGCATCGCACCCGACGAACTTCGGGTCATGCGCACGATCTACGACGTCATGGAGCTCGCCACCGCGGTGAAACCGTGGCTGCTGGAACGCTTGCTGCAAGAGGGCGACGCAATCTCCTACATCGACCCGGACATCCAGGTCTTTGCACCGCTCGAAGAACTCGATGACTACGCACGCGAATCCGGCATTGTTTTGACGCCGCATTGCGTCCGCCCGATGCCAAGGGACGGGTTGCAGCCCGACGAAACCGACATCATGTTCTCGGGGATCTACAACCTTGGTTACTGCACCGTCGGGCAAAAAGGCCTCGACATGCTGCGGTTCTGGCAGGAACGACTCGCTCGCGAATGCATCGTCGACCTGCCCCGCGCCCGGTTCGTCGACCAACGGTGGATGGACTGGGTTCCGGGCATTTGGCCGACCCACATCGTTCATGACCCCCAGTACAACGTCGCCTACTGGAACGCCGACAGCCGCAAAGTCGACTGGCACCTAGACAGCTACACCGTCGACGGCGAACCACTGAAGTTCTTCCACTTCTCTGGGTATTCACCGGACAAACCTGCGACCTACTCCAAACACTCTGGGACACGGCCGAGAGTTCTGTTCGAAGACAGTCCGAGCATCGCCCGGCTCTGCCATGAGTACGGCCAGCTCCTGCTGGAGAACGGTTACGACACCGTCAAGAAGCATGCCTACCCGTACAACACGGCTGCCGCGGGCTTAACGATCGATCGGCCTGCACGGCGCGCCTACCTTGCTGCCGCTACTCACCGAGACGACGGCGGCCTTGGCCTGGCCGATCCCTGGGACCAGCACAACCCGGAGGCATTTGTCTCGTTCCTCAACGAGACCGAACCGGGAGCGCCGGTTCCCGAACTCACCCGCTACCTGGCGTCGCTCTACCGAACACGTGCCGACATCGAGGCTCATATCCCCTACGGCCTCGGCGGAGGTGTGTCGGACTTCCTCAGGTGGGTGACGGTCGACGGCCCAGAAGGAGCTGGCGTGCCACCGGTCTTGATGCCGGCGCTCAGCCCATCCTCCGTGCCGACGTATCCGACCGAAGCGCTGAAACCCGGCGTTAACTTCACCGGCTATGTGTTGGCTGAAAGCGGCACCGGCGAACATGCCCGACTGTTGATCAAGGCGCTGAAGACGACCGACGTCCCGTACTCGGTCCTGCCATACCGGAAGATCCTGAGCCGCCAACAGGTACCGCTGTCCGATCGGGGCCACAAAGAACCGATCTTTGACATCAACCTGATTTCGGTCAACGCGGATCAGACCCCGACCTTCTTCGACGATGTACCGCCAGGCCTGACCAAGGACCACTACAACATCGGGTTTTGGGCGTGGGAAGTCAATGAGTTTCCCGACGAGATGGCTCACGCCGCCGACCTGCTCGATGAGGTCTGGGCAAACTCGACGTTCTCGGCGCGGGCAATCGCCGACAAGGTAAACGTCCCGGTGTTTGCGTTGCCGCTCCCGATCGAAGCGCCACAAGCCCCTGCCTACACCCGTGAACAGGTCGGCTTTGGCGATGAGTTCACCGTCCTGTTTTGCTTTGACTACTACTCGGTGTTCGAGCGCAAGAACCCGATCGGCCTGGTCAACGCCTTCGTCTCGGCCTTCCCCGAGAGCTCCGAAAACGCCAAGTTGGTCATCAAGACCATCAACTCAGACGTGGACCCCGCCAACCATGCGCTGCTCGTCGAGGCGTGCGCGGGTCGATCGGACATCGAGATCCGGGACGGGTACGTCGAACACGCTTTTCAGCAGGCCCTCATCGCCCACTGCGACTGCTACGTCTCGCTCCATCGGGCTGAAGGATTCGGTCTGACCCTTGCAGAGGCTATGGCCCGCGCCGTACCGGTGATCGCGACGGGTTACTCCGGCAACTTGGACTTCATGGACGACGCCAACAGTTTGTTGGTGCCCTACACCCTCGCTCCGGTTCCGTTCGGGGCCGGGCCCTACCCCATTACCGCCGACTGGGCCGAACCCGATTCGGCCGTTGCAGGTGCCTTGATCCGGCGCGTTTTCGACGACCCGGTTCGGGCCAAGGAACGAGCGGTCTCGGCACGATCACAGATTCTGGCGGAACATGGCATTCCCGCCCGAGCAGCCTTTATGTCACGACGCCTCAGGGAGATTCGCAGCACGATGAACACCACTCCGGGAGCTCCGCAACCGCAAGCCGCTCCGCAAGCAGCAAAAACTGCGGGAGAGCTGGTTGCCGAGGCAGGCGCCCTCATCAGCCGGGGACCCGGCGGCGAAGGCGCCGTGCGGTTCGGTCAAGTCGGCACGGTGATGAAGTCGGTGTCCGGGCGGACGATTCTTCACGAACGGCATCATCAGAACGATGTCGACATGATGCTCGCTCAGGCAGTGCTCGCCAATGAACGACAAGTCGCCGAAGTCAAGGGCGAGATTTCTCGCCTCGAGGACCGCATTGAGCACCTCACCGATTGGATTCGGACCCTGCATGCGCGTCTGGACGACGCGGCGGGTCGTACAGATCTGCCGACGCGCTTGGACGAGATCGAACGCTCTGCGGCGATGCAGCAGCAATGGCTTCGCAGCACCGAACAAGACCTGGGCGCGGCGGTCCGGCAGGTGCGTGACCGGGTCGATTCCATCAGCGACCAGCAACTAAAGATCTTGAGCGACCTGGTTAAGGACAGCGACTAACGAGCGAGCAGGTCAGCCGCCGACCCTCGACCTGGGACAGTCGACCAAGCGGCTGGACAGCGCGCGAACAGACGTTGGTGCGCGGTTCGGAGCTTTCGGCCGTTCATGATTGCTATGGTCAACGCACTTGGCGCGCCCGACGTCGCGGATAGGCACCTTCACAGGACGACACCCGCATACCCGGCCACCAGGAACAACATTCGCTCCGTCCACTCTTGAAGGGAATCTCGATGAAGCGCCTGATACTTCTGCTTGCTCTTGCGCTGGCGGCAACCGCTTGCGGCTCTGACAGCGACGACACAAACGCCGATGGCGACACCACAACCACTGAAGCATCCGACGCTGAGGCCTCCGAAACGACTGAGGCAGGCGACGAGACAACGACAACCGCCGCCCTAGACGACGCTAAATCCGAAGGGACGTCTAAGAGCGGTAAAAGCCGTTCCGACAGCAAGGACGACGAGGTCGAAATCGCCGGATTTGAAGACATCGAAACGTGCGCCGGTATGAGCGAGTACCTGGTCGATCTGGTCGACGAGAACGTCACCCGCCTGAACGACATCCCGATCGATGAGGCCGAGAACCTGGACGAAGAAGAACTCCTCGGAACCTTTAACGACTTCGACGACCAGGCATTTGATCAGCAGACCGACGACTTGGGTTGCGACCAGGCGGACCTGTTTGAAGACGTCTGTGCCGGGTTCGAAGAGATCGAAGCCGAAACCCGCACCGCTGAGATCATGATCGACTCGATCGTTGAATCGACCTGCAGTTCGCCCGGAGGCACCACCTCTGACACCACGGGGGACGCGACCGAGGAAGCCTCCGTCGAGCTACCCGATCCTGCAGACGTTGAGGTCAGCACCGAGTTCTGCGACGTTGTCCGTACGCTCGACGTTGAACTCGACCCGGACGACCCGTCATCTGTGGCCACGGCTTTCCGAGACATCGCCGAAGTCGCCCCCGATGAGGTTTACGACCAGTTTGACGTCGTGGCCACGACTGCGGAAGCGGTCAGCTCAGGAGCATCTGGACCTCCCGCCGGTATCACGCAAAGTCAGTTTGCTGAAGCGCTCGACTTCACCTCCGCGGTGATGGAAGAACAGTGCGGCATCCAGATGTGACGTACCGGGACGTCCTCTGACGTCGCCCTGCCATCGGGAGGTGGTGGTGCGGTCATCTGCCGTCCCCATCCAACGACAGACAACGGTCGGGGTTCTTTGAACCCCGACCGATTGTTTTTCAGGCCACTTGGTGCGGGCGCATCCCGACCCGAAGCAGAACCTGCTTCATTCGAACCGTGACTCACTGCGTAGGCTGGCCGGCAATGAGCGACTTTTTAGAGGCCCTGAACCAGCGCGTCCTGATCTTTGACGGGGCGGCCGGGACCAACTTGCAGAACGAGAATCTGACCGCCGACGACTTTGGCGGCCCAGACCTCGAAGGGTGCAACGAGATCCTGGTCGAGACCCGGCCCGATGTGATCGAGCGCCTCCACCGATCCTTTTTCGAAGTGGGCTGCGACGCCGTCGAGACCAACACCTTTGGCAGCTTCGCCAGCGTGTTGGCCGAGTACGGAATCGCCGAGAAGGCCTATGACCTGTCGGCAACGGCAGCGCAGCTGGCCCGGGGGGTGGCCGACGAGTTCACCACACCTGAGCGTCGCCGCTTCGTCATCGGCTCGATCGGCCCGGGCACGAAGATGCCGTCGCTCGGTCACACCGCGTTCGCCAGCCTCCGGGACGACTACACCACCCAAATCCGCGGGTTGTTAGACGGCGGCGTGGACGTCCTACTTGTCGAAACCGTGTACGACCTGCTGCAAGCAAAAGCCGCACTTATCGCGGCGCGTCAAGCGATGCGCGACGTCGGACGCGACGTACCGCTCATGGTCCAGGTGACAATCGAAACCACGGGCCGCATGCTGATGGGGACCGAGATCGGCGCGGCGTTGACCGCTCTGGAGCCGATGAAACCGGACGTCATCGGCATGAACTGCGCGACCGGGCCAGATGAGATGGCCGAACATCTCCGCCACCTGTCCCAGCAATCGCGCACCTTCCTCTCTGCTCTTCCGAACGCGGGTATGCCTTCGATCGTGGACGGCCATACGCACTACGACCTCACGCCGTCCGCCCTCGCCGACGCGCACGAACGCTTCGTTACCGAGTTCGGGCTAAACATCGTCGGAGGCTGCTGCGGCACGACCCCCGAGCATCTGAAGGCGGTCGTTGAACGGATTGGCGTGCGCGCGCCGGTCGAGCGTCACCCCGTCCACGAGCCGTCGGTGGCGTCGATCTACTCCCCCGTCACCCTTCAACAGGACACGAGCTTCCTCGTCATCGGTGAGCGCTCAAACACAAACGGCTCCCGCGATTTTCGCGAGGCACTACTGGCCGACGACCTCGACACGTGCCTGCAGATTGCGAAGGACCAGGTCAAAGAGTCTGCCCACGTGCTCGACGTCTGTGTTGACTACGTCGGACGTGACGGTACGGTCGACATGGCCAACATCATCGAACGGTTCGCAACCCAGATCCCGATCCCCCTCGTGCTCGACTCGACCGAGCCCGAGGTCATGGAAGCGGGCCTGCAGCTGATCGGCGGACGTCCCATTCTCAACTCGGCCAACCTTGAGGAAGGCGAAGAACCCGGGACGCGGTTTGATCGTGTGATGAATCTGGCCCGCCAGTACGGCACGGCAGTCATCTGCTTGGCGATTGACGAAGAAGGCCAGGCCCGTGACGTCGACTGGAAGTTGCGCACCTGCCGCCGCATGTACGACCTGGCCCAGGAACGATATGGCCTCGAGCCGGGCGATCTGATCTTCGACGCGTTGACTTTTCCGCTCGGTGCGGGCACCGAGGACCTCCGCGGCGACGCGAAAGCGACCATTGAGGCTATCCAACGCATTAAGACCGAACTTCCGGGCAGCTTTACAACCCTCGGCGTGTCAAACGTCAGCTTCGGACTCAAGCCCGCCGCCCGAACCGTGCTCAACAGTGTGTTCCTCAACGAGTGCGTCAAAGCAGGGCTCGACTCGGCGATCGTTCACGCCGGACGCGTCTTACCAACCCACAAGATCCCCGAGGAGCAACTCAACGTCTGCCTCGACCTCATCTATGACCGACGCAGACCCGGCTACGACCCGCTGACGACCTTGCTCGATCTCTTTGAAGACGTCAATCTGAGCGAGGCGGTCAAAGAAGACCGCTCCGGATGGACCGTCGAACAACGTCTGGAAGCGCGGATCGTCGACGGCGATCGGGATGGGATCGAAGACGACCTCGACCTGGCGCTCCAAACCCACGACGCACTGTCGATCATCAACGATGTGCTGTTGGCCGGGATGAAGACGGTCGGCCAACTGTTCGCGTCCGGAGATATGCAACTGCCGTTCGTGTTGCAGTCGGCCGAGACTATGAAGGCGTCCGTGCGCCACCTGGAACCACATATGGAGCAGGCGGACGCGGGCGGCAAAGGTGTCGTCGTGCTCGGCACCGTGAAGGGCGACGTCCACGACATTGGTAAGAACCTCGTCGACATCATCTTGACCAACAACGGTTACACCGTCCACAACCTGGGCATCAAGGTGCCGGTCGGCGACTTCATCGCAAAGACCCGCGAACTCGACGCGGACGCTGTCGGCATGTCGGGGCTGTTGGTGAAGTCGACGCTGATCATGCGCGACAACCTTGAAGAGTTCAACCGGCAAGGGATGAGCGATGTCGCGGTGCTGTTGGGCGGCGCCGCGCTGAACCGGACCTATGTCGAAGTCGATATGCGAAAGGTCTATGAAGGACGCGTCTTTTACGGCAAGGACGCCTTTGAAGGCCTTTCTGTGATGGAAACGCTCCGTTCGGGTGACTTCGGCGACGAGTACGGCCGCGAACTGGGTGGACGAAAGCTGCCACAGCGCAAATCTGAGCGGGCCGGCGACACGGCCCCCGTCGAAGTCCCGGCACGCTCCGATGTAGCGACGGACAACGAGATCTTTGTACCACCTTTCCTCGGATCCCGCGTGGTGAAGGGCATCGCCCTGGATGAGATTGCTGGCTACGTCAACGAGACAGCGTTGTTCCGCAACCAGTGGCAGTACCGGCCGGAAGGCGGCGAGAGCGACGCCGAGTTCAAGGACCGGATCCGCGGCACGTTTCGCGAGGTCCTGGCCGAGGCGCAGCGACAACACGTCCTTGCCCCGGCGGTCGCGTACGGCTACTTCCCCGCTAACTCAGACGGCGATGATGTGATCATCTGGTCCGATGGTGACCGGCGGACGGAACGGATCCGCTTCCGCTTTCCACGCCAGCAAAAGGGGCGATTCCTGTGCATCGCCGACTTCTTCAGGCCGGTCGATTCTGGTGAAGCCGACTACGCCGCGTTTCACGTTGTCACACAAGGCCAGAACATCACGCCATACGAGCAGGCCCTCTTCGCAGGTGACGAGTACGCCCGCTATCTGTTGTTCCACGGACTTGGCGTCGAGATGGCCGAGGCACTGGCCGAGTATTGGCATCGGCGGATCCGCGAGGAATGGGGTTTCGCCGACCAGGACGGACCATCCCTGTCTGGCCTGTTTAAGCAGCAGTACCGAGGCGGACGCTATTCGTGGGGGTACCCGGCCTGCCCCGACCTCGACGACCAGGTCAAGGTCGCTGACCTGCTCGATATCGAACGGATCGGCGTGAAGGTGTCTGAGGAGTTCGAACTACACCCCGAACAGTCGACCAGCGCTCTGATCTGCCACCACCCCGAAGCCAAGTACTTCATCGCCTAATTGACTAAATGGGATGTGGCGTTGAACCTCCGGCGCTACATCTCGGTCGCACCCATGCCGTCGGGCCAGCTCAGGGCATGCGGTCCGCGGTGTTTTTGTCGGGGGCTACCTGGCTGACACACCCGTTCCCTAGAGTGTCGTCGCGCCTCCGAACGCGGGGCGATCACGCCTCGTCCAAGGAGCCCAAAGTAATGAACCCACAGACCCTCGAACGCGCCCAGGTCGTTGCCGCTCAAGTCTTAGCAAACGTTCAAGCCGACCAGTTGGACAACGCCACCCCTTGTGACGCCTGGAAGGTCAACCAACTCATCGATCACATGGTCGGCGCCCAGCACTGGGGGCGGACCGCGCTGCAAGGCGTCGAGATGACCGAGACGGGCGAAGGCGCTTCGGGCGCCGACTTCAATGCAGCATTCGCTCAAGCCGCTTCGGACTGCCTGGCGGCCTACAGCGAAGATGGTGCGCTTGGTAAGACCGTGAATCCCGGTTTCGGCGATATGCCGGCCATGGCGATGCTCGGCTTGGTCTCCACCGACACATTCACCCATGCTTGGGACTTGGCCGTCGCCACCGGTCAGGACTCAAACCTGGACCCGGAACTGGCAGCCATGCTCTTGGCGGGGGCGCGCATGTCGATCCAAGACTCGTTCCGCAGCGAAGAGGGCTCAATCTTTGGTTTTGAGCAGGTCGCTCCAGAGGGCGCCCCGGCCGCAGACCAATTGGCAGCCTTCCTCGGCCGGACCGTCAAGTAAGCAACCCCCACTACAGAAGGAGGGGCTGCCATGCCCATCTTCGAATCGCATGTTCCCGGGTCGCCGTGCTGGGTGGACTTTCAGTCGACCGACGTGGAGGCGGCTACAAAGTTCTACCAGGCGGTGTTCTACTGGCAGGTCGAGCCGCAGTTCGACGACCAGGGCAATCAGGTCTACACGATGTTCAAGCTCAACGGAGCCAACGTCTGCGGGGGCGGCGCAATGCCTCCCGGGGCGCAAGGACGACCGTCCACCTGGAATACCTACATTCGGGTCCTCGACGTCGGCAAGGCGGCGCAGGACGTCATCGAAGCAGGTGGCACCGTCGCCATGCCTCCGATGGAGGTCATGGACTCGGGCAAGATGGCCGTGTTCCTCGACCCGACCGGTGCCGCGTTTTGCGCCTGGGAGCCTCACAAGCACCAGGGCGCCCAGATCTGCAACGAGCCCAACACCTGGTCCTGGAGCGAGCACCTGTCCGACGATCCCGAGACGGCGACCGCGTTTTATGGGCGACTCTTCGGATGGACCTATGACGAGCAGGATATGGGCCCGATCGGCACCTACCGGGTGATCGAAGGTGGCGAGAACGGCGGCTGGGGCGGCTTCATGAATATGCCTCCAGAGGTTTGCGGGTTGGCGCCCAACCACTGGATGGTCTATTTCACCGTCAGCAACACCGACGAGACCATCGCCCTCGTCAAAGACAACGGCGGCACGGTTCTGGAAGACCCTATGGTGGTCCCGGGCGTTGGCACCATTGCGGTGCTCGCCGACCCGACCGGTGCTGCGTTCTCAACGTTGCAACCCGAACTGCCAGCAGACTGAACAAATCGATCCCTCGGCTGAGGGATCCCTAACGCAACACAGATGGTCCGGCACCCACCGCGGTGCCGGACCATCTGTGTGTACTGCCAACCACTTTCTCCCTCGGCAAGGTCCTTGCGGTCGATCTCAATTTTCCTCGGTCAGGCGTCGCGCCAAAAAACAGCGCGATACGTTCCGGCGATAGTTCTGGACCGAAAACCCCTTCTCAGTGGCTTATTTTTTGTGGCGCCCGCTGGCCCCCGGGAAGGCGCCCGTTGCGATGCCATCGAGCGTCAGCGCTCCGGTCCCGTCATCGTGATTCGCCTCGAGGCACGAAGGTAGGCAGACGTGGATTGGCCCAAGCTCGGCAACTTTGTTCACCTCGATCGCCACAAGGTGACGGCTGACGCCTTCAAGAAGGACGCTGTGTCGGGCGCTGTTCTCGGAGCCCAGGTGGTCCCCGACGCCCTGACGGCTGGTCTGATCGCCAACATCAATCCCACCTACGCCCTCTACGGGAACATGATGGGCATGGCCGGAGGCGCGCTGTTCACCGCGTCGCCGACGATGACAATCGGCGTCACGAGCGCAATGGCGGCGATCATTACCGATGTCCCAGGCGTGCAGAACGCCGACGACCCCGGCAAGGCATTGTTCATGCTGTCGATCCTGGTTGGGATCGTGATGATCGCCATGGGACTGGCCCGGGCCGGCACAGCGCTGAGATTCGTCTCTCGCGCTGTCCTGGTTGGCTTTGTGACCGGCGTGGGGCTGAGCATCATGGTCGGCCAGTTGCCCGATATCACCGGTTACGCGGCCAAAGGCGATACCCACCTCGCACGCCTCTTTGATCTGACCATCCATTTTTGGGAGATCAAGCTACCCACGCTGCTTGTGGGAGTTGGCTGTATTGCGCTGATCGGTTTGATGGTCCGGATGAAGCTCGGGGCCATGAGCTTGGTGTTACCAATCATCATCATGTCGGTCATCAGCACGGTGTTGGACTTAGACGTCCAATACTTGCGGGACGTTGCGAAGGTTCCGTCAAAGCTTCCCCTCCCTATGCTCCCCGACTTTGGAGCGATCCCGAACCTGATCGTCCCCTCCATCTCGCTGGCCTTCGTCGGGGTGATTCAGGGTGCTGCTGTGAGCGCGAGCGCGCCCAACCCCGATGGGACAATTCCAGACGCGTCGGGCGATTTTTTTGGGCAAGGTGTCGCCAACATCGTTGCGGGGATCTTTCGAGGCATGCCTGTGGGCGGCTCGATGTCGTCGACGGCGATCCTCCAGGCGGGGCATGCGGCGACGAGGTGGGCCAAGATCTACTCGTCGGTTGTTATCGGGGTGATCATCGTGTCGCTCGGCCGATACGTGAACAATTCCGCCATGCCAGCGCTTTCGGGCTTGTTGGTCGTGATTGGTTATCAGACGATCAATCAGAAAGATGTGCGCGCCGTTTGGCGATCGGGCCAGACCCAGCGGGTGACGATGGGCTCCACGATCGCCCTGAGCCTTTTGCTCCCTTTGCAGTACACGGTGCTCGTCGGGGTTGTGCTGTCCGTCTTGTTGTTTGTGATGCAGCAATCACAACATCTGACCGTTCGGCAGTTGGTCGACAACGGCGACGAAACACTCGAACTCGAACCTCCCGACACGTTGCCCGGGGGCCAGGTGGTGGTGCTGCAGCCGTACGGGAGCTTGTTCTTTGCGACGGCTCCGCTCTTAGATCAGGCACTGCCTCAGATCGACGCATCTTCTGGGGGCTCGGTCGTCATTCTTCGCCTAAGAGGTCACGACAACATCGGCAGCACACTGTCCAACGCCCTGCACAGATATGCCCACCGATTGGACACCGTCGGCTCGCGACTCATGCTGGTGACGGACTCAGAGCCGATCAAGGTCGAACTGGCGGCCAGCAGCGTCGGCTCGCTCATCGACGACGACCACATCTTCTTCGGTGACGAACACGTGGGGCGCGCTACCGGCAAGGCAATGGACCTTGCTCAGGAGTGGGTGGAGCAACAACGATCCCATCCGGACG
>CXWK01006777.1_pt1 | contig 11411 bp, 10 predicted proteins | sample 590851 | NCBI WGS metagenome assembly CXWK01 (sample SAMEA3498364, study PRJEB10139) | wastewater metagenome | biome: wastewater treatment plant; material: activated sludge | place: Denmark | collected 2014-08-01
CTTTCTCATTTTCAAAAAAATGCCAAAGGTATTATAATTGTAATCAAACAGCTTATGGAAAAAACAAGATATTCGGTAGAATTTAGTCATATATACACAAATGAAGTATTTAGCAACGAGCACAAGCAAAGTGTGGTAAACCTAAATTCATATTTGCCAAATTTGCAGAAAGATCAATATCAGACTTGTATACTTATTGATGATTATAATCCCAATGAAGACCTCTTGGATCAGAAGGATTTTTTTAATAAACTAAAAAGTCTCGATGCTACACCAGATTATTATGCGTACGAAGCTGATATGGCGAACTACAAAAACGAAATGCTCAGATTAATCCAAAATAAGAAAATATTCAAACAATACAACCGATATATTGATGAAAAGAACACACTTCCGTGCTCATTTATGACGGCAATTTGGTATCTAATAAGATTAGGGGCATTGGCTGATGACGGGATTATTAAGAGCAAAAAAGAGTCATTCGTACCGTCTGCAAATCTAATTAATATATTACCTGAAAGATTTAGAGCCGTAGAAAACAAAACAATAAAACTAATTGATTCCACGAAATATTCAAATTATGTAGGCAATATTGATTACATATTCTTTAATGGGGATAAATAATATATGTCTTTAAGATTGTTTGCATACATATTTACTTTTGTAGCCATATTAGTAATTGGACTAATAGTAATTGCAAATAATAGAAACAATATTCAAAATAGGGTGTTTGTATTATTTTTAGCTACTACAAATATGTGGGTACTTTCATTGATATTTGCAGATAACTCTAGCTCTACTCAAGTTGCATTATTAGCAAGTCAAGCAGCATATATTTGTGCTGTACTTATGGCATATGCTCTTTTATATTTCTCTTTTGTATTTCCCAATACTAATCGGCTACCTTCAAAAATAAATCTTATTTTATTATTGATATTACCTATAATTCTTATATTGCCAGTCGGATCTGGTCTAATTATTCAATCTGTAAAAATTGAAAATTACGGCGCAAATGTAACGCCAGGACCATTTTATACTGTTTTTCTAATATACGTTTTAATCTACGCGGGGTGGGCTGTATTTAATATATTGAGGAGTCTCAAGACTTCACATGGTAGCGAAAAAACTCAAGTTCAGTTTATGGTTCTAGGTATCACTATCTCTACTATATTAGTTATAGTCACCAATATAATACTAGTAGTTTTTGGAATTTCATCGCTTGGTTTCTTAGGTCCTCCGTCTATTTTAATATTTATTGGTGCAACAGCGTATGCAATAGTAAGACACAGATTATTTGATATCAGATCGGTAGTAGCAAGGTCTCTAACGTATTTGCTCTCTATCGGGTTGATTGTAATTATATACTCGCTAGTTGCATTCAATCTATCAAATCTTATAATCAAAGACTGGCCAGCGGGCGCAAAAGAGACTTTCTATTCAATACTTGCTGTGATACTAGCACTTACATTTGCACCTATACTAAGATTCTTCAGTAAAGTAACCAACGCTATTTTCTATAGAGACAAGTACGATGCTCAACAGCTGGTAAATAGTATTGGTCAGATCATGGCGAGTGAGATAGATCTAGATAAGCTATCTAGCAGAGTAATAAATGAATTGTGCAAAGAAATGAAGATCGAGAAAGGTGAAATCGTTGTTTTTGGTGAGAAGCAACTATTCTACGAAAACAATGCATTTAAGAAAGGTGATAGCGAGATAACACAAAAAGAACTTCGCAAGTTTGGAAGGACTATGGGTGTTTACGATCTATTGCAGACAGGTGAACGCAAAGAGTTAATGCACGAATACGGTATAAGTGTTAGCTTGCCGCTAAAAACTGGCGACAAATTTATGGGCTACTTACTACTAGCCAATAAAAAAAGCGGTGATATCTATAACACCGAAGATATTAAAGTACTAGAAATTATTGGTAGTGAACTAAGTGTAGCCATACAAAATGCTCTTAGCTATAAAGAGATACAGCTATTTAGCGAAACTCTAGCCGAGAAGGTACGACAACGAACTGGACAGCTCAAAAACGCCAACGATCAACTCAAAATACTCGACCAAGCCAAGGATGAGTTTATATCTATGGCATCTCATCAACTTCGTACACCACTCACCACAGTAAAGGGCTATGCTAGTATGCTCGACGAAGGTGACTTTGGTAAACTCTCCAAGGAGCAAAAAGAACCAGTTCAACTTGCGCTGGATGGTGCCAATCGTATGGCTCGACTTATCGACGATCTTCTCAATGTTAGTCGTATGGACGCCAATAGATTCTTCTTAGAAGTTGCTAGTATTGATTTAGCTAAAGTAGTTGATCAAGAAATTGCTCAATTACAAAACATAGCGCAAAGTAAAAATGTAAAACTAAACTACAAACCACCAAAGACCAAGTTGCCAGAAATTCGTCTCGACGAGAACAAAACTCGTCAAGTCATTATGAACTTGGTAGACAATGCCATACATTACTCACAACCACCTAAAGGTGGAGGAGAGGTGAATGTGAGTCTAGAGCTCGACGGCCAGCACGCGATATTTATTGTAAAAGATAATGGTATTGGTGTACCAGAAAAGGTCAAAAACCGACTGTTTACCAAGATGTTTAGAGCCAACAATGCCAAAGAGCTTCGACCAGATGGCACCGGGCTCGGTCTGTATCTTGTAAAAAGAGTGGTCCAAGATGAAGGTGGAGAACTTATCTTTGAGAGTACTGAGGGCAAAGGTAGTACATTTGGATTCACACTACCACTCAGTGGTGTACCCAAAGAAATTGAAGACAAGAGTCGCAAGATAGGTGCAAAAGTAGCCTCTAGCTCAAAGTCTTAGGTAGAAATCTTTAATGCTCTAGTCTTGAGGACTTCTAGACCAGGCAGTTTCTTACCAGCTAGTAGTTCTAGGCTAGCACCACCACCGGTCGATACGAAACCAAATTCTTCAGCTAAGTTGTGTTGGTCTACGAAGGCAGCAGTGTCTCCACCTCCTACTATAGTCTGAGCCTTAGAGCTTATCATCGCATGAGCCAAGTCTTTACTTGCTACTGCGAAGACCGGTATCTCTGCTATACCTAGAGTGCCATTCCAAAATATCGTTTTACTATTCTGTACTACTTCGTCAAAAACCTCCATTGTAGCTGGACCAACATCAAGCGCCATATCACCTGGCTTGAGTTTGCTGACATCTACAACTCTACCGTGTTGTCCGGTCTTGGCTTGCTTGGCTATCACTAGGTCAACTGGCAATACTAGTTCTACTTTGTTCTTTTTGGCCAAATTCATTATTTTTGCGGCAGCTTTCAGATTAGTTTTTTCGACTATTGAAGATCGCATATTGTTTCCAAGCGTTGCCAAAAAAGTATTGGCCATGGCGCCACCCAATAGTAGAGTATCTACGTGCTTTATTAGTTCCTCCAATACCTCTATCTTATCTGATATCTTTACGCCACCAACAATTGCAGTATATGGGCGCTTGGGTTTGTGCATAAGCATCTCAAATGTTTCGTATTCTTTTTGTACTAGTAACCCGGCAGCATGAGGCAAAAGCCGCGCTATACCAACAGTACTGGCATGTGCACGATGAACTGCAGCAAATGCATCGTCTACGTATACTTCTGCTAGATCAGCCAATTGAGCTGCAAACCGGCCATTGTTCTTCTCTTCTTCTGGGTGAAAGCGCAAGTTTTCTAGTAACATTATATCTCCGGCTCGTAAGTACTCAGCCTCTTTTTGTACAGCCTCACCTATACAGTCATCTAAAAATATCACATCTCTACCCAGTAGACGGGGTAGTAGCTTGGCTACTGGCCGTAAGCTAAGACTTTCTACTGCTTTTCCATTTGGTCTACCGTTGTGGCTAGCAAGAATTATAGAGCAGTTTTGATCTAATAAGTAATTTATTGTATCTAGACTAGCCCGAACTCTAAATTCATCTATGATCTTGCCGTTTTCTACTACATTATAATCCACACGCAAAAAAACACGTTTATTGGCAACATCAATATCATCAAGCGTAAGTAGTTTGCTCATGTATTTATTTTAGCACGAGCAAGTTGATAATTAGATCAATGTTTTAAAATAACTCCAAAAGTGAATAATGATTGTAGCGAATAGTATTCCGTACCACACAAACAATATATTGAAGTGCTGGCGCTGTAAGAAATCTACAAACTTAGTCTGCCCATTCGAATATTTGATATTACCAGCTCGCAAATTGTATAGCGTTGTATATAAAAATATGGGTATTGTTATCGTCCACACCAACATGCAATAAGCACAAAGCGAGCCTATTACAAATACACTCTCGAAAAACAACCAGTGTACAAATACTACCCCCAACAAGCTACCAAATTCTAAGCCGAGCATAAACCATCGCTTGTATCTTGCACCAGCTAACATACCAACGCCAATTGTAATTACTACAGCAAAGCTAGCTATACCTATTAGTGGGTTAGGAAAGCCAAACAACCCAGCTTGAGATGACTTCATTATATTGGTACAGCTTAGTATTGGGCTAAGATTGCAACTAGCCACATAAGTAGGCTTTATAAGGAGTTGTATCTTTTCTAATGTAAGTACAAAAGATGCTAGCAGCCCAATAGACCCACCAACTATTAAAATAATAGGGAAAATGCGGTCTAAAAATGCGTAGTTGTTTTTATTTGCCATAAAGCTATATTAGCAAATATTTATTAATAAATATATCTTGTATATATATGAAAAGAGCCCCGACCGGAGTCGGGGACTCTAGTCGGGGCTTGTTGCTACGCGACGTACTTGTCGGGGAATGCCGCGCTGGCATCGATGCCGTTGAGGTACTTGGCCCCGGCGGGGCAGTCGGGCTTTTTGCGCAGGTTGTCAGAGATGGTCATGGCGACCGAGTTGACCTCATTGAGCAGCTCGATGAGCTTGTCGATGCAGATACGCAGCATCTCCCAGTCTTCTTCTTTGGCGAGACCAGAGACGCCACCGATGTAACCCATGTGGTGGCCGGCACCTTCCCAAGGGAAGTCACCGGGTCGCACGCGGTCTTGCTGGGTCTCGGCCCTGGCGGAGTTGAGCCCGGTGCGAAGCACGAAGCGCAACTTGCCCTTGACGTTGTCGTAGGTGCCGTTCGCGGCAGTGGCGATGCCCCAATCACCGATGTGGGCGACGATCAGCTCGGAGCCCTGTGGATGGCGCCAGCTCTGCTCGAGCTCGACGAGGTTGTCGTTGTTGAGGATGACCAGCGTCATCCCCTTGTCGGGGAATCGACCTTCGAACATCTCGGTGAACTCGCCGTTGAACCAGTCCATGAACATGTCATGGACGTTCACTCCAAACACATTGTGCAGATTCATGTTGTCTCAATTCTTGGGTTCGGGTCGCAGGTAGCGACCAAGAGCAATATAATATCACAATATATCAAAAAAATCAACTATTTTATCGATGTTTGTGCAAGAAACTAAATAAACTCAAATGGTGATCCCAAGGGGAGTCGAACCCCTGTTGCCAGGATGAAAACCTGGTGTCCTAACCACTAGACGATGGGACCATCACCTAAGTTTATTGGTGTATATAGCCATTTAACAGATAGAATAATATCATATATCGGCTTATATCTCAATATTTACTTGATAAGAGCATAACAATTATTGTATAGTATATATTATTAATAAAACAAAAGGGGAAACATGCCACCAAGCGAAGGACCACCAGTAAGAGATGATGATAGAAGACTTACACTTCAAGATGTAGGCGCCAAAAGAGATATTGGTGTACACCCTGCATACCGTGCCAAGCAAGACAAAGCAATGAGAAGCCTAGAAGGCAAAAGCAAAAAACCAAGAGCCAAGATGTCATTCGGTAGGAAATTAAGTATTTTAGGTGGAACTACTGCCGCAGTAGTAGGTCTTGCTCAGTGGAATGCCAGTGCTACAAATAGTGAAATAGACCCTGTACAGGTCTCTCAGGCCAACGAACAAAACGAAACACCTCAACACGTGGAGTCCGATCTAAAGCCAGGTGATGTTATCGATGTGCTTACCGAAAATTATTTTCAATTTAGTACTAGCAGTGTAAATGTGCGCACTAGCCCAGAGGCAGTCGATGCCAGTGAATCAGAAGATGACAATCTGGCAGATGTACCAGAATTTGGTGCTGGTCAAACCATCACAGTCTTACATGCGATGGTTGTACCAGATCTAAGAAACCCTTCTAATGGTAATTGGTATGGGTTTATGGATAGCGACGGTAGAATGTATTATGTGAACGGCCAAGCTCTCGGTGAATCAGGGGTAGTGATAAATGAGAGTACTCAACAAGTAACAATTCAAGACACTACAGAAAATGGCGCACTAGCTACAGATGCCAATGGTTTGCACGCAACCGTAGCAACGGCAGTCATTAGTACATAGTAAGCTAATTATTCTTAGTATCAACTAGAATAATGCTTATGGTCTGATGTATCATAAGTATATGAGCACAGACGCCTCGACATTTAAACGTACCAAAATTATCGCCACCATTGGACCTGCTTCCGAGGAAAAGTTAGAATCTCTTCTAGCCTCTGGTGTAAATGGCGTAAGGCTCAATCTAAGTCACAATACGCATGCTTGGCACGCCGGCATTATCAAGAAATCACGCGAAGCAGCTCAAAAGCTCGATCGCTCGGTTGCAATTATCGCAGACCTACAAGGCCCCAAGATACGTCTTGGCAAACTCAACTCTAAAGGTGTAGAACTGAGGGCCGGACAAAAAGTAATATTTTGTACACAAGATAAGTGCGCAGAAGGGCATCTGCCTATTCAATACGATTTTACTCATCTAGTGAAAAAAGGCGATACCATTATGTTACGAGATGGTACCATAGAGACCAAGGTAATTTCTACCGCAAAAGGTGAGATAACTGCAGAAGTACTCAACTCTGGTAAGGTTTCTAGTAACCACGGTATAAATTTGCCAGATACAGTATTTGACTCCAAAGAGATAATTACAAAAAAAGACTTAGATGATCTGAAGTTTATATATAAGAACGATGTTGATTATGTGGCACTCAGTTTTGTGCAAACAGCCAACGATATTGACCACGTACGCTCTCTTATACAAAAAAACAGATCAAGCGCCAAGATAATAGCCAAAATAGAAACTCGTTCGGCTACCAAAAACCTAGAGTCTATTATTTCTACTGCCGATGCTGTAATGATAGCGCGTGGTGACTTGGCTGTAGAGACTAGCAACGAAGATGTACCACTGATAGGTAGAGAGATAATACAATTAGCTCGAACCTACAAGAAGCCCGTAATAATGGCCACCCAAATGCTTGAGAGTATGATCTCCAGTCCCCAACCCACTCGAGCTGAAGTAAATGATATTGCAAGTGCAGTCGGTCTTGGAGTGAGCTGTGTAATGCTCTCTGGAGAGACAGCAGCGGGCCAATACCCATTACAAACCGTTCAACTTATGAAGCGTGTAATACTAAAAACAGAGAACTACTATGCAAACAATAGTCTTGAGCAAGATTTTATTACAAAAAGCAACGAAAACAACAATGGTAAAATAGCAACAACTGATGCCCAAACCAGTGTTAGTATGGCCGCGATTACCTTGGCTAAGCAAGTTGGAGCCAAACTGATACTGGCCGAAACTCTTACTGGATCGACTGCACTCTCTATAGCTTCACTCATGCCGCCAACTCCAGTGATTATTGCCAGTCCCAACAAAACTGTTTGCAATCAGATGGCTATAGTATGGGGAGGCAAGCCGTATCTGGTTTCTCAAAAGCAAAATGTAAGCGCCGGAATAGTCAAAAAACTAGTAAGTAAGAAGAATTTAAGCCAAGGAGACTGGGTAGTTCAGGTTTTTGGAACCCACTCTAGTGTTGTTGGAGGTACAGATACTGTACGGCTATTAGAGGTATAGTATAATAATGCTTATGGCTAATATACCCCCAAAGCTCATTGTCGGAAATTGGAAGATGAACACAACCATACCAGAAGGTTCGTTGTTATTTAGCCGACTTATAAAAGAACTGACTAATTTTACGTATCCAGAGATAGTTATCTGTCCTCCATATACTCATCTATATGCTTTATCTAAAGAGCTAGAACAATCCAAGGGACCACTCAATATTGAGCTCGGAGCGCAAAACATATCAGAATACGAAGAAGGACCATATACAGGAGAAATCTCAGCAACTATGCTACACAATGTTGCCAAATATGTAATTGTTGGTCATTCAGAAAGACGTAAATTCTTCAATGAAAGTGATGTCGTAGATGCCAAAAAGATTCAAATCGCAGTTCGCCATGGTCTTAAGTCGATACTGTGTGTCGGTGAGAACAAGCAAGAAAGAGCCGACGGGCACGCCAAACAAAAGGTGCTAGACCAATTGAACACAGATTTGTCTCATATCACCAGTCAAGAAACGAAAGATATCATAATAGCCTATGAACCGATATGGTCTATTGGTACAGGTAATTTTGCCAAGCCTGCCCAGGTAGAAGAAATGGTGTGGCTCATTCACCACAATCTTTTGGAGCAATTTGGGAGAATGGCTGGTTCAAAAGTACGTGTATTATATGGTGGAAGTGTCAACGCTGAAAATGCCAGAAGCTATCTCAGTATAAAGGGAGTTGATGGGCTGCTGGTAGGAGGAGCTAGTCTCAACTACAAACAATTTGCCAAGATAATAAGAGCAAGCGCTTAAAACTCTTAAAAATTTATAGCATATAAGGTATAATACAACCTATTATTAAGGAGAAATTATGTCATTACTAGATATTCCATACGGCGATAAAGCCCCAGAAGTCGTAAATACTGTTATAGAGAACCCCAAGGGAAGCCGATTAAAGATAGAGTTTGAACGCGAGCTTGCCAATTTTGTATTAGATAGAGTACATCAAACTCACTTAGGTAGTCCAAGTGATTATGGTTTTGTACCATCTACTCTCGACGAAGATGGTGATGCACTAGATATGTTACTGATATCAGACGACCCTATGCCAATGGGCTTAGTAGTACCGACCCGTGTTATTGGTGTGATGTATATGGTAGATTGTGGAGAAGTCGACAATAAACTTATAGGCGTACCAGCCGACGATAAGCATTATGACGATATTGTCGGCCTAGACGATATTGCCGAACACTGGAAACACTCTGTAAAACACTATTTTGAACACTACAAAGACCTCAAGGGTGATGTTGTTGAGATAAAAGGATTCGCTGGGCTAGACGAAGCCAAAGTCATTTTCAATGAATGTGTAGAACGCTACAACGAAAAATTTAAGAAATAGACCAAATGCAAACAAAACTCATTATCTTGAGAGGACAATCTGGCTCCGGCAAGAGTACAGTTGCCAAGAAGCTACAAAAAATATCCCAAAAACCAACATTTATAGTAGAACAAGATTATTACAAGAATGAACTAATAAGCCCAAGTATCGACATAGAGTCGAGTGCACGAAAAAGTTTGCAAATGACATTGATTATTTGTAACGTACTTAAACTGCTAGATAAAGGATATGACTGTATTGTAGAAGGTAATTTTAGCAATAGTGCTTATCAGACTATGTTTGACGAATTATTCAAACAACATCCATCTAATAATTTTATGTATTATTACAATATCTCATTCAAGGAGTCATTACGCAGACATAATACTCGTGATAAAAAACATGCGTTTGGGACCGATGAGATGAAAAAGTGGTATTTTGAGACTTCGGCATATGGTCACAGCTTTGAGAAAATCATACCTGAAGAATATTCTATGAACCAAACTATAGATATGATATTGAAAGACACAAAGCTGACTCTTAAGTAGCCTTGAATTGTAAACAATATGAGCGCTCTAGGTGTCTTAGATAGTTCGTATAGTACAATAGACTAATGTTAAAAGTATTAGAAGATCTCAACGAACAGCAACGCGAAGCTGTCTTGGCTATAGATGGGCCAGTATTGATGTTGGCTGGCGCAGGCAGTGGTAAGACCAAGACTCTTACTCATCGCCTAGCTTATTTGGTACAAGAGAAAAAGATTGACCCCGCCAATGTATTGGCAGTTACTTTTACCAACAAAGCTGCTGGTGAGATGCGTAGAAGAGTAGCACGTCTGCTCAAGTTCGACGAAGACAATACTCAATATATGCCGTTTTTGGGTACATTTCACTCTATAGCCAATCGAATATTACGTAGAGAAGCTGCCGAGATCGGCTTTAGTAGTAATTTCTTGATATATGACTCTAGTGATAGCCATGCACTCATAAAGACCATTATAAGAAAAATGCATCTCGACGAGAAGCAGATTACTCCTAGTGGAGTAGCCAATGTCATATCGAGCGCCAAAAACGAGCTAATTGGCCCCGGTGAGTACAAGCAATTTGCCACAGGTCGCTTACAAGAGATTGCAGCCGAAATATATCCAACTTACCAACTAGAGCTACAAAAAGCTGGCGCACTAGACTTTGACGATCTTATTATGCGACTCACTCTATTACTATCAGACAACGATAAGATTCGCGAAAAGTACCAACGTCAGTTCAAATATATTATGGTCGACGAATATCAAGACACCAACCACGCCCAATACCGACTTATACAATTACTAGCCAAGAATCATCAAAACATCTGTGTAGTAGGTGACGACTGGCAGAGTATTTACTCTTGGCGTGGCGCAAATTACGAGAATATACTCAATTTTGAGAAAGATTATCCCGAAGCCAAGATAGTAAAGCTCGAACGCAATTATAGAAGCACACAAATTATCTTGGATGCTGCTGGTGCTGTTATAAGCAGAAACAGTGCTCGAAGCGACAAGAAGCTTTGGACCAACGCTCAAAAAGGTGACCCTATACAAGTTGTACATGTGCGCGACGAGCTCGAAGAAGGTAGATTTATCATCCAAACTATTCAAGAACTTATCAAGAAAGACCCCAGATTGTCACTACACAACTTTGCGGTGTTATATCGAACCAATGCCCAGTCTCGAACACTAGAAGAATCATTCTTGCGCTATGGAGTTGCTTATCAAATAATCGGTGGAGTAAGATTCTATGAGCGCAAAGAAATAAAAGATACTTTGGCTTATTTACGATTTATATTTCAACCCAACGACCAAGTATCTTTTAATAGAATAGTCAATCTACCACCCAGAGGATTGGGACAAAAGAGTCTGGAATTATTCTCAGACTACAGCTCCAAATACGAAATGCCACTACTAGACTGTTTGGCTCAGGCTAGTGTAATAGAAGGGCTTAGCCCTAAGGCTGCCAATAGTTTTATGAGTCTAGCAAAGCTTATAGCTGATTTGCAGGAATCCTCAAAAACAATGGTGGTAAGCGATTTTATAGAATTGGTAATAAATAGATCTGGATACATTGAATACTTAGACGACGGTAGTATAAGTGCTAGCGAGCGAGTCGAAAACGTTCGAGAACTA
>CXWK01014976.1_pt1 | contig 11409 bp, 9 predicted proteins | sample 590851 | NCBI WGS metagenome assembly CXWK01 (sample SAMEA3498364, study PRJEB10139) | wastewater metagenome | biome: wastewater treatment plant; material: activated sludge | place: Denmark | collected 2014-08-01
GTCGCTGATTTCCGGCGGCGCGGCGCTGATCGGCCTGTTCTCCTTGTTGGTGGTGACGCCGGTGGTGGCGTTCTACATCCTCGTCGACTGGGACCGCATGGTCTCCTCCGTCGCGTCGCTGGTGCCGCCGCGATTCCGGCCGGAGGTCGCGGTTCTGGCTCGCGACATAGACCGGGCGCTGGCGGGTTTCTTGCGCGGGCAATCGCTGGTCTGCCTGTTTCTCGGTCTGTGGTACGGCATCGGCCTGACGCTGGTCGGCCTCAACTTCGGTTTCCTGATCGGCATCAGCGCTGGCTTCCTGTCGTTCATCCCCTACGTCGGCTCGCTGACGGCGCTCGTCGTCTCCGTCGTTGTCGCCATCGTGCAGGGCTGGCCCAACTGGCATCTCGTGGCGATGGCGCTCGGCGTCGTGCTCGCCGGCCAGTTCCTCGAAGGCAATCTCCTGTCGCCGAAACTGGTCGGCGCGTCGGTCGGCCTGCATCCGGTCTGGCTGATGTTCGCACTGCTTGCCTTCGGCTCGCTGTTCGGCTTCACCGGCCTGATCGTCGCCGTGCCTGTGGCCGCCGCCATCGGCGTGATGCTGCGCTTCGCGCTCGCCCGCTATCGCCTCAGTCCGTTCTTCCGCGGCGAGAGCCGGCTGCTGACGGACGAAGCGCATTCGCGCGAGATATGAGCGCGCCGCAGGGGCCGAGTTTGGAAGCGCCCGCCCGCCAGCTTGCTTTCGAATTCGAGAACTCGCCGCGCTATGGCGACGACGATTTCCTCGTTGCGCCCTCGAACGAGACGGCCTTCGCGATGATCCGGTCGTGGCCGGACTGGCCCGATCCCGTGCTCGTGCTGGAAGGCGGGCCGGGCGCCGGCAAGTCGCATCTGGCGGCGATCTGGGCGCGCCGGTCGCGCGCCGTCGTCGCGCCGCCGCAGGCGATCCGCGCCGACGCGGCGCTCGGCGGCTTCTATGGCCGCAACGTCCTGGTAGAGGATGCGGACGCGGCGACCGACGAGCGCGGCCTGTTCCATCTGTTCAACCTGGTGCAGGAATCGCGCGCCTCGATGCTGCTGACGTGCGCCGCGCCGCCGGAACGCTGGGGCGTGAAACTGCCCGACCTGCTGTCGCGCCTGCGCCGTGCGCCGCTGGTGCGGATCGAGCCGCCGGACGACGAATTGATCCGCGCCGTTCTGGTCAAGCTGTTCGTCGACCGGCAACTCGCTGTCGACGCGCATGTGATCGACTATATCGCCCAGCGCATCGACCGTTCGCTCGACGCCGCTCGCGCGCTGGTGCGCTCGCTGGACGAAGCGGCGCTGGCCGAAGGGCGACGCATTAACCGTGCGCTGGCCGCGCGCTTGCTCGAACGGCTTGCATATGACGGTTCTCCGGGCGGAGAATCCGACGAATCCTGAACCATCGGGCGCGCGGAAGCGGGAAAAGATGACCAGCCAGACCGACCAGGGCCACGAGGCCGACGAGATCGATACGGATCGGGAGCAGCCTCCGGCCTTTGCACAGAGCGCCGCCGACATCCACGTCATGGACGATCTCGGCGACATTGCCGAACGGCCGGAAGAACTGGCGGTCTCGCCCGAACGCTTCATCAATCGCGAATTGTCGTGGCTGGAATTCAACCGCCGCGTGCTGCTCGAGGCGTCGAACCGCAACCATCCGCTGCTGGAGCAATTGCGGTTCCTCACCATCTCCGCCAACAACCTCGACGAATTCTTCATGGTCCGCGTCGCCGGCCTGCGCGGCCAGATGCGCTCCGGCGTCGAGGAGCGGTCGCAGGACGGGCTGACGCCGGCCGAGCAGCTCCAGAAAATCCGCGAGCGCGTGTCGCTGCTCGCCGACGAGCAGATGCGGCGCTGGCGCACGCTGCGGCCGGAACTCGCCGCCGCCGGCATCTCGCTGGCCGAGCCGGAAGAACTGACCAAGGCGCAGCGCGCCTGGCTCGACGATTATTTCGTGCTCAACATCTTTCCCGTGCTGACGCCGCTGGCGGTCGATCCGGCGCATCCGTTCCCGTTCATTCCCAATCTCGGCTTCACGCTGGCGCTGGAGCTTGCCGGTCGCAACGAAAAGCTGATGCGCACGGCGCTCGTGCGCATGCCGCACAAGATCGAACGTTTCATCCGCATTCCCGAACTCGTCGGCGGCGGTCCCGCGCAATTCATACCGCTGGAAACGCTGATCCTGATGAATTCGAACAAGCTGTTTCCGGACTACGACGTGGTCGGCAAGGGCCTGTTCCGCGTCATCCGCGACAGCGATCTCGAAGTCGAGGAAGAGGCGGAAGATCTGGTGCGCCTGTTCGAGACCGCGCTGAAGCGGCGCCGGCGCGGCACGGTGATCCGGCTGGAGATCGAATCCTCGATGCCCGACGGGCTGCGCAGTTTCGTCTACGAGGAACTGGACGTCGCGGCCGACCAGATATTCATCCTCGACGGCATGCTGGCGCTGAACGATCTCAGCGAGATCGTCTCGCTCAACCGGCCGGAGCTGAAATTCACGCCCTATACGCCGCGCTATCCAGAGCGCGTGCGCGAGAACGGCGGCGACTGCTTCCTGGCGATCAAGCAGAAGGACCTGATCGTCCACCATCCCTATGAGTCGTTCGACGTCGTCGTGCAGTTCATCCAGCAAGCGGCGCGCGACCCGCACGTGGTGGCGATCAAGCAGACGCTCTACCGCACGTCCTCGGACAGTCCGATCGTGCGCGCGCTGGTCGAGGCGGCCGAAGCCGGCAAGGCCGTCACCGCATTGGTCGAGCTCAAGGCGCGCTTCGACGAGGAAGCCAACATCCGCTGGGCGCGCGACCTCGAACGCGCGGGCGTGCAGGTCGTGTTCGGCTTCATCGAGTTGAAGACGCACGCCAAGCTGTCGATGGTGGTGCGGCGCGAGGCCGGTTCGCTCGTCACCTTCTGCCACATCGGCACCGGCAATTATCATCCGGTCACGGCGAAGGTTTACACCGACGTTTCCCTGTTCACGGCCGATCCCGCGGTCGGACGCGACGTCGCCCGCATCTTCAACTTCATCACCGGCTATGCCGAACCCGCCGAGCTGGAACGCATGTCGGTGTCGCCGATCGGCCTGAAGAAGAAGCTGATCGAGAATATCGAGCGCGAAATCGCTTTCGCCCGCGCCGGCAAGCCTGCGGCGATCTGGGGCAAGTGCAATGCGCTGGTCGATCCCGAGATCATCGATGCGCTCTACCAGGCCAGTCAGGCGGGGGTGAAGATCGAGTTCGTCGTCCGGGGCATCTGCTGCCTGCGGCCGGGCGTTCCGGGCCTTTCCGACAATATCCGCGTGAAATCGATCATCGGGCGTTTTCTCGAACACGCGCGCATCTACGCCTTCGGCAACGGCCATGCGCTGCCGCATTCGAAGGCGCTGGTCTACATTTCCTCGGCCGACCTGATGCCGCGCAATCTCGACCGCCGCGTGGAATCGCTGCTGCCCATCCTGAACCCGACCGTGCATCAGCAGGTGCTCGACCAGATCATGCTGGCGAACCTGATCGACACCGAGCAGAGCTATCTGATCCTGCCCGACGGTTCGAGCGTGCGCGTCGATCAGCCGCGCGGCGCCGACGACTTCAATGCGCACAAATACTTTATGACCAATCCCAGTCTGTCGGGCCGCGGCAAGTCGCTTCAGGCGTCGCGACCGAAGTCCCTGTCGAAGCGTGGATGACAAAGCGGCGATGAGCCCGGCAAGAGGAATGGCGCAAGGGCGCCTGGCGAGCGACGCGCCCGTCGCGATCGTCGATATCGGATCGAACAGCGTGCGCCTCGTCGCCTACGAAGGCCGGACGCGCTCGCCGACGCCGATCTTCAACGAGAAGGCGTTCTGCGGTCTCGGCCGCGGCGTGGTCACGACCGGCGCATTGGCCGACGACGCCATGGCGCGCGCGCTTTCGGCGCTGGGCCGGTTCGAGGCGCTGTGCCGGATCATGGGCATCGAGGACGTTCAGGTCGTCGCGACGGCTGCGGCGCGCGACGCGCGCAACGGCGCGGAATTCCTCGACCGCGCCGAGCGGGCGATCGGCGCGCCGATCCGGCTGCTGTCCGGCGGCCGGGAGGCGGAACTGTCGGCGCTCGGCGTCGTCTCTTCGATCTACCGGCCCGACGGCGTCGTCGGCGATCTCGGCGGCGGCTCGCTCGAACTGATCGACGTGGCGCAGGACGATCTCGGCGCGGGGCAGACGCTGCCGCTCGGCGGCCTCGCCCTGATGGACGCGTCCGGCAAGTCGCCGAAGCAGGCGGCAAAGCTCGCACGCGAAGCGCTCGCCGACGCGCAGGCGTTGAAGAAACTGAAGGACCGGACGTTCTACGCCGTCGGCGGCACGTGGCGCGCGCTGGCGCGGCTGCACATGCTGCAGCGCTCCTATCCGCTCAACGTCATGCACAATTACGAAATCCCGGCGCGTGACGCCGCCGATTTCGCCGAATTGATCGAGCGCGTCGACATCGATTCGCTCAACGCGGCGGACGCGATTTCGACGCAGCGCCGGCCACTGCTGGCCTACGGCGCCATCGTTCTCGACGAGATCATCCGCCGCGGCAGGCCGCGCGCCATCGTCATGTCGGCGGCCGGCGTGCGCGAAGGCCTGCTGTACGAACAATTGTCGCCGGAAGAACGCCGCGACGATCCGCTGCTCAGCGGCGCCGCCGAGTTCAACGTGCTGCGCTCGCGCGCGCCGGCTCACGGGCCTCAGCTCGGCGACTGGATCGACGACTTCTTCGCCTCCACCGGGCTCGAGGACAATGTGTCCGACGCGCGCCTGCGCCGCGCCGCCTGCCTGCTGTCCGACATCGCCTGGCGCGCTCACCCGGACTATCGCGGCGTCCAGGCTTTCGACATCGTCGCCAATGCGTCGTTCACGGGCCTCGATCATGCCGGCCGCGCCTTCATCGCGCTGGCCATCGCCATCCGCCACATCGGCCTGAACGAAACCGTCAGCCCGCAGATCCGCGGGCTCGTCAGCGCGCGCCTGCTGGATCGCGCCCGCATTTTGGGCGCGGCCATGCGCGTCGCCTATATTCTTTCCGCGGCCATGCCCGGAGTCCTGCCGCGCATGCCGCTGCGGGTGCGCCGCAAGGAACTCGTGCTGAGCCTGCCGGGCGATCTGGCGGCGCTCGGCGGCGAGCGCGCGCTCAATCGCATGAAGCCGCTCGGCAAGCTGATCGGCCGCGAACCGCGGGTGGAAGTGACGCCGTAGGCGTCCGGCGGCAGGATGCGACGGTCGATTGCCAATCCGATGGAGCCAACGCGCATGTGGTCCTTCTCGTCTCTCCCGATCGTGCAGGCGCCGATGGCGGGCTCCCAGGGGCCCGAGCTGTGCATCGCCGTCTGCAACGCCGGCGGCCTCGGCTCCATTCCCTGCGCCATGCTCACGCCCGACGTTCTGCGCGCGCAGATCGCGCAGATCAGGGCGGGGACGCAGGCGCCCTTCAACGTCAATTTCTTCGCGCATACGCCACCGCAGCCGGACGAAGCGCGCGAGAAGGCATGGTTGAAGACACTCGGCGCCTATTACGCCGAAGCCGGGATCGATCCCGCGACGATCCCGCAGGGGCCGGGCAGGGCGCCTTACGATGACGCCATGTGCGCGGTGATCGAGGAGACGAAGCCGCCGGTCGTCTCGTTTCACTTCGGCCTGCCGAGCGAAGCTCTGCTGGCGCGTACGAAGGCGACGGGCGCGAAGGTCGTTTCTTCCGCTACAAGCGTTGCAGAGGCCCGGTGGCTCGCCGAACGCGGCGTCGACGCCGTCATCGCGCAGGGGCGCGAGGCGGGCGGCCATCGCGGCATGTTTCTCACCGACGACATCGACGCGCAGCCCGGCCTGTTCGCGCTGCTGCCGCAGGTCGTCGACGCCGTGAGCGTTCCGGTGATCGCCGCGGGCGGCATCGCCGACGGGCGCGGCGTCGCGGCCGCCTTCGCGCTCGGCGCGAGCGCGGCGCAGATCGGGACGGCATACCTGCTGACGCCGCAGGCGACGACGTCGGCCGTGCATCGCGCCGCGCTGAAGAACGCGCGCGACGACACGACCCGGCTCACCAATCTCTACACGGGCCGACCCGCGCGCGGACTGATGACGCGCTACATGCGCGAGATGGGGCCGATCAATCCGGCGGCGCCCGCCTTCCCACTCGCCACCGGCGCGATCACGCCGCTGCGTTCACATGCGGAGAAGCAGGGATCGAACGATTTCTCGCCCGTCTGGTCGGGCGAGGCCGGCGCGCTAGCGCGCGAGCAGGACGCGGGCGAACTGACGCGCAGCTGGTGGCGCGCGGCGCAGGAAATCATGAGCGGCGGTGTCCATGCCATGCCGGATCGGCCGATCTGATCAGAGACGCGCGCGGCCCCGCGCCGCGTCCGGCGCATTGACTCCCGTGCTGTGGATTTGGCCTTCTGGATGAAGGAGGGCGCAGCGATGGAATGGCCGTACGTCTTCGGATTTCTAGGCGCCGGGCTGACGATCGCGAGCTACTGGATGCAGGGCATCATCCGGCTTCGCGCGCTCGCTATCGCGTCCAATGTCCTGAACCTGATTTACGGCGTGTTCGCCCCGTCGCCGGTCACTCTGTTCCAGAACGTCGCGACCTTGCCGCTCAACGTCGTGCGCCTGCGCGAGATGATGCGACTGGTCGACAACATCAAGGCCGCAGCGTCGGGCGATCTGTCGATGGACTGGCTGAAACCGTTCATGAGCCAACGCGCGACGTCCGCGGGTGAGGCGATCTTCGAAAAGGGCGACGTCGCCGACTCGCTTTTCGTGATCGCCGGCGGGCGATTTCGCCTGGTCGAGTCGGGCATCGTGCTCGGAGCGGGCGAAATCGTCGGCGAGATCGGCTTACTGACGGAAGACAACACCCGCACGCAGGGCGTGGAATGCATCGAGCCCGGAGAATTGCTGGTCGCCAGCTACGCGCAGATCAAGGAACTCCATTATCAGAATCCGGAGTTCGGCTTCTATTTCCTGAAGCTCGTATCGCGACGGCTGTTGCAGAATATCGAAATGCTGCACGAGGAACTCGCAAAGCGCCCTGCGCTGGAGCGGAACGGCCCGTGCTGAAAGCCGCGCGCGCCTACTCGACGCCCGTGTCCCGCCACTCCAGCGTGATAACCTTGGACTTTTCCACGGTCAGCGCGAGACGTCCGCGTTTCAGCAGCAGCGCCTTGTCGCCGAACAGCGCGCGTCGCCATCCCGTCAGCGCCGCGACTTCGGCGGCGTCGGAGGCGGCGATGGCCTCCAGATCTTCCACCGTCGCAATCATCTTGGCGGCGACGCCGTGCTTCTCCGCCACCTGGCGGAGCAGCACCTTGAGCAATTCGACCGTCGCGCCGTCGCGCTGGGGCCGTCGGTCGCGCTCGACGCGCGGCAATGTCTTGGGGTCGCGCTCCAGCCCGCGCTCGATCGCCGCGAGAATCTGCTCGCCCGCGCGCGACTTTTCCATGCCGCGCGGAAAAGCGCGCAGGCCGCCGAGCGCAGCCGCGTCGCGCGGCGCGGCCAGCGCGATCTCGATCAGCACATCGTCCTTCAGCACGCGCGAACGCGGCACGTCGCGCGACTGCGCTTCATGCTCGCGCCAGGCGGCGATTTCCATCAGGACGGCGAGATCGCGCGGCTTGCGGGCGCGGCCCTTCAGCCGCTCCCAGGCGTTTTCCGGCTTCTGCTCGTAGGTCGAGACGGAGGTGAGCGTGCTCATTTCGTCGCCGAGCCAGTCGAGGCGGTCGGATTTTTCGAGCTTGTTCTTCAGATAGAGATAGATGTCGCGCAGATAGGTCACGTCCGCGATCGCGTAATTGACCTGTGCGTCCGAAAGCGGCCGCTTCGACCAGTCGGTGAAGCGCGACGACTTGTCGAGCGCCACGCGGCAGACCTGCTGCACGAGATCGCCGTAGGAAACCTGATCGCCGTAGCCGCAGACCATCGCGGCGACCTGCGTGTCGAACAGCGGCGCCGGAATCATCCGCGCGAGGTTCCACACGATTTCGATGTCCTGCCGCGCCGCGTGGAACACCTTCACGACATTCGGGTCGGCCATCAGCTGGAAGAAAGGGGCGAGGTCGAGCCCTTCGGCGAGCGCGTCGATGGCGACCGCTTCGTCCGGCGAGGCGAGCTGGATGACGCAGACCTTCGGCCAGAAGGTCGTCTCGCGCAGGAATTCGGTGTCGACCGTGACAAACGGAAAAGTGGCGAGACGGCCGCAGACGGCGGCGAGTTCTTGCGTGTCGGCGATAAGGCTCATGGCGGCTGCTTAACGGAAAGGACCGGGCGAATCGAGGCTGCTATCGCCCATTTTGCAGGGTTTGCGGCTCAGGTCTTAGTAGAATGAAGGCCGCGGCGGCTCCGACATTGAGCAGCGCACAGCAGATCAGCGGATTTGCATAGCTCCCGGCCATATCCCGGGCGACGCCCAGCAGCCCCGGTCCGAACGCTCCCGCCATCTGGTTGACCGATGTGGCCAGCGCTACGACCAGCCCGAACGAGGCCGGCTCGAACTCCTTCTGGACGATCAGCGAGGGCAGGGTGATGACATTTCCCACGGAAATTCCGTAAAGCGCGGCCGCGGCGAAGAAAATCGCCGGCGTCGGCCACAGCGCGAAGGCGGCGAGCGCCGCCGCCTGGCTTGCGACCGACAGCGCCGTGATCGTCCGCTTGTCCGTCCGGTCCACGACCATCCCGAGCAGCACCCGTCCGGCGACCGCGGCCGAAGTGGTGGCCGCCACAGCGGCGCCGGCCCCGGCGGGGCCGAGCGTCGGCCCGAGAATGTTGATCTGGTGGACGAGGACCGCGGTCTGGGTGATCCAGCAGACCGAAAAAGGGGCGGCGACCGCCCAGAAGGCGCGGCTTCGCAGCAACGCCGACCTGGTCCAGCGGGCGGCTTCGGCGCCCCGGGCGGCGCCGGAGGTCGCCGTCGGGGTTTCGATCAGCAGCAGGGCGAGGGGAGCGCCGACGAAGGCCAGCGCCGCGCCGGCCCAAGCCATGGCCTCGGCGAAGCCGACGGCGTCGATCAACGCCTGCAGGGCCGGCACGACGACGATGCCGCCGGCGCTCGCCCCGGTCAGCGCCAGCGAAATGGCGAGGCCGCGCCGGTCGGAAAACCACATGCCCACGACATTGTTGATGGCGCCGACGCTGGTCGACGCCCAGCCGAACGACATGACCAGGAACACGACATAAAGCTGCCACGGCGCGTCGACGACGCCGAGCGCGAAAACGGCAGCGCCGGTGGCGACCAGTCCGGCGGCGACCACCAGCCGTGCGCCGAATCGCGCGATCCAGTCGGCGACGAACGCGACCATGACCGCGCTGACGAAATAGAACATCGTCACGGCGGCGGAGACGAGCGACAGCGACCAGCCGCGCAGGTCCAGAAGCCGGGCGAGATAGACGCCCTGTCCATAGAAGCCGAAACCCCAGGCGAAGGTGGCGATGACGAAGCAGACCGCGACGATGCGCCAGCCGCGGTAGGAGCGGGAATGTTCGTTCAAGGGGCCTCGCTCGCCGGTTCGACCTGACGACCGAGTGTAGCTTATCGACGCCCCCCGGCGACGTCTGCTGTCGACCCGGTTGCGGACGTTCAGGACGTGGCAGCGAGCCGACCGGCCAGCACTGGGCGCAGCCGCCAAGCTCCGGCCAATTTCCCGGCGGCTGCCGGTCTGCGGTCTGAATGTTCGCTTTCCGGGGCTTGACACGGCGGCGCAATGTCTACTTCAATAATTGAAGTGACTGGACGACCTCGCCCATGAAAGCAAAATCATTCGCCGGCATGCGCTGCTCGATGGCGGGTGCGCTGGAACTGATTGGGGACCGATGGTCTCTGCTGCTGATCCGCGACCTCCTGCTTGGACTTCGCCGCTACGACGATCTGCGCGCCAGCACCGGCATTCCCGACGCCACTCTGGCGGCGCGTCTCAAGCATCTCGTCGCACAGGGGATCGTCGAGCGGGTGCGGTATCAGGAGCGTCCGCCGCGCGACGAATATCGCCTGACGGCCAAGGGGCGCGATCTCTGGAAGGTGGGCGTCGCCTTGCGCGAATGGGGCGACCGCTGGGATGCGACCGGATTTGGCGCGCCCAATATCGAAACGGTCGATCGTGTCACGGGGCGCAAATTGAAGCTGGCGCTCATCGACCCGGACACCGGCCTGGCGGCGCCGCGCGACAACATCCGGCTCCGTCCCGGTCCCGGCGCGGACGACGCTGTCCGCAAGCTTCTCGACAATCTCGAAAACGGAGGAGGCAAATGACCCAACGGATCGAGTTCTTCTACGATTTCAGAAGCCCGTACAGCTATCTGGCGTTCACGCAACTGCGCGAGATGGACGCCGAGGTCGTGCTGCGGCCGATGCGGATTCTCGAGGTGATGGAAGTCGTCGGCAACGTGCCGACGACGATCACCTGCGCTGCAAAGGGCCGCTATGCGCGCGTCGATCTGGCGCGATGGGCCCAGCGCTATCGCATCCCGTTCAATCCGTCGAACATGCGCGACAATGACGGCGACGCATGTTCGCGCGCCGTTCTGGCGGCGGGCGCCGCGGCGGAGGCCGACGCCATTACGCTGGCGCTATATCGCGCCGGCTGGAGCGAGGCGAAGCCGCTTGCGACCCGCACCGATATTCTGGCGGCGATCGCTGCGGCGGGTATCGATCCCGCGCCCATAGCCGCGCGGTTCGACGCGCCCGATGTGGTCGCGCAGCTCGCGGCCAATACGAAGGAAGCAGCGGAACGCGGCGTGTTCGGGTCTCCGACCATGTTCGTCGGCGACGCGATGTTCTTCGGCAACGACCGTCTCGATTTCCTGCGCGAGCATCTCGCCCGGTTGGAGACTGCTGCATGAGCCAGACATCGACCAAGCCGCTCGCGCTCGTAACGGGCGTCGGACCGGGAACAGGCGCTGCCGTGGCGCGCCGCTTCGCCGAAGGCGGCTATCGCGTGGCCATGCTGGCGCGAAACGAAGCGCGCCTTGCCGCCCTGGAAAAGGAAATCCCCGATTCCATCGCCGTACCGTGCGACGTCACCGACGCCGCGGCGCTGGAACGCGCAATTGCTGCGCTCGGCCATCCGAAGGTCGTGGTCCACAATGCGGTCGGCGGCGCCTTCGGCAACTTCATGCAGGTCGACGCCGACACCCTCCAGCGCAACTTCGACACCAACACGATGGCGCTGTTTCACCTGGCGCGCTTCACTGCGCCTGCCATGGTCGAGGCGGGCGATGGCGCGATCATCGTGACCGGAAATACGTCGGCGCAACGCGGCAAGGCCAATTTTGCGGGCTTTGCGCCGACCAAGGCGGCCCAGCGCATTCTCGCGGAATCGCTCGCACGCGATCTCGGTCCGAAGGGCGTTCATGTCGCCTATCTCGTCATCGACGCCGTGATCGACGTGCCGTGGCAGCGAGAGCG
>CXWK01006326.1_pt1 | contig 11399 bp, 5 predicted proteins | sample 590851 | NCBI WGS metagenome assembly CXWK01 (sample SAMEA3498364, study PRJEB10139) | wastewater metagenome | biome: wastewater treatment plant; material: activated sludge | place: Denmark | collected 2014-08-01
CGGTCGAGCTGGTCACTGGCTGAGCGGACGGCGAGACGCGGATGGTATGGCAGCCGGCGCTGTGCGTTTCACCGCCGCGCGGCCGACGGCGTCTTGCTGGCTTGACGCCGTGCACATCTGGTGCGACCTCGCGCCCGTGCTTGATCCCTCAACAGGCGAACGCTCGCCGAGCGACCTGCGTGACGTGCCGTAGTCAGCGTCCAGTGATCCGCCGGGCGGCGAACTCCGGCTTGGTTACCTCGAGAATCTCACGAATGGCCACCCGGTCTGGTGTGGACAAATGGGCGAAGTCCTGGTCCCGGTCCTGCCCGGACAGGACGGCGTCGAGTCGCGCATAGAACAGGTGCCGCACGTTGTCAGGCAGCGCGTCGAACGCAGCCGAATAGATAAGGAAACTCAACGGGTACCGGAACAGCCGGCGGTCCAGCTCCAGATCACGCAGCGAACGGCCCTGCTTGTCTGCCGGTCCGCGCGCGGCAAACTCCCGCGCGTAGTCAGTGGTGCCCCGCACGGGCCCACCGAGCGGGGCCTCACGCACAAAAAGCATTTCCTTGAGCAACCGGTCGACGGCGCCCTCCAGCAGGAACGGCACGGTGGACGTCGAGTCGCCGGCCCGGTGCGCCTGGATGATCAGGTTGTGCACCTGCGCCTGATGCGTCAGCACCAGCAACGCGACAATGTCGCTGTGGGGAGTGAGGTACCGCCCGGTATTGACCCGTCGTGACAGGTCGGTGACGTTGTCCGCTTTGGCGTCGGTGAACGTTCGCACGTACGCGTCGCGCCCGGTCACTTCGTGGGCCAGCAACGGGGAGATCGTGTTCCCCGCATGACCCGGCGCACCGTGGGTGCCGGTCACGTAGTAGCCTCCGAATCGTCGTGCAAACGGCGTGCGATCGGTCACAGACCCTTCCTGCCGCGACCCAATCGTGTAGCCGAGCCGGTCGGTCAAGACCGAGAGCACGATCACTCCCGGCACCCCGCCGGTGACGGCCTTTGAATCGTGGCACATCAGGCAAAGCGTGGTCTCACTCTGGAAGACCGGGCGGCGCCCGCCGTCCTGGTTCACGGTGTAGAAACGCGCGCCCGCGTCAGGATCGATCGACGCCACCTCAAGGAAGGGGCTGCCCTGGACCGCGCCAATGTAGACGTCGTCGTTGAAGTAGAGCGCGCGCGGCGCCCGGGGGCTGATCCGATCCGTCTGCAGGCTGGTGCGCGAGAAGACCAGCCCCTGAGAGGTCAGGGGGATGTTGAGGGCCTCGAGCAGCCCTTCCAGGTACCCGTGGACTCCGCGCGAGGCGACGGTCAATTCGCCGGCCGCGATGCGGGCATCAAGTACGGCGATAGGGTCATTTCCGGAAAGGCCGTTCTGGCCGCTGAGCCCTGACGATGACAACACCGCCACAACACAGGCCAGCGCGGGACCAAGGGAGCGCGTTCCCATACTCACCGCGTAGAGTATAGCGGCCCGCCGGCAGTCTTGACGTGTCCCAGCGGACAGTCGCATCGCGACCGTGCGCAAGAAGTGTGCTCGGTCCGGACCGAGCACGCACCGCCCGCGCCGAGCGGCGAGACGACTTCGTAGGGACCGAGGCGGGTGCCGGGCGCAAGACTTATTGGTGGGTCACCGCACGCTGCGCACGAGCGCGGGCCAATTGAGGATGACGCTCGCCCTCACCGCCGGTTGCGTCGGGACGAGCACCAGCGCACGCCCGTTCGCCGCGATATCCTTGCCATTGAGGACGACCGGAACGTCGCTGAAAACCACGCTGCGCCCGGCGCCTCCTGTGGCTGGCGAGAACGGCATCATCATTAACGCCGAACCCTCCACGGCGGACTGGTAGAACACCGCGTTGCCCTCCGGCGACCACATGGGGGAAAAGCCGTCGGCGACCGTCGTCTGCTTCCCGGATGAGAGGTCGAGAATCCGGATCTGCCACACGGTGGTTTCCAGGACCTGATAGGCCAGGAAGCGGTCGTCGGGCGAGAGCGCGCCGTCGGGCGCGTCCATCGGACGATCCACCAGGATGGACACGTCCTGCGGCCTGGCGGGATCGACCTTGCTGATCGTCGATCCGACGGAATCAAGCGTCACGAACATGAGGGTTCCGTCCGCCGCCAGACCGAGGGGCACCTGATTGCCGGGGGGGCCGTACACCAGTTCGGCCGGGCCACCGAGGTCGGCGCGCCGCCGCCACACGTCGAGCGTGCCATTCTGGTCCGACGCGTAGTAGATCCATCGCCCGTCGCGGGACCAGAGTGGGCTGCGGTTGCTGCCGCCCGTCGTGACCTTCGTGCCCGTGGACCGAGTGACGTCGTACACGACGATGTGTGATCCGTTCTCAAAGACGCGCGCCGCAATGCGGCGCCCGTCCGGCGACAGCCGCAGCTCGGTGATGTCTCCGGGGGCGACGGCCAGGGGCGTCATCACACCTTTGTCGATCCAGTGAGGCTGATTCGGACCCACGGAAGCCCCGCCACGGAGGTGGACCAGAACCCCATTCCCGGACACGGCATAAAACGCCGCGCCGGTCGTATCTCGGTTGGAACGCCCGACCTTGTCCAGGAGGACCACTGGTTCTCCCGACACAGACACCGATTGTTGGTCGAACCCTGTCGCGTGCAGGAGGCCGTCGTGGACGTACGTCAGGAAGCCCGGCACGGCATACGCTTCGTGCGCCGGTTCCACGACCACGCGCTCGTCATTGCTGCCCGGGGTGCCCGGCCGGACCGCGACAATCGCCGCGTCGTTCCATCCGTTGACGGTTGATGCCCGCGTGAACATCAGCCACCCGCTGCCCGCCAGCATCTGCGGCCCGTGCGCGTAGCGGCCTGGCTGCACGGCGTGGACGAGCTCGGGTTGGCCGCCAGACTCGGCGATGCGCCAAATGCCCTCTGAGCCGCGCCCGTAGTAGATGAAGCCGTCGGCAGCCCAGGAGATTCCCAGCGGCCGGCCGGGCGCAGGCCCCACGGACACGACGGCGCCTCCGTCGAGCGGCACGCGCTTGATCTGATCGGACACCCAGAACGCGACCTGGCGGCCGTCCGGAGAGACCGACGGATCCCGCCCGCCTTCCGTCCCGGGTAGTGGACGTGGGTCGACGTCGTCCATGGCGCGAACGACCAGGCGATTGCTGGATCCTACAGAGGTGGTCACGAAAAACCGTCCGTCGGGTGACATCGCCAGCACGCGGTTGAAGATGAAGTTGGGGTCCGCCGGGACCTCGAACCGCACGACGGGCCCGAGGGAACCGCCGGACGCCTTGGAAAGCTGACTGGACACCAGGATGGCGGCTACAACCGCAGTTGTCACGATCGCCAGCCACCAGCCCGTCGCCAGGCCGCGACGCGCGGTGACGGCTGGCGTGTGCGCAGTCGGCCGAGGCTCGGGTCGTGAGGCGGCCTCGCGCAGGTCAAGGGCCAAGTCGTCCGCGTGCTGGTAGCGCCTGCCGGGCTCCCTCGCCAGGCACTTGTGGACGATGCGCGAGATCTCGGACGGCACGCCGGCGCGGACGCTTTCGAGCGTTATCGGGTCGTCGTGCAGGACGCGCGCGATGACTTCCGCGGCGCTGCGTCCCTCGAAGGGACGCCGGGCGCCGACCATCTCGTAGAGGATGCAGCCGAGCGCGAAGATGTCCGTGCGCCGGTCCGCGGGCCGGCCGGCCGCCTGCTCGGGAGACATGTAGCCCACGGTGCCGAGCACCGCTCCGGCCATCGTCCCCATCATCGTGGGCGAGTTCGAGCTGACCGCGTCCGCGCCTAGCTCGGCCAGTTTGGCCAGGCCGAAGTCCAGCACCTTCGCGTGGCCGTCGGCCGTCGTCATGACGTTCTCCGGCTTGATATCGCGATGGACGATGCCGGCGCGATGCGCGGCCGCGAGCGCGTCGGCAATCTCGGCCGCGAGCAACAGCCACTCATCCAACGTCTTTGATCGCTCGGTCGAGACCATGTCGCGCAGCGACGCGCCCGTCAGCAACTCCTGAACGAGGTAGTGCATGGATCCGTCGACGCCAACGTCATACACGACCGCGATATTCGGGTGGCTGAGGGCCGCAGCCGCCCGCGCCTCCTGCTCGAAGCGGGAGAGCCGTTCCAGATCCACCGAGAACGCGGCAGGCAGGATCTTGATCGCCACCTCGCGCCCAAGGCGCGCGTCGCGCGCGCGATAGACCTCGCCCATTCCGCCCGCGCCAAGAGCGTTGAGGATTTCGTAGGGACCGAGGCGGGTGCCGGGCGCAAGATTCATGGGTTGGCGCTGCGGATTATGTCACGCGGGATCCGCGTCGCGCGCATACCGCCGCCGAGCGTTCGGGTGGTCACGTCGAACGGCTGCGCGAGCAGGCTGGTGCCGCGGACAAACAACCGATGTCCGTCGGCATAGGTCGCGTCGGTTCGTGAAGGGCTCGGAAACGAGGTAGTGCCGGCCGTCCGGGACGCGCCTTCGGGCGCGTGTGGTCGCGGTGCCACTCCCGGTCCCCGCGTCCTTACTTGCCCTTCAGCGCCGCTTTGAGTGACTCCAGCCAGTTGACGACGACGACGAACGTCGGGCCCGCAGACTCCGTGGGCGCGCCGGGCTTCGGCGGCAGTTCCTTGATCATCACGAACCGCTTGCCGTCCCTGGCCGCGTCGTAGAACAGGGCCGACGCCAATGAAGAAACGTTGGAGGCCGCGAAGAGCCTGGTTGGGGTCCCGACCTTGAACGACGGTGACGTTTGTACCGGCACCACCATCAAAGTGTTGCTGTTCTCTTCGTGGTAGAACAACTCACCGCCGGCGGGTGACCAGACGGGCTTGCTGCCGCCGGCGGTGGACACGCGCCACCTCCCGCCGTTCACGTCGGGAAACGGACGCACATAGATCTCCATCCGTGTCGTTTCGTCGGAGTCGAAGGCGATAAACCGCCCGTCGGGCGAAATCTGGGGCAGGCGTTCGGTCGCCGGCGAATTCAGGACCGGCGAGTCGGTGCCCTTGGCCGACAACTCTGCCAGAAAAATGTTCGGATACTGGGGACTCAACGTCTGCGTGTAGAGCACCCCGGAGCCATCAGGAAGGACAGATCCCGGTGCCTGCGTGTGCGGAGATTCGCCCAGGCGTTCGGTCGCACCCGTCCCGTCGGCCGACTGGGCGTACAGGTTGATGGGGCCGGTCCTGGATGAGCCGAATATGACTCGTCGGCTGTCGGGCGTCCACACGGGGAACGCGTCACCGCCCGGGTCGAACGTCAGTCGGTCCAGCGTTCGGCGCGCAAAATCCCAGATCCAGATGTCGCTCTCCTGATCGCGAACATCCAGCGCCATGCGCGTACCGTCCGGTGACACGCGCAACGCGAAGTAGACCCGCGGCGGAAGTCCCACGATGGGTTCTTCGCGGCCCTCACGATTGACCCACACGATCGTCCGCGCGTCGCCGTCGGTCAGTTGTTCGAGGGCGCCCGAAGGGATGTACACGAGCATGCCCGACTGCGAGACAGCCAACTGCCCGACGCCCGCCTGCAACACAGCGACCTGCTCGGCCAAGGGCGCCGGTTCACCCAGCACGGCACGACTCGCCAGGTCAAACCGGACGGCCTGCATGACGGTGCCTGCCGCATAGAGCAGATAACCCGGTTCCACAAACTGCGCGCCGCTGGCGGCGGTCAACAAGACCCGCTGTTCGCCGCTCCTCAGGTCCACCATCGCGACGCTATTGCCGATCGCGGGCCCACTCACGTCCACCGTAAACAGCACACCGCTACCGTCAGGCAACGCCCACGGGAGTAAGTGCTCGACCTCGCCCTGTGCCGTTGCCGGCGTCGTCAGGTTCGTCGGCGTCCCGCCGTTGGCCGACACAGACTGCAGGCCCGTCGATGGGTTCCTAGTGGCAAAGACAATCACATTGCCTTTCGTCCAGGTACCGCCAAACGCTTGTCCGTCGAGTTGGCACACCGTCGTCGACGGTCCCCCCGAGCTCGGGACCTTGTGGAGCTGGCCGCGGTCGAAATACGCGATCCACTGGCCGTCGGGCGAGAAAAACGGAGACAGCCCTATGGCACCGGTGAGGGGGGTGGCCTCGACTTGATCGAGTCGCCGCACCATCAGCTGGCCGCGCACCCTCGAATCTCCGCTCACGTAGACCAGTAATTGGCCATCGGGCGACAGGGCCAGCTGCCGGTCGAAGAGGGTGGGAGCCAGGCGCTGTGACGCTGGTGGGCTGATGCTGAAGCGCAGCAGTGGTGCAGGCGCCGGGGCGGGCGCCAAAGCCGTGATACCCCAGGCACCGATCGCGATGAGGGCGATGCCACCGACGACCGCCGCGGCCAGCCATAACGGGCGCGAGCGTCCGCTGCCGGTCGGCGATGCGACTGCCGGCGCCGCCGGCGCGGCCAGGGCTTCGTCCAACATGAAGCGCACAACGGACATCTCCGGAATGCGGCGTTTTCGATCGCGTTCGAGACAGCGCTGCACGAGCGACCGCACGCCCACTGGCAGCCCGGCCGGCAGCGCGGCCCAGTCCGGCTCCCCGCGAAGCACGGCCGCCAATGTCTCCGACACATCCTCGGCGTCAAAGAGCCGCTTGCCGGTGAGCATCTCGTAGAACACACATCCGAACGACCAGACGTCGGACCGCTTGTCGGCCACCTTGCCTTTGGCTTGTTCGGGCGACATGTACGCGGCGGTGCCGAGAATCGTGCCGGCCTGCGTGGCGGCCATCGTGAAGGTCGGTGAATCGGCGGTGCTGGCACCCGCATCAGACCCAACCACGCGCGCGAGGCCGAAGTCGAGGACCTTCGCATGCCCCTCGGCCGTCATCATGATGTTGGCCGGCTTCAGATCGCGATGGACGATGCCCTTGTCGTGCGCGGCTTCGAGGGCGTCGATGATCTCGCGCACGATCGGCAAGGCGTCAGCGAGCGGCAACCCCTTGCCGGCGCCCACGCGCGTGATGTGCTCGCCGAGCGTGAGGCCGTCGACGAACTCCAGCACGAGGTACTTGTGCCCGTCCGCTTCCTGAAGGCCGTGAATGCCGGCGATGTTCGGGTGGTTGAGCGAGGCCAGCACTTGCGCCTCACGCTGAAATCGCGCGACACGCTCTGGGTCGTTGGCCATCGCATCGGGGAGCGCCTTGATGGCGACGTCGCGGCCGAGCTGCGTGTCACGGGCGCGATACACCTGGCCCATGCCGCCGGCGCCAAGGGGGGAGCCGACTTCGTAGGGGCCAAGTCGCGATCCGCTGGTCAGGGACATGGAGTGGGCGGATTATATGCTCTTGAACCGCAGCCAGCCGGAAGACCATCTACTCCGGCGCGATGCGGGCCGAGTCGGATATCTGGATCGTGGAGCGGCGCTGATCACGAACCGCTGCCCGTCCGCCGTCGGCGCGAATTCACGGTACTCGAGCAGAATGTTCGATCGGCTGGTGAAGTTGGCTCGGAACAACTCCCGGGGGAAGGGCGCGCGTTCCCATACTCAACGCGTGGAGTATAGCGGCGCCGGCAGTCGTGGCGCGTGCTCGGTCCGGACCGAGCACGCTTCTTGCGCCGGTGTTGCTGCCGCCAGACTGGAGCCGGACTTGCCTCCGCAGACCCGCTACGCGGTTGTGGTCAGCGCACGCCCGAGGAGGTCTGACACCCTCAACACGGCGGATTGTCGCCGAAGATAGCTCAGATCAACGCTTGCACTCGCACGATGCCCAAGACGTCGCGCCGGGGAGAGTGCGCCGAGCCTCACCCTCGAAGCGCGGTCGTGGGCGAGACACGCAGAGCCCGCTGCGCCGGAACGATGCAGGCGAGGATCGTTGCGCCAAAGAGCGCGACGATGACCAGGCTGAAGACGCCGGTGTCGAACGGCTGCACGCCGAACATCAGGACCGTCAGCAACTGCGCCAGGCCGGCGGCCAGGACGAGGCCGGTGGCCAGACCGATGGCGAGCTGCCACAGCCCCTGGCGCAGCACCATCCCCCGCACCTGGCCACTGCTGGCGCCGAGGGCCAGTCTCACGCCGATCTCCTGGGTACGCCGCGAGACCGAGAACGACGTCACGCCGTAGAGACCGACTGTCGACAAAAAGAGGGCCGCCAGGCCGAACGCGGCAAACAAGGAACCGAAGACCCGATAGTGCCAGGTGTTCTGCGCCACAAACTCCGCCATCGTGCGCACCCAATAGAGTGGCAGGTCGGCGTCGACGGCCGCCACTTCTGCTCGGACTGCGGCGGTGATGTCCATCGGCGGTCCCGCAGTGCGAACGGCCAGGCTCGCAAAGCGCGACGGGTCCTGGGCCATCGGGGTATAGAACCCCTCCAGCCGTTGGGCCTGCAGGTCGCCCATATACAGATTCGGTGCGACGCCGATCACCGTGATCCAGGCGTCTGGTGCCGCACTCGAGAGGCGAAATCGTCTGCCGATCGGATCGCCGCCGGCGAGGAACTTCTCGGCAAACGTTTCGTTGACGATCGCCACGCGTGGCGCCTCACCCGCATCTGACTCGCGGAATGATCGGCCGCGAAGGAGTTGCCGGTCGAACGTCTCGAAGAACCCGGGGGTGATCGCCGTCGAGGACACCGGTGGGTGGTCGTCCTTCGTGGCGTAGGTGGCACCGTCGATGACGATACGCGCGCGATTCGTTCCGGTGGCGGGCAGGCTCATCGCCACCGTGGCCCGCGCGACGCCCGGGAGGGCATTGAGGCGCGCGTCGAGATCGGCATAAAACCGGGCGCGGTCGTCAGCGGTCGGGTAGTCCGACTCGAAGAGCGCGAGGCGAGCGGTGAACACCGAGTCGGTGGCGAAACCAAAGTCCGCCGTCCTGAGATTGACAATGCTCTTGATCGCCAGGCCCGAGGCGACGAGGAGGCCGCAGGAGACCGCAATTTCGCCGATGACCAACGCGCGGCTGAGCCGTCCCACCCGCAGGCCTGACGATCCGCGTGATTCGTCCTTGAGGACTTCGTTGACGTCGGCGCGCGAGGCCTGCAGTGCCGGCAGGAGGCCGGCCGCGATCGTGGCCACCACCGCGAGTGTGGCGGTGAACGCCAGCACGGTCGGGTCGAGCCGGATGTCGATCCAGAACGGCGGCTGCGTGTCGACAATCGCGCGGTTGAAGAGGCCGATCCCCGCGTACGCCAGGCCCAGTCCGCCGAGGGTGCCTGCGGCGGCCAGCACCGCAGACTCGGTGAGCAACTGGCGCATGACTCGTCCGCGGCTCGCACCGAGCGCGGTGCGAATCGCGATCTCCTTGGTGCGGACCGCCGTGCGCGCGATCAGCAGATTGGCGACGTTGGCGCACGCGATCAGCAGCACGCCGAACACCGCGCCCAGCATGGTGAGCAGCAGCGACAGTACCTCGGGGCCCAGGAAGCGGCTGACAAACGGCATCACTGTGGCCGTCATCGTGCGATTGGTCTCGGGGTACGCCGCGGCCAGGCGCGCGGCGAGTCCGGCAAATTCCGCCTTGGCCGCGTCCATCGTGACGCCCTGCGCGAGCAACCCGACGGGTGTGACACTCGTTGTGGTGGTGAGGGTCTCCCGGCTGGGGTCAATGGTCAGCGGCACCCAGACCTGTCCGGCTGACGGAAATCTGAAGCCCTCGGGCATGACGCCAACGATCGACGCGGGCTGGCCATTGACGCGAATGGCGCGACTGAGAATGGTCGAATCGCCGCCGTACCGCCGCTGCCAGAGGCTGTGGCCGATCACCACGACCCTTGGGGCTCCAAGGGCCTCATCGGCGGCCTGCAGGGAACGGCCCATCATTGGCGCGATGCCCACCATGTTGAGGGCAGTGGCCGTGATGAACGCGCCATCAAACCGCTCAGGCTCGCCGCTGCCGTCGCTGATGTTGATGGTGCCTTCGTAATAGGCGCCCAGCACGTCAAACGACCGCTGCGATTCCGCCCAGGCGGCGAAGTCGGCCTGGGCGACGTTCTGCGCCTGACTGTCACCTCTCGCGGTATCGAATGAGCCGATGGCGGCAATGCGATCGGCATTGTCGAAGGGCAGTCCGCGCAGCAGGGCGCCCTGGATGATGCTGAACATCATCGTGGTCAGGCCGATGCCCAGCGTGAGCGCGAGTACGGCAATGATCGCCAGCCCGGGCTGTGAGAACAGGGCGCGAGCGCTCTGGCGGGCATCGGTTGCAATGGACATGCCCGAAGTTACGGCGGCACCGGGCGATTGTTCCGACCCTGTCACTTGGTCACCCGGCCGCCCGTTGGCCGGCGTGATCCAGGCCCCGCCGGGTGAACACGGGCGTGGTCACCATGAGGGCGGACGGCACGGGGCGCGCGTCGAACAACACGCGAGGCGGCGACAGCTGACCCGCACGATAGAAGCGCGGCAGGGCGATCCGAGCGGCCGGAGAGACTTCGCGCAGTTGTGCCGCGCGCTGGGAATCAACTGAGACGCCTTGACAGCAGCACGAGTGGTGTATATCCTTAAATCCGGATTTACGGATTTATATGGCCGCCGCCACTCCACTCCTCGATTCGCTTTCAGCCCTCGCCGACGCCACACGGTGTCGGATGCTGACGATGCTCGAGGCCCATGAGTTGACCGTGTCGGAACTCTGCACGGTGCTGCAGTTGCCGCAATCCACCGTCAGCCGACAACTGAAGATCCTGGCCGACGCCGGCTGGCTGGCCTCACGCCGCGACGGCACCAGCCGCTACTACGCCCTGGCGCTCGACGATGAGTCGCGGTCGCAGGTGTGGCGAATCACGCGCGACCAGGTGGCCGACCGGCCGAGCGCGGCGCAGGATGCCCGCCGGCTGGAGCGCGTGCTCAAACTCCGCGCCGCCGCCTCCCAGAAGTTCTTCGCATCTGCCGCCGGCCAGTGGGACCTCGTTCGCGATGATCTCTTCGGCCGCGACTTCCTCTCATCGTCGCTCCTGAGCCTGCTTGATGACACGTGGATGGTTGGTGACCTCGGGTGCGGCACAGGCCTGGCCACGGCCGCACTGGCACCACATGTGGGGAAGGTCATCGGCGTTGACGCCTCTGAAGAGATGCTGGGTGCGGCGCGGTCCAGATTGTCGGCGCTCAAGAATGTGGAGTGGCGCACCGGTGCGCTTGAGGCACTCCCGATCAAGGACCGCACACTCGACGCGGCAGTGCTCATGCTGGTGCTGCATCACGTGCCGTCACCCGCCGCGGCCTTGACCGAGGCATTCCGGGTGCTGAAGCCCGGCGGCCGGGTGTTGATCGTGGATATGGCCGCCCACCATCGCGAGGACTACCGCCAGCAGATGGGGCACGTGTGGCTGGGATTCGGCGACGACCAGATGCGCAAGTTTCTGACGCAGGCGGGTTTTGAGAAGACGACGGTGACCACGTTGCCCGAGGATCCGGGCGCGCGCGGGCCCGGGTTGTTCGTGGCAACAGGGCGACGCCGGGCTACGGGGAGATCTGGAGACGACGGATCAAAATGAGACAA
>CXWK01019849.1_pt2 | contig 11396 bp, 9 predicted proteins | sample 590851 | NCBI WGS metagenome assembly CXWK01 (sample SAMEA3498364, study PRJEB10139) | wastewater metagenome | biome: wastewater treatment plant; material: activated sludge | place: Denmark | collected 2014-08-01
TTATGAGGCCCGCGGCGAGCAAGTGATCACCACCGAGTACCCGGTCATCTTCACCAAGGCCACGACGACCGTCAACGGCCCATACGACGACATCCCTACCGACGACAGTATTTCGGCCCAGATGGATTACGAAGCCGAGTTGGCCTTCATCATCGGCCGCCCTGCCCGCCGCGTCGGCCGCGCCGACGCAATGAGCTACGTCTTCGGCTACACCGTCCTCAACGACATCACCGCCCGCGACCTGCAAACGGCCCATAAGCAGTTCCACGTCGGCAAGAGCCTCGACGGCTGCTGCCCCATCGGGCCGTGGATCGTTACCGTCGATGAGATCGCCGACCCCCATGCCCGGCGCATCACCTGCCACGTCAACCGCGAACTGCGCCAGGACAGCGCGGCCGAGACGATGACCTTCGACATCCCGGCCATCGTCGAAATCCTCTCGCGCACCATGACCCTGCTGCCCGGCGACATCGTCGCCACCGGCACGCCCAGCGGTGTCGGCTTCGCCCGTAAGCCGCCCGTCTTCCTGCGGCCGGGCGACGTGGTCGAGTGTACGATCGAGGGGATTGGAACGATTAGGAATCGGATCAGGCATGAAGGATGAGGGATGAAGGCGGAGGGATGACAGACAACAGACCACAGATCACAGGGCATAGCCCCTCTGGCCGTTGTCTGTTGTCTGTCGCCCCTGGTCTTTCCCGCGCATTGACATAGTCTCGCCCAGTGATATAATTGGAGTTTGGCTGAGTGGGTTAGGGTTGGACGGTGAGAGACCAGTGTTGAAACCGTAAGATGCGACTCGTGCGTAAATCTGGAGGTTTCCCTTTGCGCCTCATCTGAGCTTCGGGCCTTTGGCAAAGCCAGCCGCCCGGCACTATCCGGTAGGGATAGCGTCCACCGCGCTCGGTCATCTGCGACACTGTCGCACGTGAACGAGCGTTTTTATTGTCACATCTGAAATCTGTAACCCGCCAAACAAGAGCCGGTGTTTAGGATTAGTCTATGTCCGACGAATCGATGAATTCCCTGGAAGATCTTCTGGATCAGCACGATTACGATATGCCCCAGGTGGGCGACATTCGTATTGGTGTGATTGTGGCTACGACCGCGCAAGGCCTGATTGTCGATCTGGGCCTGAAACGCGACGGCATCGTGCCCCAGTCTGACATCGCCAAGCTGGAGCCGGAAGAACGCGACGCGCTGAAGGTCAACGACGAGGTTCCCGTCTACGTCATCCAGACGGAAGACCCCGAAGCCCTGGTCGTGTCCATCCATCTGGCGCGCCTGAATCAGGACTGGATCGAGGCCGAAGCGCTGATGGCCAGCGGCCAGGTCTATGAGGGTGAGGTCATCGGTTACAACAAGGGCGGCGTCATCGTGCCCTTCGGACGCATCCGCGGCTTCGTGCCTATTTCCCACCTGAGTGACGTGACGCCGGGCATGGGCGAGCGCCGCCGCCAACAGCGGCTGGCCCGCCTGCGCGGCGAGATGATCGGCGTTAAGATCATCGAAGTCGACCGCCAGCGCCACCGCCTGGTCATGTCGCAGCGCGAAGCGCAGAAAGAGTGGGAGGAGAAGAAGCGGGGCGAACTGATGGAAACGCTGAAGCCGGGCGACGTCCGCACCGGCCACATCAGTGGGATGCGCGACTTCGGCGCGTTCGTCGATCTGGGCGGAGCCGACGGCCTCGTCCACATCTCCGAGCTATCCTGGCATCGCATCGACCACCCACGCGAGGTCGTCAAGCTGGGCGATGAGGTCGAGGTTTACGTGCTGGGTGTCGATCAGGAGTCGGGCCGCATCAGCCTGAGTCGCAAGAAGCTACTGCCCAACCCGTGGGATACTGTGGCCCAGCGCTACACGCAGAACCAACTGGTCGAAGGCCGCGTGACGCGTATCCTCGACTACGGCGCGTTCGCCGAGATTGAGCCGGGCGTCGAAGGCCTGCTGCACGTGTCACAACTGTCGCGCAACCCGGTCGAAGACCCACGCGCCGTGGTCCAGGAAGGCGAAGTGCACCTGTTGCGAGTCGTCAGCATCGACCAGAAGCGCCAGCGCATCGGCCTGAGCCTGAAGGCCGTCACGACGACCGAGCAAATCGAGTGGATGGCCCAGAAAGAGCTGGCCGATGCCATGCGACGCGAGGAAGAAGAGGCCACTGCCAACGCCCGCGCTGCCGCCCACGGTGAAGACCGCCGGGCCGCGCCCGCCCCCACGCCCGAAGCCGACGCGCCGGAAGCGATGGACGAGGACCTGGTCGAGGAAGCGCCGGCCATCAGTGAGCAGGTCGTTGAGGAAGCCGCCGCCACGGCATCGGATGTGGACGAGACGATTGACGAAACCGCGGCTGAAGCAGTCGCCATCGGCGAAAATGTTGTCGAAGAAACCGCCGAGGCAGCGTCGGACGTTGTAGAGACGGCCGAGGAAACGCCAGCCGCTGAAACGGTCGCCGAAGTTGAAACCGCCGTTGAGGAGCTCGCTGAGGAAGCGCCGGCCGCTGAAGCAGCCATCGAAGAAGCACCGGTTGTGGAAGAAGTCGCTGAAGCAGTGGCCGACGTAGCGGAAATGGCGATGGACGAAGATGTCCTACCGGCTGCCGAAGAGGCCGCGGAATTGGGCGAGATGGCCTTCGAGGAACCGGTCATCGCCGAGGCCGCCGCCGCCGTCGAGGACGAGGCAACCGCCGGCGCGGAACTCATCCAACAGGCCATTGAAGAACCGGTAGATGAAGTCGTGGAAGCCGTGGAGGCGACCATCGAGGAAGATGTGGAAGCCGTGGAGGCGACCATCGACGAAGATGTGGAAGCCGTCGAGTCGGACACTGACGACGACGCGACCGACGAAACCGAAGCCGAGGCCGCCTGATCTGGCTCAAGTTTCTTTATCTAGTCTATGACATTTGAGTGATCTGTGGATTTTTGTTCTTAAGGAGTTTTTGTGGCGAATAAGGAAGACAAGCTGGAAGTCGAAGGCACGGTGATCGAACTGCTCCCTAACACGCAGTTCACGGTGGAATTGGACAACGGCCACAAGGTGCTGTCCTACCTTTCCGGGCGTATGCGCAAACACTACATCCGCATCCTGCTGGGCGACCGCGTGCGGGTGGAGATGACGCCGTATGACCTGGATCGCGGGCGCATCACCTACCGTTACCGCCGCAACGTGCCGGCGCCCGAAGCCTAGCCCCTGAATGAACTGATTGCGGCCGCCGGCGCGGGCCGGCCGAGCGGCCGGTCATTCTTCGCGATGACCGGCTACAAAGGTCACCCAGTCGCCGGCGGCGATGATGCGCCTCGTCTGTCCCCCGGCGGCGGCCAGCGCTGCCTCTACGTCCGGCCCTTGCTCGTCGATAATCCCGCTCAGCACCAGCGCGCCGCCCGGCGCGACGTGATCCAGTAGCCCACCCTCTGCCAACAGCCCGATAATCACCGGGGCCAGGATGTTGGCGACGACGACGTCCCACGTCTCGCGCCCCGTCGCGGCGCGCGCGCTGCCTAATTCGCCCTGCCAAACGTGTAGTTGCCCAACCACGTCGTTCTGGGCCGCGTTCTCGCGTGTGGCCCGGACGGCCAGCGCGTCGGTGTCGAACGCCGCCACGTCGGCCGCGCCCAACCGCGCCGCGGCCACGGCCAGAATACCCGACCCCGTGCCCGCGTCGAGCACGCTCATCCCCGGCGCGATAAGGTCTTCCAGCGCTTGCAGGCAGCCCTGCGTCGTCGGATGCAGCCCGGTGCCGAAGGCCATGCCGGGGTCGAGCACCAGGACGATGTCATCAGGCCGGGCGTCGGCGTCAGGTTCGTGGGCCAGCCAGGTCGGCCGTATCTTCAGCCGCCGGCCAAGACGAAACGGCCGGTAGTGGTCTTTCCAGGCGTTAGCCCAATCCTCGTCGCGCAGTTCGCGGAAGACGGGCGGCGGCAGAGGGTATAGCCGGCCCAGGTGATAGAGGATTTCCGCGACGCGCCGCCGCAGATCGGGCGAGTCGCCATGCTCCGGCACGTAGATTTTCACCGTGACGTCTGGTTCCAGCGCATCGGGGTCAAGCGTCGTCTCGTCGCCGCGCTGCTCCAGCACCACGCTCTCCTGGTACGCAAAAGGCCGCAGCACTTCGGCCACGGCCTCGGCTCCCTCGCCGTCGGTCAGGACGCTGATTTCCAGCCAGTACATAGGTCTAGCCGAACAGGTCGCCCAGCGCATCCTTGAGTTGGCCGAGGATGCCCTTGTCCTTCTGGGGCACGACCTCGCGGCCGAGGGTGCGCGCGAGGTTCTGAAACAGCTCGCGCTGCTCGGTCGTCAGGCTCTTGGGGATGGCTACCTGGACGATGATGAGTTGGTCGCCGCGGCCGATGTTGGCCCCGCGGCCGGTGCGATCGAGCTTGGGCACACCGTGCCCGCGCAGCCGGAACACCTTGCCCGACTGGGTGCCGGGCGGTACCGACAACGCCGATTCGCCGTCAACCGTCGGCACGGTGATCTCATCGCCCAACGCCGCTTGCGAGACGTTGATCTGCAAATCGAGCACAATGTCATCGCCGCGGCGCTGGAAGAACTCGTGCGGACTGACGGTCAGCACGACGAACACACTGCCCGGCGGGCCGCCGTCAAGCCCCGCCCCGCCCTCGCCGGTCAGGCGAATTTGCGTGTCGCTATCGACGCCGGCCGGAATCTTGACCTTCTTGTTGACCGTGCGCTCGACGAGCTTGCGGCCGTTGCACTCGTGGCACAGGTTGGGGATCAGCTCGCCCGTGCCGCCGCACGTCTGGCAGGTGGCGACGTTGACGAATTGGCCCAGGATGGACTGTTGGACGCGGCGCACCTCGCCGGAGCCGTTGCAGGTGGTGCAAGCGATGGGCGTGGTGCCCGGTTCGGCGCCGCTGCCGCTGCACGTGCCGCACACGTCGGGTCGACGATACTCGATCTCGCGCTCCACGCCAAAGACGGCCTCTTCAAACGGGATGGTCAGGTCATAGCGCAGGTCCGCGCCGCGCCGGGGGCCGCGCCGTCGCCGCCGCCCCGCGCCCGCCGCCCCGCCGAAAGAGCCGAAGAACTCCTCGAAGATGTCGGCGAAGCCGCCGAACCCCTGCGGGTCGAAGCCAGAGAAGCCGCCGTTGTTGACGCCGGCATGGCCGAAGCGGTCATAGGCCGCCCGCTTGTCGTCGTCGGACAGCACCTCGTAGGCCTCACTAAGCTCCTTGAAGCGCTCGGCCGCGTCCGGCTCCGGGTTCACGTCCGGGTGGTACTGTCGCGCCAGACGGCGATACTGCTTCTTGAGGTCGTCTTTGTTGGCCGTCCGGGGAACGTCCAGGACTTCGTAGTAATCGCGCTTCATAGGTGATTAGGAACTAGGAATTAGGAATCATGGGTCTGAATGCCTAATTTCTCATTGATCAGTTGGCGTCGCTGAATTCGCCCTCGACGACATCCTCGTCACTTTGGCCGTCGCCGGTGGGGCCGGCTTCGGGGCCGGGCTGCTCGGCGGCCTGCTGCTGATACATGGCCGCGCCCACCTGCTGCAGCGCCTGTTCTAGCCGCTCGGCCTCCTGGCGCATCCGCTCCACGTCGCCAGCGTCCATGGCCGAGCGGACGGCGTCGATCTGGGTCTGAACGGCGGCGCGGTTGGCCTCGCTGATCTTGTCGGCGTTGTCGCGCAGGAACTTCTCCGCGCCGTAGACGGTCGAGTCAGCCACGTTGCGCGCCTCGACCTCGGCCTTGCGTCGCGTGTCCTCGGCGGCGTGGCTCTCCGCGTCGCGCATCATGCGGTCGATCTCGTCCTTGGCCAGTCCGCTGGACGGAATGATCTGCATCGCCTGCTGGCGGTTCGTCGCCTTGTCGCGAGCGCTGACGTTGAGGATGCCGTTGGCGTCGATGTCGAACGACACCTCGATCTGCGGCACGCCGCGCGGCGCGGGCGGCAGGCCGTCGAGGATGAAGCGGCCCAGGTTCTTGTTATCGTTGGCCATCGGCCGCTCGCCCTGCACGACGACGATCTCCACCTGCGTCTGCCCGTCGGCGGCGGTGGAGAACACCTGGCTCTTCTTGGTCGGGATGGTCGTGTTGCGCTCAATCAGCGCTGTGGCCACGCCACCCAGCGTCTCGATGCCCAGCGTCAACGGCGTCACGTCGAGCAGGACGACTTCCTTCACGTCGCCGCCCAGTACGCCGCCCTGAATGGCCGCGCCCAGGGCCACGACCTCATCGGGATTGACGCCCTTGTGTGGCTCGCGGCCGAAGAACTGGCGCACTGCCTCCTGGATGGCCGGCATACGGGTCATGCCGCCGACGAGGATGACCTCGGCCACCTCGCCGGTGCCGACGCCGGCGTCCTTCAGCGCCTTGCGGCACGGTTCGATGGAGCGCTTGACCAGGTCTTCGGTCAACTGCTCCAGCTTGGCCCGCGACAGGGTCAGGTTCATATGCTTGGGGCCGGTGGCGTCGGCGGTGATGAAGGGGAGATTCAACTCAGTCTGCATCGTTGTCGACAGTTCGATCTTGGCCTTCTCGGCCGCCTCGCGCAAGCGCTGCAATGCCTGCCGGTCGTTACGCAAGTCGATGCCTTCCTGCATCTTGAACTGATCGGCCGCCCATTCGATGATGCGCTGGTCAAAGTCATCGCCGCCCAGGAAAGTGTCGCCGTTGGTCGACTTCACCTCGAAGACGCCATCGCCGACCTCCAGGATGGAAATGTCAAACGTGCCGCCGCCCAGATCGTAGACTGCGATCAGCTCTTCGTGCTTGCTGCCCAGCCCATAAGCCAGCGACGAGGCCGTCGGCTCATTGACGATGCGCATCACGTCCAGGCCGGCGATCTTGCCCGCATCCTTGGTCGCCTGGCGCTGGCTGTCGTTGAAGTAAGCCGGCACGGTGATAACCGCCTGGGTTACCGTCTGGCCCAGATAGGCCTCGGCGTCGGTCTTGATCTTTTGCAGGATCATGGCCGAGATCTCCGGCGGTGAATAGTCGCGGCCATTCATGGTCACGCGCACGTCGCCATTGGGCGCATCCTTCACTTCGTAGGGCACGTAGGTCTTGGCCCGCTGCACTTCGGCGTCGCTGTACTTGCGGCCCATGAAGCGCTTCACAGAGAAAATTGTGTTCTGCGCGTTGATGACCCCCTGTCGCTTGGCGACCTGGCCCACCAGACGCTCGCCGCTCTTGGGGTTGACCGCGACGACCGACGGAAAGAGCCGGCTGCCTTCCGCGCTGGGGATGACCACCGGTTCCCCGCCTTCCATGACGGCGACAACGGAGTTCGTTGTGCCCAGATCGATACCGATTATCTTAGCCATGTCTGTTCTCTGTCCTCTGACGATGATTGCTAATGAAATAAACCACGTCGCGGCCGGTTTACTCGGCCACAACGACCAGCGACGGCCGAATCACTCGCTCGCCCAGGCGATAGCCGCGGCGCATTTCGCGCACGACAACGCCGGGCGCAACCTCACCCGACGGCTCCTGCATGAGCGCTTCGTGGAGATTGGGATCGAATGGCTCGCCCACGGCCGGAATAGGCTGCACGTTCAACTCTTCCAGGATGGCCACCATCTTGCGATAGATGAGGGCCACGCCGGCCAGCCAGGGCGCGTCGGTCGCCCCGTCGGGGGCCGTGGCCAGCGCGCGCTCGAAGTCATCCATGAGCGGCAACAGCCTGGCCACCAGGTCGGCGTTGGCGTTGGTATACGCCTCTGCACGCTGCTTCTCAAACCGTTTGCGGGCGTTGGCGAAATCGGCCTGCGCGCGCTGCCAGCCATCCAGATTGCGCGCCGCTTCGGCCTGGGCCGCCGCCAGCTGCGCTTCGGGCGACCACTCGCCCGCCTCGGCGGCCATGCCGGCCGAATCCAGCGCCTCGCCTTCGATGATCGCCTCGATGTCATCGATCATCTGGTCATCACTCGTCACTGTCACGACTCACCTCAATGGGGTCCAGGGCCGGGCCCGGTGTGTCGGCCGCGCCCTGGACGAAGTATTCATAGACAAAGCCGCTCATCAAGTCCGCTACGTAGCGGACGGCGGCAACGTTGCGATCATAGGGCATGCGCGTGGGGCCGACAACGGCCACTGTGCCGGAAATACTGTCGCTGACGCCGTAGCGGGAGAGGATCATGGTGCAATCGCGCAACTCCTCCCAGCGGCCTTCGCCGCCGATCACGACTTGCACCCCTTCGCCGCTCTGCGCCTGCGTGTCCAGCAGGACCGACGCCAGCAGCGTCCGCTCTTCCAGGACGCGGATCGCCTGGCGCGTGCCCTCGTCGTCGAGGATGTTCACCAGACCATCGCGATAGATGTCGCTGATGGTCCGGTAGTCGGCCTGGCGCAGAATATCGATGACCAGGCGCAGGACTTCCTCTTCCAGGGTGTCCAGGTGGCTGCCGCCAGCGCGGGCGGCCATGTCGTCGGCGTCCAGGTCTGGAAACAGCGTGTTCAGGCGTTCGGCCGCGGCGCTCAGACGAGCCTGCGGCAGCGTCTCGGCTAACGTCAGCATCTGCTGCTTCACCTCACCGCCGAACAGCACCAGGACCATGAGCACCAGCCGCCCCTGGGTGGCGATGAGTTGCAGATGCTTGAAGCGGTTGGCGCGCACCTGCGGCGCGGTCACAAAGCTGGCGCTGCGCGACGTGCGGGCCAGGATGGCCGCCGAGAGTCGCATCCACTGCTCAAGCTCCAGCCGCGCCTGATGAAACTGATGGCGGATCATCTGGCGCTCGTGCAGCGGCAGGTGGAACTCGCCCAGCAGCTTCTGCACGAAGTAGCGATAGCCGCTTTCGGTGGGGATGCGTCCGGCCGAGGTATGCAACTGCGCCACGTAGCCCAGATCACCCAGCACGCCCAGATCATGGCGCACCGTGGCCGAGCTGACGTCCAGGCCGAACTCTTCAACCAGGGACTTGGAACCGACCGGCCGGCCCGCCTCGATGTAGCTGCGGACGACCATGGTCAGGATTCGCTCCTGGCGCTCGGTGAGTGGATGGAACTCGGTCATGCTCTTGACGCAATCGAAGACCGGGTAACTAGCCGTTCGTCCGACTATACCCGGTCGTGTGTTGCCTTCGCCACGCGCCCGATTAGCACTCATTCACAACGAGTGCTAACAGACGGCACAAAGATCATAACATGCCGCCGAAACAGCGTCAATTAGAAGCGTGTTAGATCAGTAGCGCGGCTCGTCGCGCCGCCGGGGGACAAAGACCTGCCAGATGGTGCGCAGTAAGATCTTGGTGTCCAGCAGGATCGACCAGTTCTCGGAGTACCACAGATCATATTTGGTGCGCTCGCTGATGGAACTGTCGCCGCGCAGACCGTTGACCTGCGCCCAGCCGGTCATGCCGCCCTTCTCACGGTGGCGGTCCATGTAGCGCGGCACGAAGCGGCGGAACTGCTCGACGTAGTAGGCCTGCTCCGGCCGCGGCCCCACCAGGCTCATCTCGCCCAGCCAGACGTTGATCAGGTTCGGCAGCTCGTCGATCTCGCGCCGCCGCAGCCAGGAGCCAAGTCGCGTCTGGCGCGGGTCGTTCTTCACCGTCCAGCCGGGGCCGTCCTTCTCGGCGTCGCTGCGCATGGAACGGAACTTGATCATCATGAACTCGCGGCCGTCCAGACCCATGCGCGGTTGGATGAAGAACACCGGGCCGGGCGATTCCAGCTTGATCGCCAGAGCGGCCAGCAGCATCAGCGGCGAGAGGATAATCAACCCCAGCGTGGAAAGGCCGAAGTCGATGAACCGCTTCAGCGCCAGCAGGTAGCCGCGCAGGGCGTAGTCGCGCACCGACAGCAGCGGCAGCCCGCCCAGGTCGTCGATGCCGGCGTGGGTGGTGATATACTGGAACAGGTCGGGAAAGACCTTGATCGACACCCGGCCGCGCTCACAATAGGAGATGACGTGGAGCATCTCACGGTGGCCCTTCTCCGGGATGGCGACGATGACCTCATCGACCCTGTACTCGTTGATCAGATCGGGCAGGTCTTCCGGCTGGCCCAACACGGGGATGCCCAAAATCTCCGTCTCTCGCTGCGTGCCGTTGACGATGCCTACCAGGTCATACCCCAGATCAGGCGACCAGACGATGCGCTGCAAGATCATGCGCGCCGTGTCGCCCGTGCCGACGATGATGACGCGATCCTTGCCAATGCCCCGATCTTGCAGCCGCTTGCGGAACCAACTGTGCACAAAGCGCCCCAGCGTCAGGAGCACGATGGTCAGGAACCAGTCGTAGATGAGCATCGCCCGCGGGTAGTCGAGGATGGCCTGATTGTTGCGGAAGACGATGGTCGTGATCGCCAGGGCGATGAGCATACCGACCGAGACGCTGACGAAGACGTAGTAGATCTGGTCGATGCGCGACGCCGCCCGCGGGATGTAGTACTGGCGATTGAGGAACAGGACGGTGATGATCGTCAGCAGCTGGATGACGAACAGTCCCGTATAGGCCGAGAGGGGAACCTGGTTCGTCAACGCCTCCGGCCAGGCGATGCTCACGCGCAACTGGTAGGCCAGATAGAAGGCCAGCGCGCTGAGCAGGGAATCGAGGACGACCAGCGACAGGGTGAAGAGGGTGCGTATGCGCTGCGTCGACATGTCAGCCGGGAATTCTAACACAGCCGCGAGGCTGTTCAAGACAGATCATCTTCAATCGTATGATAAATGGGGTAAGTGCGCCCTGCCGGACGACTTGCCAACGCTTGCGCGCCGGCTGGCCGCCCGGCTAGTACTCCTCCACCGGCAGAGCAACTTTGGCCTGTTCGACGTGGCGCAGGATCGACTCCGCGCCGCTGCGGGCGGTGTCGCCCTGGGTGCCCAGCATGGCCGCCAGTTCGCGCACGCGGCCGTCCTCGTCCAGGTTGTCGACGTGGGTGGTGGTGCGTCCGCCAGCCACAGCCTTGCTAACGTGGAAGTGGGCATCGCCATAGCCGGCCAGTTGCGGCAGGTGGGTGACGACGATGACCTGGTGGTCGGCCTCGGCCGCCAGCCCCCACAACTTGCGGCCAACGATGTCGCCAACGCGACCACCGATGCCCTGATCGATCTCGTCGAAGATGAGCGTCGGCGTCTCATCCACCTGAGCCAGGGCCGTCTTCAGGGCCAGCATTAGCCGCGCCGTCTCGCCGCCACTGGCGACTTTGGCCATCGGCTTCAGCGGCTCGCCCGGGTTGGCCGAGATGAGGAACTCCACGTGATCGATGCCCGTCTGGTCGAAGGCCAGTCGCTGCTCGTCGCCATCACGCGTGACGTAGCAGCCATCGGCCGCCGGCTGGGTCTGGAAGTCGACGCCGAACCGCGCGCCCTCCATCTTCAGGTCGGCCAGGTGCCGTTCGACGGCCGCCGACAGCCGGGCCGCCGCCTCGCGCCGCCGCGCCGATAGGGCCGCGGCCAGCCCGCCGATGCGCCGCAGGAACTGTTCGCGCTC
>CXWK01003602.1_pt1 | contig 11389 bp, 3 predicted proteins | sample 590851 | NCBI WGS metagenome assembly CXWK01 (sample SAMEA3498364, study PRJEB10139) | wastewater metagenome | biome: wastewater treatment plant; material: activated sludge | place: Denmark | collected 2014-08-01
AGCCATTGTCCCAACGCCAGCAGACTGCCGGCGTTCCCAGCGTCGGCCGCAACCGCGGCTTCGTACGCACGCCGGGCCGCGTCGGGCTGACCCTGACGCCGCAAGAGGTTGCCCTGGTTGACCAGGAGGGCGGGCGTGTTCGGAGCCAGCCGCAGTCCCTGCTGCAGCGTGGACAGCGCGGCCGCCGGTTGGCTCTGCGCCGCCTGCAGGCTGCTCAGGCTGCTGTAATTCCCGCTGTAAAGGGGATCCGCCCCGATTCCGGTGCGATAGATGCGCGCGGCCTCGTCCAGTTTGCCCTGATTGCGTGTCAGGTCGCCCAACGTGGCCCAGGCCCAGCCGGAGGCAGGCGCACGTTCGGCGGCGGCGCGGCCAAAGCGCAGCGCCGCATCGGCCTGCCCGGCCAGGTCCGCCGTACGCGCCTGCGCAATGACTGGGGCCGGATCGCTGGCATCGAGCGCGGCGGCCGTCCCCAACAGCGACTGGGCGTCTGTAAAGCGGCCCTGATCAGCCAAAACCGCCGCCAGCGCCGTGTACGCACCGAGGTAGGTCGGTTCGACCGCGATCGCGGCGCGATAGGCAGCCTGGGCCTGGGTGATGTCGCCCTGGCTGCGATAGGCGTTGCCCAGGCTCACACGCGCCCAACCCGACGCCGGGGCCGCGGCCACAGCGGCCGCCAGTTGGGCGCGCACCGCAGCCGGCTGTCCTGCCCGGTCAGCCACCTGGGCCAGGTTGACATACGCGCCGGGATTGGTTGGGCTGAGGGTCTGACTGCGCTTGAATGCGGCTTCGGCCGCACTCAAATCACCCTGGGCCAGGTACAACTGCCCCAGCGCGATCGGCGCGGCGCTGTCGCTTGGATCCGCGGCCAGCGCACGCGTCAGGTCGCTGCGCATGGCCGCCGGGGTGGTTTCCAACTGGGCCAGGCCGATCCACGGCGCGGCCGTCAGCGGCGCAAGCGTCGCCGCCTGCTGCAGTGCGCGCCGGGCTTTGTCCGGCTGGCCTTGCTGGCGGTAAAGGGCGGCCAGGGACAAGGGCACGGCCGGATTCGCCGGCTGGCGCGTCTGCGCGCCCAGCAGGACAGCTTCCGCGGCCGCCGGCTGCGCCGCGGCCTGATAAAGGTCGGCCAGCGCCGTCGCCGTCGTCACGTCGCCCGGCCGGCTGGCCAGGGCGGCGCGCAGGCGGGCGATGGCGGCGGGGCGTTGACCAGCGCGGACCTCGACATTTGCCAGCGCCCACGTCGCGGGCAGGTAGCCCGGGCTGAGGGTCAGAGCCTGTTCGAGCGTCTCGCGGGCGCTTTGGAGATCGGAGACCGCAGATTGGGCAGCGGGCGGATGGGCCAGGCCGGCGCGGGTGAGGTCAGCGAGGGTCGCCATGAGATCAACCGCGCCCGGCGCGGTCTGCAAGGTTTGGGTCAGCGCCGCCAGGGCCAGGTCGGGCCGGTTCTGTTGGCGCCAGGCCGCGGCGCGCGCCAGCGCGATGGCCGTGGTGGCTGGTTCGCGGGCAGATGCTTGATCGAGCGCGGTGGTCACCTGAGGCCAGGCGCCCTGGCGCTGGTACAAACCGGCCAACCCCAGGTAGGGCGCGGCCAATGAGCGGTTGAGCGCCGCGGCATAGGCGTAGAGCGCCGCCGGTTCGGTAGACGTGAGGACGGTTGAAGAGTGAAGATCAGATGGGACACGCAGAGCGGAAAGGTCCAACGGGGGCAATCGCCCCGCGGCCAGTCCTTGCGCGTAGGCTAACCAGGGCGCGGGGTCGGTGGGGTCGGCCTGCATCGCCTGACCCAACGCCTGCGCAGACAACGAGCGCTCGCCTGCGGCTTGCCACGCCTGGGCGAGACCCAGCCAGCCGTCGGCGCGGCTCTGATCCAGGCTGACGGCCTGGGAAAACGCCGCGCGCGCGGCCACGGTGTCCGCGCCGCCTAACTGCCACTGCCCCACCGTCACCTGCAGGCCGACATCGTTAGGCATCCGCGCCTGGCCCTGCTGCAGCGTCTGCCAGGCGCTGGCGCGCTCGCCCAGCGACATCTGCCAATTGGCGAGGGCTATGTAGGCGTCTGTGTTCAGCGGCTCGGTCGCCATGGCTAAAGAATAGGCAGTTGACGCAGCAAGCGGAGACCGAAGATCGGAGATCGGAGACCGGAGACCGGAGACCGGGGCGGGGTGATCTTGCAGGAAGTTGCCCAGGGCGACGAGGGGGGCGCCGGCAGCCGGGTTGTTCGCGATGGCATCCTGCAAGAGGGCGACCGTTTCCGTGATGCGCGCCTGACGCGTCAAGAGATCTGCCAGGGCCGCGGTCACGTCCACACGCGTGGCATCGAACGTCAACGCCGCGCGGAACATCGTTTCTGCGTCCGTCGCGCGTCCCTGTTTCTGGTAGACCTGGCCCAAGACCAGCGGCGCGCCGCCAAACGCGGGATTGATCTGCACCGCCTGCAGCAGGTGAGTTTCGGCTGCGCTTGCTTCCCCCTCGACCAGCTCACGCGCGGCCAACGCGGTCAGCGGCCAGCCGAGCGCGGGATTGCGACGCACGGCGTCCTGCAGTCGCGCACGCGCAGCCTGTGGATCGCGGCGCGCCTCCAGCCCGGCGAGGGTGATCAAGAGGCCAGGGTTGGCTGGATCGAGTTCGATGGCCGTCTGTAAGCGCGCTTCGGCCTGCGCCAACCGCCCGGCCTGGCGATCGAGGCCGGCCAGCGCCAGCGCCGCGGTTGAGCTGGCCGGGTTGAGGGCCAGGGCCTGTTCGAGCCAGGCGCGCGCGTCTCTGAGATCAGAGACCGGAGATTGGAGATCGGAGGCCGGAGACCGGAGACGTTCGTGAGCCTCAGTCGAACGACTGGAGAGAACACCGGCGATGGCAACCGGCAGGTCAGGTGAGCCGGGCATACGCCGTTGGGCGTCAAACAGGAGCGTGAGCGCGGGGGTGAACTCGCCGGCCACGCGCAGCGCCTCGGCCTGGGCCGCGGCCACGGCCGGATTCTGCGGCTCCAGGTTGACGGCCATCGCCAGGGCCGCTTGCGCCCCGGCCGTATTGGCGGCGCGTTGGCGCCAGGCGGCCAGGGCCAGCCAGGGCGCGGCCAGCGATTGGTCGCGCTGGGCTGCCTGGCGATACATGGCCGCGGGGCCGTCTGCGGACTCTTCGGCGGCGGTGATGCCGCCCGGAAGAGCCTCCAGCAGCTTGCCGCGTTGCAGCCAAAGGTCGGCGCTTGTGGGCAATGCTTGGGCAGCCTCTGTCAGCGTCGCCAGGGCGCGGGCTGGGTCGCCAGCGGCCAACCAGGCCTGCGCCAATCCCAGGGGCGCCGCGGCCAGGCTGTGATCAAGTTCCTGGGCGCGTGTGAACGCGGCCCGTGCGTCGGCGTAGCGTCCGCCGTGCAAATACCACTGCCCGCGCGCGCTCTGCACCGTGGCATCGGCCGGCGCCATTTGCACTGCGGTCTGTAGGACGACCCACGCGGCGTCACGCTCGCCGCGGGCCAAATACGCAGCCGCCAGGCCGGTGTAGCCGGCGACGTAGAGCGGCTCGACCGTGAGCGCCTGTTTGAAGGTCATCTCGGCCTCAGCCCAGGCGCCTTGACCGCGCAGCGCGGTCGCCAGCGCGGCGCGCGCCCAGGCCGAAGCCGGGTTGAGCGCAACAGCCTGACGCAGCTGCGCAATCTGCTGCGCCGGCTCACCCGCCAGCAACCTGGCATTGGCCAGGCCCACATGCGCCGCGATGAAGGTTTGGTCGGACGTCAGCGCCGCCGCAAACTGCTCGGCAGCGGTTGGGTGCGGCTCGCGCTGACTGACGGCCAGGTTGCCCAGGGCCACATAGAGTTCAGGGCCTGGCGCGGCTTCTAGTCCCTGCGCCAAGACAGCCGCCGCCTCCGCAGGTTGTCCGCTCACGATCAAGGCGTCAGCCAACGCCAGGTAGGCGTCCAGGAAACCACCGGCGACGCTGATGGCCTGGCGATAGGCAGCCAGCGCGCCAGGCAGATCGCCTTGACCGCGGCGCACATTGCCCAGCAAGACCCAACCATCGCCGGCCAGGGGCGCGGCTTTGACGGCGGCTTCGGCCGCGGCCAGGGCGCGCGTCGGGTCGCCGCGCTGGGTGAAAAGCAGGCTCAGGTTAGTTGAGGCGGCAGAGGCCGTGGGATCGCGGCGCAGCGCGGCCTGGTATGTCGTTTGCGCAATCTCGAAATCGCCGCGGCTGCGCTCCAGATCGGCCATGGCGGTCAACAGGGTGGCTGAAGTCGGATTGGCCTGCAGCCCATCGGCCAGCAGATTGGCAGCCGCGTTGGGATCGCGTTGCGCCGCGAGAAGCTGGGCCAGGTTGACAAAGGCATTGACGTAAGTCCGGTCCGCGGCGATGGCGCGACGATAGAGAACCTGTGCGGCGGCGGCATCGCCGGCGCGTGCGTTGGCTGCGGCGAGTGCAGACAGCGCCCAGGCGGAGTAGGGCGCGGCGCGCACGGCGGCCTGGTATTCAGCTAGCGCGCGGGTTGGAGCGCCCTGCCGCGTGAAGACGCGCGCCAGGTTGACATGCGCGCCGACGTTGCGCGGGTTGATCTGGATAGCCTTGTTGTACGCAACGACGGCTGCGGCCAAGTGGCCGGCCGCCTGCTGCATGTCGCCCAGGGCCTGGTAGGCCTCATCCGCGCCCAGCGAGGTCACCGTCATCGCGTCCACACCCTGCTGCGCGGAGGCGAGGGCGACTCCCAGGCGCCCCTGGTTCTGAAGGTAGTGGGCCAGGGCAGCATAGCCGTCGGGGTCGCGCGGCGCCGCGCGAATGGCCTGGCGATACCAATCTTCCGCCTCGCGCGTCAAGGCCAGCGTCACCGTGAGGGTCGCAGTGAATGAAACCGCCGGCGCAGCCTCGACCGCCGGATACTGGGCGTCGGCTGCTGACGCGGCGTGGGTGCTCTGCAGGGCCAGGTTGCCCAGGGCAATGTAGGCGCGAGCATCTTGGGGCGCGATGCGAACCGCCTCTTGAAAATGCGCCCTGGCCTGGTCAAATTGGCCCTGCGTTTGGGCCAATTGACCCCAGGCCAGCAGCGTGTCCAGCGGACTAACAAGACGAGCCTGCTGCACCGTGACGGCCCGACCGTACCAGGTATTCGCCTCGGCGTAGCGACCCTGGCGATGGAAGACGACGGCCAGGCCGACGTAGCCGTCTGGCTCGGTGGGATCAATCGCCAACGCGCGGCGGAAAATCGCTTCGGCCTCGGTCAGGCGGCCGCGATCGCGCAGCAGGTTGCCCAGCGGAGTCAGGAATTCGAGATCATTGGGAGATAGGCGGAGCGCGCTTTGATACGCCTGCACGGCCGGTTCGGTCAAGCCCTTGCTGCCCAGCAGCGGCGCCAGTTTGCTGAAATAGGTCAAGGTGTCCGGCGGAATGGTCGCCCCGATGGCGCTGGCATACGCCGCAGCCGCCGCGTCCGGTTGATCGAGCAGCAGCGCCAAATCGCCCATCTCCTGGAACCACTCGCCATGCGTGTTGTCGGCCGCGGTGGCGCGTGCGTACAGGGCCAACGCCTCGGCCGGTTTTGCCTGGGCCGCGGCGACGCGCGCCAGGCCGGCGAGGGCGAATGGAGATTGGAGACCGGAGACCGGAGATTGGAGACCGGACTTGTCCTGGGCGGTGACATGGGAAAGAGCGTCGGCCGCGCCGGGGTAGTCCGACGACTCGAGCAGGGCCTGGCCCAGGCCGTACCAGGCGATGGCGGAGTCGCCCTCGGACTTCGGCGAGCTCAGTCGAGCCGCCACGGCGCGGCGGAAGGCGTCGGCGGCCTCGGCCCAACGCTGTTGGCCGAGCAGGGTGTTGCCGGTCAACACGAGCGAAGGCGTCGTCGGGGAGATCACCCGGTAAAGCTCGAAGCCGTCGCCGGCGAAGAGGCGTGTGACTTGCAAGTCCGACGCGGCGCTGGCGGCCGTGGTCAGGGTGCGCAGCTGCCAGGCCAGTTCACGCGCGTCGCGCAGCAGAATGAGATTGGTCTGATAGCGCGCCAGCGTGTCGAGCAGCGGCCCATCCACGAAGCGGGCGCGGGTGAAGGCATCTACATCCTGGCTGCGCTGAATCGCTTCGGGCTGGCGCGCGGCCGGGAATTCTTCGCTGGTGGTGGTGTAGCGGTGCGCCACGACGTAACGGCGGCTGACCGCGGCCGGAATGACCTGGTTGGTCTCATAATCGCTGAGAATGACCGCGTCGTCGGGCAGCTGCCGCAGGGCCGTCTCCACCGAGGCCGGCAGATTGCGCGGCACATCGAGCGTCGCGGCGAAGGTCTGCATACGCCCTTGAATGGCCGGGACGCGCGCCAGGGTCAAGACAATCAGCAGCGCGGCGAGGGCATACTCAATCTGCCATCTTGAATCTACAATCTTCAATCTTGAATTTATGATCTGCAAGCCCCTGCGCAAGCCGTAGAAAAGAGCGGCGCCCAGAATCAGGGCAAGGGGCAGCGGCCAGGTGAAACGATAGAGCATCCACGGCGTCACCACGCGGCCGACGATAGGCGCCAGCCAGGGCGTGAAGGCAATCAGCACAAAGGGAATCGTGGTCGCCAGGATGAAGCGCGCCAGCGGGCTGCGCCGTACGCGCAGGAGAGCCAGCGGCGCCAGCAGCAGCGCCAGCAACGTGCCCGCATCCCACAGCAGATCCGGGTGGCTCATGTAGCGCGCGGGGCTGAAGATCAAGAGGCCCTGGCCGTTGATCTGGCTCCAGAGGCGGTAGAGCAAGAACGGATTGGGCGCGCCCGGCGCGGGCGTGACGATGAGCGGCTGCAAGCCAGGCATCTGCAGGGCGTCGCGCCAGAGGAAGGGCAAGATCAGTTCGGGCGCTTCTTGCAGCGGTAGATTCGCGAACGACGTCGGGAAAAGATAGGCGGAGCGGGTTTCTTCCACCTGTTGGCGCAGCAAGAAGGGAAAAATCAACAGTCCCAGGATGATGGCGCCCACGCCGAGGCTGCGGCGCAGGCTGGCCCAACTGGGACGAATCAGCCAGGCGAGGCCGGCCAGCGTCCCCGCGGCCACAGCAAAAAAGGCCGTGTCAATGGGGTGAATGATGAGCGGCAGGCTGCCCAGCGCAGCCAGGGTCAGGCTTCTGGAGAACCGTAGGTCACGCCGGAGGCGTGACGACGGCGTCTGCGGCGCCTCACCCTCCCCTGCATCCGCACCCTCTGGCAAGGAGGCCGGGCCCTCGAAGACGGCCGCGCTTCTCCCCCCTTCTCCTCTCCGCAGCGCGGAGAGGAGAAGGGGCCGGGGGTTGAGGTGAGGCCGCTCCCTGAACCAGTTCGGGACGCCTGGCCCGTTTCGGTCGCCCAGCGGCGAGGCGCGCGCCTGCAAGGCGCGGTGTACGAGGGCTAACGCCACAGGAAGGACCACGAACAGGAGCATGAACTTGTCAGAAACGATGCGCCGAAAAAAAGCGTAGGCCAGGTTGCCGTGGCGGTGGAAGGGCGCGGCCAGGAAAAAGAGCACCTGGAAGCTGGTCAAAAACAGGGCCAGGTCACGCCGCCGCGTCAGTTGGCTGACCAGGGTGTAGAGCGACGCCAGGGCGCTCAAGGCCAGGAGCGCGGGCAGATAACGGCCCAGCGCATCGGTCAGGTCAGCGCCGCTGACGCGCGCCAGGAAGGCCGGGATGATGCCCCAGGGATTGAGCGCGGCGCGCGGCGGCACAGGCAGACCCGTGCCAAAGAGCGGGTCAAGCCCAGTCAGCGGGCGGTCTTCGAAGACGACACGCGCAAAACCGAGATAGGCAATCTGATCGCCATCCAACCCGCCGCGGCTGGCGATGACTGCGACGCTGAGGAGCGCCGCGAGGAGAAGGATGGTGAGGGGGAGGTTGGAAGACAGAAATTGAAAATTGAAAATTGAAGATTGAAGATTGATGGTTGGGGACGAGGGGCGAGACCGACGTAGGGGGAGGAGGGCCAGCAGGCCCAAGAGCAGGGCCAGGCCGCCGAAAGCCCATTGAAACGCGGTCAGATTCAGATGCAGGGCGAGTACGGCGCTGGCAGGGAGAATGAGCAGCGCGAGGCTGAGCGGGAATGCAAGGCCAACCCGTTCCAAGAAGTCGAGCGGCATGTCGGCGCACAACCAGCGCATCAGCAGCCAGCCAGGAAGCAGCAAGACCAACCCGTACGCCAGGCTGACCGCGACCGCGGGCGGCAGCCGTGTCAGCAGGTTCGATAGAGCCAGGAAGAGCAGAAAGAGAAATAAGACGGCGCTCACAGGCAGCGCGCGCAGGCGTGTCCAGATCATAGCGTGAGCGATTGTAACACGCCGCAGGGAAAGTGCAAAGTGCAGAACGGAAAGTGCAAAGTACAAAGCACCAAAGTGCAAAGTGGACCGAGCGTCCTTCGTTCAGCGTTCATCATTCAGCGTTCCTCCTCAGCCCCACGGCCAGGATAGCGACGCCGAGCAAGCACAGGCCTGCGCCCAAGCCCAGGGCCAATGGGGCACCCCAGGCGCTGGCGCCGGCGCCGATGAGCAGGCCGCCAAAACGGCCGGCGCCGATGGTCAGCAGGGTGTAGAAGCCGAGGACGCGGCCGCGCAGATCGTCCGGTGTTTGCAACTGCACCATCGTGTTGGTGAGGGCCTGCGACATGACGAACGCAGCGCCACCAACCGCCAGCAGCAGGGCTGACAAGCCAAACGTGGACGACAGGGCGAAGGCGATCTGGCTGAGGCCAAAAACCAGGCTGGCGCCAATCAGCAAGGGCAGGCGTCGCGCGGCCCGGCTGCCAGCCGCGCCCAGGCCGCCGCCGACGGCGCCCGCGCCCACGGCGGCCATCAGCAGGCCCAGCCCGGTGGCGTCTACGTGCAGCACCTCACGCGCGAACACGGGCACAATCACGTACGGGGCAAAGACCAGGCCGCACAGGCTGAGGATGCCGATGAGGCGTAAGAGGGTCGGTTGGCGCCGCAGGTAGTCGGCGCCCGCGGCCACGCTGCCGCGCAGCGACCCGCGGCGGCTGAGCGCGGCCGGGAAGGGCAGTCGCAGGCGCAGCAGGGTGAGGATGACGACGCTGAAGCTGGCGGCATTGATACCAAAGCAGCCAGCCTCGCCCACCTGGGCAATGAGGATGCCGGCCAGCGCGGGGCCGATCACGCGCGCGGCGTTGAAGGCGGCCGCGTTCAATCCCACGGCATTGGCCAGATCCGCCGGGCCGACGATTTCCAGCAGGAGCGTCTGCCGGGCCGGTACGTCCAATGAACCGAGCGCGCCCAGCACGAACTCGAGTGCGATGATATGCCAGACCTGGATCACGCCGCGCGCGGTGAGGACGGTCAGGATCAACGCCTGCAAGAGCAGTCCACTCTGCGTGAGGATGACCAGGCGCCGCCGCGGGACGCGGTCGGCCAAGGCGCCGCCCAGCAGGGTAAGGGGAATGACCGGCAGCAGCGGTAAAAACCAGGTGGCGCCGAGGGCCAACGCCGAGCCGGTCAGCCGATAGACCAACCAGCTCTGCGCGGTGGTTTGCATCCAGGCGCCGCTTTGTGACAACAGTTGCGCGGTCCAGAAGCGGCGAAAAGCAGGATTGCGCAGCGCGCTGAAGACCTGTGGCATGAGGCTGCCTTACCCCAGGTAGCCCAGGCCGGTCAGGCGGGACGCGACCTCGGCGTCGTAGGCCGCGTCGGCGCCGCTGTCCGAGCCGGGGGATGCGGTCAGGCTGGGTTGATAGCGCAGCGGCCGCTGCGCCAGCGCCGAGCCAGGCTCAAACGCGTCGAACAACACGCGGCCATCGAGATCATCGGGCAGGGGCACGCCCGCCAGGTGCAGGATGGTCGGCGCCAGGTCCACGATGCGCGCGCCGGTGATTTCAGCCTGCTGGCGAATGTCCGGGCCGTGCAGGAGGCACATGCCGAAACGGCGGTTGTTGCCCTTCCACTGCCAGTGCGCCTCGAACGGATTTGCCTGCGCCAGGCCGGCCCGGTTGTGATACTCATCGGCGTTGAGGGCCAGCAGATCAGGGCCGTCCGCCGCATAGGGGCCTTGAAAGGCCTCGTCGCGGCGATAGACCTTGACGAAGACACGCGCGCCGGTCTCCGGGTCGCGGATGGCCTCGATGCGTGCGATCAACTCATCGCACAACGCCTGGTACGCCGCCTCCGTGGACGCCAGGTCACGGTTGATGTACACCGGCCCCTGTGCCAGGGCGNNCTGTGCCAGGGCGAAGGCGCGCGTGCGCGTCCAATCAACACGCTGCACGACGGCCTGATTGCCAAACTCGCCGTAGACGCCGGTGCTGCTCGGCAGCAGATACGCGACCCGGCGCATGAGTTCAAATGGGAAGAGGCGCTTGAGGTGCAGCACATCGAGCAGGCGGCTGATCGCGGTGCGGTTGAGGCCTAAACGGAAGAGCACATCGGCCGGGCGCGTGCGCGTGAAAAGATAGCCCTGCTGCTTGAGCCAGGCGTTGAGGAAGAAGGCTTTGGCGACCCGGGCGGTGCCGTGATCAGACATGACCAGGGTGTAATCGAACTGCGGCGCCAGTTCGCCCAGCCATTTGTCCACCACCTGCCAGGCCCACAAGGTTGGCTCTTCATCGAAGAAGAAGTGCTGGATGCGGTTGAGGTCGAAGGTGGTGATGTGCAGAAAATCCACCGGGTCTTTGCCATGCAGGTACGCGGCCGCGGCGAAGGTCTTGTCAATGACGCGCAGCGCCTCTTGCACCACCGGGCTGTCCTTCGTGGCGTTGAAGAAATCGCCCTTGATGTTCAGCTCGTAGTCCAGCGTCTGCTCCAGATCGGCCGCCAGTTCCGGCGGAGAGGTGTAGCCGGTCTGGCTGACATCGGGGCCGCCGCACACCATGAAGCCGTTGAGGGCTTTGGGTGGATAGGTGCGCGGCACGCCGATGACGCCGGTGCGCAGGCCGGCCTGGTTGAGATAATCCCACACTTCGGCGCTCTTGAAGGTGTGCGACGTGGGGGTGATGACCTCACGCGTGCGCGGGTCAAGCTGCTGCCACCAGAAAACGCCCAGTTTGCCGGCATACTTACCCGCGGCGTAGCACTTCCAGGCCGGCGAGGTCACGGGCGGCAGCGCGCTCTCCGTTTCGCCGCGCGTGCCTTCAGCCACCAGGCGCGCCAGGTTGGGCAGCTTGCCGTCGCGCAGCCAATCGCCGATGAAATTGAACGAGCCTCCATCGAGGCCGAAAACGAGAATTCGTGGTTTGGACACAGGCGTCTCCTTTAGGAAGTGCAAAGTTGGGGCCGGAAGTTCGAGATTAGAGATTGGAGATCAGAGATCAGGTGCGTGAAAGGCGAATGATCTCCGGCCTCTGGTCTCCGGTCTCCGGTCTCCAATCACTGTGAACCGACCGTGCGCAGGACGGACAGCATTACCTCAAGATCATTTTCCTGCACATAGGGGTGCGTGGGCAGGGTGAGCAGGCGCTGCGCAATCTCGGTCGCGCCGG
>CXWK01008860.1_pt1 | contig 11385 bp, 7 predicted proteins | sample 590851 | NCBI WGS metagenome assembly CXWK01 (sample SAMEA3498364, study PRJEB10139) | wastewater metagenome | biome: wastewater treatment plant; material: activated sludge | place: Denmark | collected 2014-08-01
CAGAGCGGCGTGTCTACACCGGCGGGGGCCCTTCAGCCCGGCGCTACGACTACAACGCTCGTCGTCGGGGCGGACGCGAAGACGACTTCAGTCCAGAGCCAAACCTCGAGGCACTGCCGGCGCCATCATTCAACTGGCACGCTAGACAACGTGCGACGGGCGATCGCCAGCTGGATGACGCGCTGCTGACCCTCTTTATTCCCGCGCCCCACCTTGGCCTGATTGGTGATCCTCAAAAGATTACGGGTTTTGATCGCGGGCGCCTACGTCGCAGCGACGCACAACGGGCGGTATCTGCGCACCTCCATGCACTATTTCGCTCACGACCGGGGCGTGACATACGAGTCCAAGGCAACAGCCGCACCGGGAACGTATGGCGCGCGCTCATCCGGCTGGAAATGGCTCATGCACCGACGTGGTTCCCCTTCCGAGATTCGCTGGATTCCTGGGCGACAAAGTCAACAAACGAAAGCGCCAAAGCCGTGGCTAGGGAATGGCTCCGCGAGGCGCACGCCTCGCACGGACTGACAAATTCCGTCGTGATCAGCGCGACAGAGCTTGAGGATCTCGCGGATTTGGCACTTACCGGCCCAGGGGTAGTGCTCAATCGCGCAGCGCGGCGAGTCTTTGGCGAGCCAGCTGATCCGACCATGGCGATGAAACAGACTCTGGACCTTTCACTAGGCGCGTTGCGGACCTATCTCGACGAACCAGAGTTTCATCTCACGTTGGCGGCACATGGCAGAGCGACACCCAACCACCCCAGCAGCGTGCGCAGGGCAGTGTGGAATGGGAATCTCGAGGCAACGCTCGACGAGTATTTCGCAATGCATGCGGGGCTCGGCGTCGAACAGATTGATCCGGGCCGCGAGAAGCGAGCGGTTGACGCATTGACGCAGGCCCTCGCAATCCGTGTATCCAGCGTTCGGACGCAGCCGCTCGAATCTGAAGACGGATTCCGCCTCCGCTGTCACACGGCAATGCCGTTCGGTCTGACGGCCGACAAAGACGAGCGCCGCGGCGACGAGGGAGCTGAAGCCCGGCCAGATGCGCTGCGGCAAGCCTTCAACTCACCCTTTCGTCCGTTCGTTCTGGCCACGACGTCGATCGGTCAGGAAGGTCTCGATTTCCATGCTTATTGTGATCACCTGGTTCATTGGGATTTGCCGAGCTCTCCTGTGGACCTTGAGCAGCGAGACGGGAGAATCAATCGGTTCGGAGGTCTCTCGATTCGAAAGGCCCTTGTCCGCAACCATTTCGCGAACGCCTCCCTGCTGCCGTCAGGCGGGAGTCCGTGGATGATGATTACTCGTGCCTTGAAAGAGACGAGCGCGGGAATGTCGCCGTGGTGGGGTACAGACGGCGCCAAGATTCAGCGAACGGTCTTCCTGCCGCCCCTTGCGAAACAGGACGGCGAGCTGGCCCGCCTCCTCGCGAGTCTCTCACACTACCGACTGGCTCTAGGCCAATCAGACCCCGACCAGTTGCTCCGTGCCCTGCATCGCCGAATCGAGCGAGCGGAAACCGAAGACGAACGCCGAGCTCTGAGGGACTGGCTTACTGGACTTCGTATCGACTTGGCGCCAATTCGATGGATGCCTTCCGACTAGTTCACAGCGCCTGCTTGGTCCAGCCATAACGCTCAGCAGCAACGTCCATACATTGAGTGTAAAACGCCTTAGTCTTTAGAAAGCTCAGTCGATCTTCGTCCAGTTGAATCTTGTATTTCGGCTCTAGAGCCGCCTGACGAATAGCCAGGCGGACTTTGTTAACACCCAAGGACACCAGCTCGTCCTTGAAGTCGGCTTCGACGCCAAGCGAAGTGCCGTAGGACTCAATCCAACCTGGCAATGACGAGCTGTTGAGCACTCCCTGGATAAGCAAAGCCCAGAGAAGGTTCTTAGCCCGCCGCACGTACGAATAGCCATTGGCCGACTCATCGATTTCTCGCGCAACCTTGTTCAGCCTGAACTGAATCTTGTACGCAAGTACGATTCGACGCGCGTCGCTCTTCAGATACCTTTCAGAGAAGCACCCGCGGTATTGGCTCTCTGTCTCGAAGACGTCATCCAGGCGAGATATGCGGTCCATCTCCCCCTGTGCAGCCAGAAACGTTCTGGCGAGGCGTTTGATCTCAATCGCCCGGCTCTTTTCTGGATCAAAGCCCTGCTCTACCAACTCCTCATCCGACATGCTCTTGAACGAGTTCTCCTGTCGTTCGTAGTGAAGGCCCTCCAATTCGTCGCGAAATTTGTCTTGAAACTCCAATTGAATTGGATCGCTGGCACGCAAATTAGCCGGTTCAACGGGATTCTGACAGTTGGTGTTAATCGTCACCGCCGTGACGAACGGCTGGGAGGCGTTCGTCACGATCTTCGCCAGGACCCGCACCTCATTCAAACGCGCCCTGTCTTCATGCGAACAGGCCTCGAAATCGGCGCTCTCGATGAACTTCACCAGGCTCGTAATGGTCTGTGCACCGTTGAGTACTCTGGGCTCGATGATATGGGCGTCACGGTCGCCAATCTCAAGCTGTTCCGCCGCGATTGTGATCCCGTTGTGGTTGAAGGCGAACGCGGAGGCCGGCGCTCGACTAGCGACCACGTCCCCCAGTGCTGCGCGGATCTTCATGTTGATTGGGCCATCCGGGTCGAGCCCAGCTCGAATATTCCGTTCAAAGAGCCGCTGGCCCATCTCCCGAAACATTCGATAGAGGTCCACCACCGGTATGAATCCCACGTGGAGCTTTTCACCGTCATCGCTCCTGCTCGAGATCACGTCTGCGAGAGCCAACGCGTACCGATGTTGCTCGGCCGTCTCCCGGCGGCCTCGCCGAGCGCGTGCGTCGTTGGAAAGAAACTGGAACTGAAGTGATACCTTCCGCCCCCCAAAACACTGGTCTAGCAGGTGCCGTTTCGTCTCTAGATCCTCACGTAGCGCCTCCAGGGAAACACTTTGATCTGCGTCCTGAGGGTCCCCGTTGTAGACGAAGTGGACCAGGACGCGATCAATTGCGGACTGGTCTTCAGCGATGCGATCGCGCAGTTCAGCCAGGAGCCGCCCAGGGCGTTCGACGCTTTCGCCAAAGATGCGCTCCATTCCTTCGTGTGCCAAACGCCGCAGGGGCCCCTTGAACGACTGATGCTGCTCGGACCACTGGCAGTTGACGAGGTAGAGATTGCGTCTATTTAAATCGATATAGAAAGCGTGGATCCCCTCGGGCGCAGCCTCGCCAAGTCCGACTTGTCGAATCACCGCATCGGGTGGCTTCTCGAATTCTCGCGCTAGGTACAGGAGAGCGAAATAATCGTCCTTGGAACCGGCATACTGCCCCTTGTACCCTGCCGAGATTTCATCGACATCTCTCTTCGAAATATCCATATTGGTTGAGAACTCCCGATCGCGAATTAGGCCGCAGATCCGATCTAGAGCCCGTGGTTACTCTCTCCCTCTCTGCTCGTTTCGTCAACTGGTTGTTGAACGCGAAGCGGCTCAGCCCAACGCCTTCTTAAGCCTTGGTCCTAGGATTGCTTGATGCTGCAACCAGCTATCTCAGCCGTCGCCGCACATACGCCTGAATCTGCGTCGCGAAGCGTTCCTGGACACCGAGCGCAACAAGCTGTTTAAGATCGAGCTTCCCAACTTCCTCCATTGTCCTCAAGCCGGCGGCTTCGAGCGTCGCGATGGTCCGGGGGCCGACTCGCGGGCGACGTGCGGTCCCCTTTGTTGCGCGCACGCCTCTCAGAAGCGGGCCGAGTGGGGAGCAGTGTTTGATGCGCTCCATTAGCTCGTATGACTGGTGGCGCATCCTGCGGAACACCGACTTGACGGCAAGAATCTGCTCATGGGTTGCATCGCCGTCCTTCAGGTGATGGTAAAAGCACCGAAGTTCGAATATCTGGGAATGGCCAGACAGGAGCCACAGGGCCGTGTCTCTCCAGCTTTCCTCAGCTCCTTCTTGAATAGAAACGGACCATCGTCGTTCAAGATCGTCACGACTGGTTCCCAATGACCTCTCGTTCAGCACAACGGCCGCCAGCATCGCGACATATGCACTCTTTCGTGCAGCAGCCTTGTCCGAACGCCCTGCCCCAGGCACGCTAAGGCCGAGTGAACCGAACAACTCGTCTGTCTTCGAGACAGCAGCAGATCCGAATATCCAGTTTCGGAAGAGCATCGACTTCTCGTCGGCAGGACATGACTCAACGAAGCCATCGATTCTGGCTGCCAGGTCTTCGCTGAACCTTCGGAACGAAGGCGTTCGATTCGACATCAGCGCCAGGACGAGTAGCTGATCAAGCCGCGAGCACTGCTTGAGCAAGTTGCCAGAAGGAGCAAGCGATAACAGGTCACGAACGAGCTGACCAAGGCCGGCCACATAGTCCAGTGGCAGGCTGGTACGGACGCCGACATTGCCAAGGACTGTGAGCCGATACTTTCGGTCATCGCTTCGGTACGCAAGAGACCGTGAAGGGTCGGTGAGCCAACGTAAGCCCTCACCGGTTCGTGCCGCCAATGTCTGTCCGCAGAGCGTGTGCGTAAGGAACGAGGACACCTGCGCCTCCTCCAGTCCAGCCTCCCCCGCTCTCGACAATGCAGTCGCAATCACTGTAGCAAGCGCGCTCGCCTCCCGAGCTTGATTGCCGTCGTCTCTCGCCTTTGCAGTACGACCGAGGGCCCGCTCAAAGGACGACGTCAGGGATGGAAGTGTCTCCTTGCGAAGGGCCTCGGCGAGCTCATCAGGCTGCCAGGCATCCTTGGCACGAACGATCACGGCGCCGAGACCGGGGCGGTCACCGCGACCGGCCCGGCCCAATATCTGGAGAAGCTGAGAAACCGAAAGGCGGCCTTCTCCGTGAAATGTCGAGTCTCTGAGGATAACGTGAGTCGCCGGCAAGTTCACGCCGAGGGCCAGGGCCGTGGTGGATACGAGGCACCGGCATTCGCCACAGCGGAAAGCCTTACGCACCCTCGCCCGTTCAGCGACCGACTGAGCCGAGTGGTAGAACTCAACGCGTTGCGAAGTCCTCGTCGACAAACGCGCGGCGGCGGCCTCAGCATCGGCGCGACGATACACGAACACAATCGCCGCGTGGGATGGTTCGTCGAGAATCTTGTCGACTTCGGCAGCGAGAATTTCATCGGCTTTCTCGCCGGCCTCAAGGGCCCATACTTCTTTGCGAAGGGCCGTTCGGGCTGAAGACTGAACCAGATCGCACGGTGCCAGCCATTCCTGCAACCGTTCCGGCGACCCCATGGTCGCAGATAGCAGTCCAAGTCGAGATGGCGCCGGCCGCGACAACATCGTGGCCACAACGTTTTCGAGCGTCGTTCCTCGACGCAAGTCCGACAGTAGGTGGGCCTCGTCGACGACCACTGTGCCGACGCTGTCGACCCAAGCCTCGTTATCTGGGTTTCGCAAGATCGTGTCGAAGCGCTCTGGAGTCGCGACAATAATCTCCCCAGTCGACGGAGGCGGCGAGCTGAACACCTCGTCTTCAAGTCGGTAGTCGCCGGTTGACAGGATGACCGAGGGCCGGACTGGAAACAAAGACTCCGGGAGGGCCCCCATTAGCTCTCGTAGAGATTCAGCCTGTTCCTGCGCCAGGGCCCTGAGTGGTTCGAGCAGAACCGCGCGCCGGCCTAGCTGCACCGCAGACATGAGCAACGCATAGCCGACCATACTCTTGCCGCTGTTCGTTGGAGCACAGACGACCAGGTTGCGTCGAGACTCCAGGATCTTCAAGCGGCTCAATGCGTCTGATTGAACTGGCCGCAGGGTTTGGCCTCGGCTGATGGCGTGAACCAGCGGGTTTGCGGCGACACCTCCCAGAGGACTCGTGTCGAACGCACCGCCCGTGGTTCCACCAGGGAGCCGCTTCACCGTTCCTCCAGCAAGCGCTTCAACGCTGGATAGAGCTCACGGAACTCGGTTGCCGAGAGGGCATCAACCCGCTCCCGTATGAGCTTTCGCCGCTCCAGCAGCGAGAGCGGTTCCGAGGATAAAAACACGGTGTCTTCTCTCAAGTCGGTCTCTGGCGCGAGCCCAAAGTACGAGACCAGGTTCTTGAGTGAAGGCCCCTGCGGAGGACTTGATCCATTCAGCCAACGCGAGATTGTGGTTGGATCAATCCTGAGCTCACTCGCCAAGTCTCTCTTTCCGCCACGCTGCAGCGAGCGGAACAGATACCGGAGATTTTCCTGGAGGATGTTGCAGCGCTCGCTCGGCAGGTTGGAGTACCTGAGGTCTTCAACCTCGCACTCCAAGGCTTCAGACAACGCCCTGACCTGAGCATCACTGACCGATACATCGTCAGCATCCCCCCGGCACAAGGCGGCCAGAGTTGCGATTTCAACGCTCGTCCGCTCGCTGAGCCATGTGGACCACGCCGACGGCTGAAGCTTCTTGCGCCAGAGGAAGAAGCGGACGTTTTGGGAGATGTTGTTGGCCATGACGGCTATGCACGAAGCATATCAACTCTATCAATAATCTGCATTTAGATATTTAATGCATATTTCTGTTGCGTTTTAGCTCAGACGACGAGAACGTCGTCGGATGCAACTTGCGGCACCGCCCTTCCAACTCAACCCGGCCCAGGAAGAGGTCGTCGCCAGAGGTCTGTTGGACAGCGGATTCAACTGTGTCCTCCAAATGCCTACAGGAGCGGGGAAAACCTGGCTCGCCGAACAGGCTATTGAGGCGACGCTCAAGTCTGGCGCGCGCGCGATTTACCTCACTCCGCTGCGAGCACTCGCCAACGAGCTCGTCGAGCGATGGCGCCACCGCTTCGCCGGTGACGAAGTCGGGGTATTCACTGGTGAATACGGGCAGCGCAAAGCCTATCCCGTCCCTTTCGAGCAGGCGCGAGTGCTCATCATGACTCCGGAACGCCTCGACGCCTGCACAAGACAGTGGCGCGCACACTGGGGATGGATCCCGCACGTCAGCCTCGTGGTGGTTGATGAGCTGCATCTCCTCGGGGAGCGGGGGCGCGGCCCTCGGCTCGAGGGTGCTCTCATGCGCATCCGGCGTCTCAATCCCTTCCTCCAGTTGCTCTGCCTTTCCGCCACGCTCGGGAATCGAGCAGAACTTGCCGAATGGCTCGGCGGGGTGCATTTCACCAGCTCATGGAAACCCATTCCAATTACGTGGAGTTGCGCTCGCTTCAAGCGAGCCACCGACAAACCGCGCATTCTCACAGAGGAGGTCCGGCGATGCGTTGCTGAGGGCGGCCAGAGCCTTGTCTTCGTCCAGTCTCGCCGACGGGCTGAGGTCCTTTCTCTTGCTCTGCGTGACGCGGGAATTCCCGCCGGCCACCACCATGCTGGGCTTGACTCAGACGAGCGTCGCAGCCTGGAGCGCGACTTCCGGGCCGGTGCTCTCCGCGCACTCGTCTCGACCGGCACTCTCGAAATGGGGCTTAACCTGCCGGCGAGACAGGTCGTCCTTTATGACCTCCAGACTTTCGACGGAAGCGACTTCATTCCCCTATCGGTCAATACCGTCTGGCAGCGTGCGGGTCGGGCTGGCCGCCGAGGTCTCGATAGCCAGGGCGAGGTCGTTCTCATCGCCCCTGCCTGGGACCGTGTCGCCGACCGATACGCGGCGGCGCAGTTCGAGAGGATCAATTCCGGCCTCGCAGACGAACGTGCGCTCGCCGAGCAAATCCTGGCCGAGGTCGCGAGCGGGTTAGCCCGAACGCGCAATCAGCTTGCACGCAACCTCCAGCAGTCGCTCGCCGCCCATCAGGGTCGCCTGCCCCCGCTCGAAAAGGCGGTTACTGACATGCTCGAGAGCGAAATGCTCGTCGAGGCCCTTGAGGTGGGCACTCGGGGGGCGACGCTGAAGGCGACTCGGCTGGGTCGAATAGCAGTGCGTCAAATGCTCGCACCGAGCACCGTTGTATCCCTGGCGAGCGCACTTCGCACTGCCGAAGCAGGACGACTGACCTTCTTCGACATTCTCCTACTGTGCTCACAGACTGACGACTGTGAGCCGCGCATCCCGGTGGACTTTGAGGAGTTAGAGGACCTTAGCGCCTGCCTCTCGGACGAACGATCGACCTTGCTCAAGGGGAGCCATGGAGAGGTCCAGGAGCGATTGGGCCTGGGAGGGCGACGATTGCTCACGACAATCAAGACCGCCCTCGTCGTCCGCGCGTGGACTCGTCGTGGACTCGTGGGGGAAGTCGCGGACACCTTTGGTTGCTATGCCTTCGAGGTCCGTCGCCTTACCGAAAGTATCGAGCGCATCCTCACGGCTGCAGTCGCGGTGTTGACGCCGCCCAAGGAGCAGTCCCTGGAGGCTGGCGAAGTGGCGCCACACGTCACGCTGGGCGATGGTCCTTCCCTTCCTGAGAGGGTCCGAGCGCTCGCGTCGATGGTGGCTCACGGGGTTGATGAGCAGGTGGTCACGCTCACATTTCTGGAAGGCATTGGCGGGACTCTGGCCAGACGACTCCGCGATGCCGGAATCGGAGACATCGAAGACCTGGCCTTAGCGGAACCCGAAGAACTGGCAAGGGTCCGGGGTGTTTCAGCGACAAGAGCTGCCCGATGGATCGGCGAAGCGACCGAGGCAGTCAAGATGCGCTCAGCCTTTTCGTTGCGGGAGACCGGACGAACGACAGACGCCACGTCAGGATCTTGGGACTCGAGCGTCGATCCGTATCGCCTCCGTCGAGCTCTGGACCTCAAGGTGCGAACCCACGAAAAGAGATTCACAGTCACCGGTGGACTTGAGCCGCATCGAGTGGCCCGAGCCAGCGACAGCCTCGTATGTGACTGCGCGGACTTCGCTAAGGGTCGCACCTGTAAACACCTGCTGGCCGTTCGGCTGCACTGCAAGGACGCCGGACTGCTGGCGCTTACCAGGCAGCTTTCAGCCGAGCCCGCCACCAGGCTCGACCTGTTCACCCTCTGGTTCGATGGAGGAAAGCGATGATTCCCAAGACCCGACCCACTCTGCTGAACACGGCGCACGGCCCGATCCGGCTTCCTGCCTACGTCCCCGTCACGACCTTCGGCGAGAAGTACCCGCTCGACGACCTCGTGCGCCCCTACCTGCCGCGGCTCGCTCCGGCGGTGATGGTCAGCTTCCATTACGCGCGCCAAATGGAGGAACGCCCGTCGCTCCCGCTCCTCATCGACTCGGGCGGCTTCGCATCTTTGTTTCAGAACGCGAAAGTGAACGAGGTCGAGGGACTCGGCGTCCTCGAGACGTTGACAGACGACAAGACAGAGACGCTGCATCCACGCGACGTCCTCGAATTCCAAGAGATGCACGCGGACGTCGCCTTCACGCTCGACTTCCCGATTCCACCTTCCATGGACCTTCGTGAAGCCAGGCGCCGCAACAAGCTGACGATAGCCAACGCCCGATGGGCGATCGCCAATCGACGCCGAAAGGACATGCTTCTGTACGCGTGCGTCCAGGGGTGGGATATCGAGAGCTACCAAGCGTGCGCGACCAAGTACGCGGCCCTCGGCTTCGACGGCATCGCCATTGGCGGCCTGGTGCCCCGTGTAAGCGACCTTGAAGGGGTGTTACGAATCGTGGAGGCCGTACGCGCTGCAGTCCCGAACAAGCCCCTTCACATATTCGGCCTCGGCAAACCGAGCATCGTCGCCTCGCTCTTCCAGCGAGGAGTCCAGTCCGTCGACTCAAGTTCGTACGTCAAGCTCGCCGCGGATGGAAAGTCGTGGGCCGATCCCGCGCTGCACCTGACAGACGCCTCGCCGAGCGAGCGACTTCACCTCGCACTGTGCAACCTCGCAATGGCGACACAACGCGCACTTCCACTATCTGCATCGTCCTTACTATTTAGCTCTCCGTTTCTTCAGACGATTTCAAGTCCGAAGGACTCACCTCGGGAGAAGAATCGCCCGGGCCGACCGCCCCACTCTCCTTTTCTGGGTTTGGCAGGTCAAGAATCGACCGTGGGCGAATCACAGGTTGGTCCTCGCTAACGACCTCCCAGCCGTCGTCGAAGCGAAATTCATCAACCCGCCCAGCTGGGTTCTGAATTCGGTGGATTTGTTCTTCCGGTTGACCAGCAGACTCGACCACATACAGCCAGAAATGCTCCCCCTTTTCCTGCGCGCACCTAAACTGCGCGGGCGAGACTTTCGCACCGTCTCCTGACCACAGTCCAGACAGGCTTTTTACCTCGATAACGCGGTCAAGCATGCCTTCGGTGTCAGTGGATTCGATGTCGTAGCCTTCGTGGTGATGGTCCATTTCGATAGGCGTTCGTCCCGCCATCAGTTCATGGCGCATCACGCTCGCAACACCGGCGCGATCCACCATCGCCCGGTGAGCCTTCGCTTCATCCGAAAGAGGCTTCCGTCTGTCAGCCATCTCTTTGGTTACAACATACGAACGCAAGGCTCCGCGCGATGAACTCTTGGTAGAGCCGCTTGACTTTGTCGCTCCCTCGCGGCCACCTCCGTTACCACCGTTTGCGCCTCCTCCCCCTTCAGTGGCCCCAGCCGGGTTCGGCGTCTCGGGTGCCTGCCCCCGCTGAGTCCCAGACTGATCACCAGCTCCGCCTTCAACCCCTCCGACTTCCTCTCCCTCGGCGGGAGCGGCCACAGAGGTATCAGTTGGGGCATCGAGATGGGGCGCTACCGCTGGAGCCTCAATCTGCACGTCCGCCGGGGCAAACCCTAGATCGTCGAGTCTCTCTGCCGCCTCCGCAATTGTGCTCGCCTTCAGAATTACCTCAACCACTGCCGCGAGATGGGCTGCGCTAGCGTCAGGAATCGCGGCAAACGCCAGCTCACGGGCAACCTCGGTCTGCCAGGCTCGGGTCTTCCGGTGAATGTATAGGCGCCCATCACTGCGATTCAGGTGGGCCGACACTTCGATCGGCGCTGGGCTTGGAAAATATCGGTCACCAAGGAACACGCGATAGAGCACTTCGAGTCTTGTTACCCAATAGACGGAGGGCATCGCAAGCCTCCCCCCAGAAAGTTGAGTCAGTGGTGAGCTTTCCAGGATCCGCCGAATTAGCGGCAGCCGATCCCCCAACACACGTTCGATGTCCGTGGCGACCACTGGGTCGTCGCACTCAACGAGGTCGATCTCAACGGCCGCACTCAACGGCTGGACGCCCGCTCTCATCAACGCAGGAGCCGATCCACTTGGTCGCTCAATGACATTGTTTGCCAAGATGTCACCGAACGGTTCCGCTAGTCGTGGCCTGTCACGGAAGAACAGCCAAGTCGGCTTTGTAAGAATCCGAGCAATATTGGGGACAACTTTCCGGTCACGAAGATCCCTGAACCAGTCGTCATTGAGCGAGTCTGCCTCCTGAGAGATAACCTGCCAGCAACTAAACGCGATCCGAAAGTCGTCTTCGCTCAGGGGTAGATTGTTGGCGT
>CXWK01012247.1_pt2 | contig 11364 bp, 11 predicted proteins | sample 590851 | NCBI WGS metagenome assembly CXWK01 (sample SAMEA3498364, study PRJEB10139) | wastewater metagenome | biome: wastewater treatment plant; material: activated sludge | place: Denmark | collected 2014-08-01
GCGACGACTTCCCGTAGGGCGCTCTCCTCGTCGGCAAAGACGGTCATGAAGTCGGAGAGGCGCGTAATGTTGAAGATCTCGCGGTAGTGCTCGCTCAGGCCGCACGTCACCAACCGCCGGTGGTTCTTGCGCGCGCGGGCCAACAGGCCGACGATGAGGGCGATGCCGGTCGAGTTGATGTAGCCGACGTTGGCGAAGTTGAGCATGATGGCCGGCGTGTCGTGGGTTTCCGCCTCGCTATAGGCCGTGTCCAGCGCGGCGTCGGCAAAGCCGTCGATGTCGCCGAAGAGATCGAGCACGGACAGGCCGTCGCGGCGGCGCACGGCGACGCGAAAGGAGTTACTCTGTGGATCCACGTTGCCCTCCGGCGATAAGATGAACGACCAGTTTCACGGTGTGGTGCACGTCGTCGGTGGTCACGTGCATCTCGTCGACCATATTCTGGATGAGAAACAGCCCCCAGCCGCGCGGCGACTGCTGCCCGGCCAGCTTGGCCGTCAGGTCGGGCGGCTCGGCTTCGGGGATGGGTTGCTTCAGGCCGCGGTCGGTGATGCTGACCGTCAGGTCATCGCCCTCGCGGGCCACCTCGATCAATACCGGAATGGCCTCGTCGTACTTGTTGCCGTGCTCCATGCCGTTCATGGTCGCCTCGGCCACGGCCGTCTTCAGCCGGTCGAGCTTGATCTGCGGCAGGCCCAGCGGCGCGACCACCTCGGCCACTTGCTCCATCGCCCGGCGTTCGTTGCCCGGCCGGCTGGGCAACTCGAAACGGGCCAGTACCTCGCGGCCGTCGCCGGGGCCGCCGTCGCCGTGCGCGCTCAGTAGCACCATGGTCACGTCGTCCTCCTGCTCCCAGGCCGGGCCGGTGAAGTCGCGCAACCGATCGAGCAGGAAGGGCACCAGGTTCCCGTCGGTCGGCTCGGCCATGAGCGCCTGTAGGCGCGGGAAGCCGAACATCTCGCGCGTCGGGCTGTGGGCTTCCACCAGGCCGTCGCTGTAGAGCAGCACACACTCGCCCGGCCGCAGCGTCGTCTCGTGCTGCTCATACTGCATCCCCGGCAGCAAGCCCAGCGGCATCCCCCGCGCCCGCAACTCGACCACACCCTCGGCCGTGCGGCGATAGGGCACGTCGTGGCCGGCGTTGGCGAAGGTCAGATGGCCGCTGGCTGGGTCAAGGAGGGCGTAGAGACAGGTGACGAACATCTTGGGCGGGATGTTCTCGACCAACAGGTTGTTCGTCCGCTCCAGCACCGCGCCGGGGGCGACGAGTTGCTCGGCCGTCGTCCGCAACAGGGTGCGCGTCGTGGCCATCACCAGCGCCGCGGGCACGCCCTTGTCGGTCACGTCGCCGATGACGAAGCCGATGCGGCCGTCGGGGAAGTGGATGAAGTCGTAGAAGTCGCCGCCCACGGCCCGCGCCGGCTGATAGTAGGCCGCCACCTCCCAGCCGGCCACGGCCGGCACTTCCTTGGGCAACAGGAACTGCTGGATGAGCCGGGCCACGCGCAGCTCCTGCTCGATGCGCTGCCGCTCCAACGCCTCCAACTGCTGCTGGCGCACGAGCTGGGCCACGCGCACGGCCGGCGCGGCCTGCGTGGCCAGGTTGCCCAGCAGCCGCCGGTCGTCGGAGGAGTAGTCCTGCTCGCTCAGGCGTTGGCCGAGATTGATCAGCCCGACCAGCTCCCCCTGGCTGACCAGCGGCAGCGCCAGCCGAATGCCCGCCGCGCGCAACGCGCGCACGCCGGGCGAATCCAGGGCCAGGCGCTCAACGTCGATCACGCCGCTCTGGTTGGCCTGCAAGTGGGCCAGCAGCGGGTCGCCGGCTGGGATGTCGAGCGGCACGACCGGCGCGACCGGCGCGGGCGCGACCGGCGGCTTGACGGGCGGCGTGTCCGGCGTTTCTTGCGGTCGAGATCGATTTCGCCACAATGCTCGTGTCGTCATAGTGCCCCTATCGTAGCCGATGATCGTCTCCTGATCGTTACGAACCCGCGCCGAGACAGGCCAATAGCGCCAGAAAGTAGCCAACAAACGTTACGAACCGTCCGTCCGGGTGTCAATCGGTGTGGCCGCGGCCGTCGTCGGGTCGCGCCGCTCCCATTCAGCGGCGTAGTGCGGCCCCATCTCGCGGAACTCCGGAGCCAGCTTCATCAGCCCCAGGTAGTGGACGGCGCGACGGGCGGCCAGACCGACGATGGCTACGTAGGTGGGATAGGACAGCTCCAGGGCGGCCAGGGCCTCGACCGACATCTCGCCGGCCATGACCGCGCTGATGAGCTGCACGATCTCGACTGCCTGCTCGCCGACGACGTGGCCGCCCAGGATCAGGTGCGACTGGCGGTCAACGATGAGCTTGCAGAACCCCTCGGTGCGGTCGTCAATGACCGCGCGATCCATGTTGATGTAGGATGCCAGAGCGACAACCACGTCATGCCCCTTCTCGCGCGCCGCCTTCTCCGTTAGTCCGACGCTGCCGTACTCCGGGTCGGTGAAGCCGCCGTGGGGGACGATCTGGGAGCAGTACTCGCTCGGCTCGCCGTCGCGGCCGTGGGCCACGGCGTTCTCGGCGGCGATGCGGGCCTCGTAGCCGGCGCTCTGCACCAGCATCATGCGCCCGTTGATGTCGCCGGCGGCGAAGATGTGGCCGGCGCTGGTGCGCAGCGTATCGTCGACGGCGATATAGTTGCGCTCGACGCGCACGCCGGCCGCCTCCAGGTTTAGATCGTCGACGTTGCCCGGCCAGCCGACGGCCACGATGACGGCATCGACCTCGATCACGTGCACTTCGTCGTCGCGCTTGTAGCTGAGCTTCAGGCCATCGCCCGTCTTCTCCACGCGCTCGACGCCACTCATGCCGCTGACAATGGTGATACCCCGGTCGGTGAAGGCTTTGGTCAGCGCCTCGGTCACGGCGGCGTCCTCGATGGGCAGGATGTGGGGAGCTACGTCGAGCAGCGTCACCTGCGACCCGAAGGTGTTCATGATCGCCGCCAGTTGGCAGCCGGTGGCCGCCCCGCCGACAACAGCCAGCCGCCGCGGCAGTTGGCGCAGGTTCCACAAGTCGCCGTGGGTCAGCGCGTGCTCCGCGCCGGGGAAGGGCAGCCGTCGGGCGTGGCCGCCGACGCACAGGATGAACCGCTCGGCGCTCAACTGCCGGCCATCGCCCAGCGCGACGGTGTGGGAATCGACGAAGCGCGCCGTGCCCACGCCGACGTAGACCTCCACGCCGGAGCTTTCCAGATGCTTGAGCATCTGCTTCTTGGTGTGGATGCCCTCGACGACTTGCAGCGTGTGACCCATGAGACGGGCGAAGTCGACTTCGGGGCGGGGGCCGATGAGGCCATAAGCCTCGTGCTGGGCCGTTTCGCGCATCAGCCGCGCGGCGTGGGCCAGGACGCGCGTCGGCACACAGCCGTCGTTGGTGCACGTGCCGCCCAGCCGATGACGCTCGACCAGGGCCACACTGGCCCCCAGTTCACGGGCGCGCAGAGCGGCGGTGACACCGGCCGGCCCGCCGCCGATTACCAGGACATCGTACATGGTACTCCTCAATTCAATGGAATTTAACGCCAAGACGCAAGGACGCTAAGACGCCAGGATATGAGTTCGTGTGAAGAGTCGGGCCGTGAACAGAGTTTACAAACCGTTGACAACGCGGTGAATTCCGTCTTTGACAACGCGCTGCCCAAAGTTGATAACTAGAGCGAGCTTATGACCGGTCAGTCGCAAGTAGGTAAGCGCCTGGCTTTCAAAGACCAGATTGTGTTCAACCGTCGCTTTGACCTCAACAATAACCTTATCTGCGACAAGCATATCCAGTCGAAGAGGTGCTGCCAGTATGCGACCCTTGTAAAAAACGGGCACCGAAAGCTGTCGCTCCACATGCAATCCCCTGGACGTTAACTCCCAACAAAGCGCCTCTTCATATACGCTCTCCAGAAGCCCGGGGCCGCCCAGAGTACGGTGAACCTCTATGGCTGCGGCAACGATACAGCGGCTAATCTCATTTTCGTCCATTAGAGCCAAAAGATTAACGCAAAGACGCCAGGACGCAAAGGCACAGAAGAAACCCTCTTCTTGCGTCTCTGCGTCCTGGCGTCTTTGCGTTGAACTCTACGCCAATTGCAGCCCTGGATGTTTACTCCGTCACCATCAACGTCGCCACCATGCCGTGCGCCGCGTGGGCGCTGAAGTCGCCGGCCAGGTCGGGCAGGAAGCAGATAACCGTGTACTCGCCCGCCGGCAGGTCCCAGGTCACGTAGCCCGTCTCGCCGGGGCTGTTGGGCGCCCAGAAGGCGATGTCCTCGAAGGGCGGCGGGCCTTCCGTCTCCTCTTCCGACTGCAACATCGCCAGCACGTCATCGACCGTCGCCCCCTCGCTCAGCTTGACGATGGCCATCTCGTGCCACTGCTCGCCCTTGTTGCTAATCTGCCACACCTTCGGCCCGGCCTCGATCTCGGCCGGGATGGCGAAGTTGAAGTCAACCAGGTCAACCACCACGTCGGCCGTGGGGGCGGTCGCGCCGCTCGGCTCGCCGGCGGTGAAGGGGGCCACGGTGGGCGGCCCGTCCTCCGGGAAGTTTATCAGGACGTGCCGGCCAGGCTTCAGGTCAACGATGACCTTGCCATCGGCCGTATTGCTGGCTCCGCCCAAGAGCGAGACCAGGGCCAGGGCGGCCGTCGGGTCCGGCTGGCCCAGCGCCTCGTTCAATTGCTCCAGGGTCGCACCCTCATTGAGCCGCGCCAGGCCCGCATCCGGCGCCACCGCGGTGTTGAAAGCCACCACACCGGACGGCACTTCCGCGGCGATAGTGGGGCCGGCATCGCCCATTTCGATCATCACTTCAGGAATGTCGCCGGCCGCTTCTTCGACCGCCGCTTCCCCGCCGCCCATCATCGTGCACGCGCCCAGCACCAGCACCACGAGCATTAACACACTCGCCACCAACCCTATGCGCCGCAACTTACGATTCCACATCATCTTTCAACGCTCCTTTCAAATGGGTCTCCAGGATTTATGATGGCAACCCTGTGTCATCACTGAAGGCAGCATAGCCGGGGAGCGTCTGCTAGGCGTTACGAAGCAAGCGCACAAGCAAGGCTATTTCTGTAAAACGGTCTACAGTGGCGTCTGATAAACGTTACAGGTCGTAGAATTGCATGTCACTTCCGAACGATTGTTCCAACTGCGCCTCTACGGTATAATTAGGTCATACAGTACATTATGAGCTGAGGCGATCTATGAGTGATGTTATTAACGTTGTTGAGGCCAAGACCCACTTTGCCGAGTGGATGAATCGCGTGGCATACCAAGGCCAAAGAGTGGTCGTTGAGCGACATGGGAAACCGGTCATGGCCTGGGTAGGCATGGATGATCTGGCGCGACTGGAGGCGATGAGCGTACCACACAACGTCCAGCAGCAGCGCCTGGCGGCGCTGGCCCTGGCTGATGAGGCGCGCGCTCAAATTCGAGCGGAACGTCACGGTCAGCCCATGCCTGACTCGACCGAAACGCTGCATGAACTGCGAGAGGGACGCACGCATGAAGCAGATCTGCGTTGATGCCAGCTTTGTGCTAAAGCTCCTGCTCGATGAGCCAGACAGTCCCCAGGCCGTGGCGCACTGGTCAGAGTGGATCGCCAATGACTACGAGATAGTCGCCCCTTTTCACCTGGTGTTTGAGGTTGTATCCGTCTTGCGAAACAACATCTACCGCAAGACTATTAGCTCCCAGGCGGGTGAAAAAGCCTTGGCCGCTTTTCTGGCGCAGGACATCACCCTGCTCCATCCGCCAAGCCTGATCGAACAAGGCTGGCTGGTTGCTACGCGATTGAACCGCCCCACTGTCTATGACGCCATTTATCTGGCCCTGGGTGAATTGATGGAGTGCGAAGTGTGGACGGCCGATCGTCGGCTCTACAATGCGGCTGAGGCAACGCTCCCACAGCTTCGATTGCTAAACTGAGGCACGCTCTGTTTCTAGATCCTCCACCGGCCGCACCCACACCGACACATGCTCCGGCTGCATCGTCTCCTGGATGACCCGCGCCAGTTCGGCCGTCAGGGCATCCAGGTCGGTCTCGTCGCGGGCGGTGGCGGCGAAGCGGGCCAGCACCTTCTCGGCATCGTACTTGCGGCGGAAGAAGCGCCGATCAATGATGTCCTGCACCCGGCGGCGCAGCGGCAGAAAGAGCGCGGCGATGAGCAGGGTGGACAGGACGACGGCCGGCGCGGTGTTGCCGGTGAGCGGTGTCAGGAAGCGCTGCAACACAACCACGCTGCCGAAGTAGACCAGCGCCAACAGCGCCGTCAGGATGGCATAGGCCGTCGTCCGGCGAATGAGCACCTCGATGTCGAACAGACGATAGCGCAGCACGGCCATCGTCAGGCCCAGCCCCATCACCGGAATGCCCAGACTGGCGACGACAGTGAACGCATAGGCCGCCTCACCCACCCAGCCGAAGGCCGCCGGGAAGTTGAATAAGAAGAGCGCAATGCCCAGCGCCAAGCCGCCAAAGGCCCACAACAACTGGGCGCGGCTGACGCTGTCGCGCATGGTCAGGACGCTGTGGCCCAGGCTGACCAGCGATGCCAGCAGCATCAGCAGCGTGCCAATCCAGCCGGGCTGCCAGGCGTCGGTCGTGACCAGGGCCACGAGAATCAGTGCGCCCACCAGAAATGGCCCATAGACCAGCCAGGGATGACGCAGAATAATCGGTTTCGGCCGTGGAAAGACCAAGGTGAAGGACAGCAAGGCCGGCGCCAGCAGGACGCCGAAGATCGCGTAGCTAAAGAAGCCCGACAAAACTGAGCCAAACGGGTCAAAGCTGGTTGACAGGCCATCGGGCAGCAAGGCGCTGATCGCTTGCGCGCCGATGACCGCGACAAAGATGAGCAACGCTCGCGCCGCCGGGTCGGCCGGTCGTTTGAGAAAGGCCAGGAAGCCCATGCCCACCAGCGTCATGGAGCCTAGAAACTCGATGAGCCGCGAGAGGGGGTGCGTCAAGCCTGTAAGAACAGACCCCAGCGTCCAGTGAACGATGGTGACATCGACGGCCATCGGCTCATCGTTTCGTCTGATATCATAGCCCACCACATTGCCGGCCGACCAGAACGTCGGCGTCTCGCCCTGCGGGATATCGCCCAGCGGCGTTCCCTCGATACCGACAACCATGTCGTTGACCATCAGGCCCGACGGCGCGCCGACCAGATCGGCGTAGTACAGCAAGTCGGCCGCCCCCAGGTCGTCGGCCGTGAACAGCCAGCCGTCCGTCGGCAAAAAGTAGCGGTAGACAAGCTGGGCGGTGCTGGTCAACAGGATCAGCAAGGCAAAGGCCAGCGAGAGCATAGCCGCGCGGTCGAAACGCCGTTCGTTCTGTCCTGATAGCTGTGTCGCGCCGTTATCCATTGTGGTCACTCTCCAGCGTCGCGGCCGGCGAGGGTCGCCCACCACGAGACAAAATAGGCAGCGCCGCCCTTGACTTATGCCGGTTGATGTCGCCCCAGTGCGTAGCCCAATACCGCGCCATAAACCAGGTGAGCCGGGACGAATTGCGCCGGCGAGATGTCGGCTAGGGCAATCCCCAATCCGGGCAGCAGCACAAACCGGGCCACCACCCACACCACCAACCCATAGACTACGCCCAACAGCCAGCCGTAGCGCCGCCAGTCTACGCCGCGCCTGGTCAGGAAATGCAGAATCAGGGCCAATCCTACGCCATACAGCCCGGCCACGGCCAGGTGCATCAGCCCCCCGGTCAGCGGTTCGCCGCTACCGGCGGGGTCAAAGCGGCCGAGCGTCTGCCCCGGCCCCACCCCGCCGATCAATCCCACGACCACCAGAAAGACGCCCATCACCGCCCCGGCCAGCAAGCCCGACAGCAGGCCATCCACAACCACATCGCCGATGGCCCGTTTCCGCTGCGTTACGAAACTCGTTCTCTCCGTCATCACCCTATCTCCTATTATGCCCTTGGTGGACAGAATAGCAGGGGATCGTCTCCTGATCGTTACGAAACTTGAAAGCATGTTAAAATGGAGACGAAACATGCCACTCCATCTGTTTCTTCTCGGCTCCCCCCACCTCGAACGCGACGGCCAAACTCTTGAGCCGGACACGCGCAAGGCGACGGCCCTGCTGGCCTATCTGGCCGTCACCGGCCGCTTCCACACGCGCGACACCCTGGCCGCCCTGCTCTGGCCGGAGATGGACGACGCCCACGCCCGCGCCGCCCTGCGCCGCACGCTGTCGTCGCTCAAGGCGGCCGTCGGCGATCTGCCCCTCTACGTCACCCGCGACAGTCTGGGGGTCAATAAAGATGCGTTGTGGTGCGACGCGACCGAGTTCGAGGCGGCCATCAGCGCCGTGGCCCACCACAGCCACGACGCGGCCGACCTGTGCGCCGGCTGCCGCGAGCAATTGGCCGTGGCCGTGGCTCTCTACCGCGACACGTTCCTGAGCGGCTTCTCCCTGCGCGACAGCGCCGAGTTCGACGACTGGCAACTGGCCACGGCCGAACACCTGCGCCGGCTGCTGACGACGGCGCTGGCCGGGCTGGTGCGCGCCCACCACGCTGCCGGCGACCCCGCCCGCGCCATCGACTACGCCCGGCACTGGTTGGCCGCCGATCCGCTACGCGAAGAGGCCCATCGCTGGCTCATGCAACTCCATGCCGCCACCGGCGCGCGCGACGCCGCCCTGCGCCAGTACCGCGAGGCGGTGCGCGTGCTCGATGAGGAGCTTGGCGTCGGCCCTCTGCCGGAAACGACGGCCCTCTACGAAGCCATCCAGGAAGGGCGCATCGTGCCCGCCAGCGCCCCACCCCTGCCCGCGCCCGCCCCGCCCGCCCCCGCCACGCCGCCCCTCATCGGCCGCGACTCGGCCTGGGATGCGCTGCGGCAGGCTTATGCCGATGTGGGCACGACCGGCCGGCTGCTGGCCATCACCGGCGAGGCGGGCATCGGCAAGACGCGCCTGGTGGAGACATTTCTGGCCCACGCCCGCGCCGGCGGGGCGACGGCCGTGGCCGCCACCTGCTATGAAGGCGAAGCCGACCTGGCCTACGCCCCTTTCGCCGCCGCCCTGCGCGCCCTGGCCCGCCAGCCCGACGGCGCGGCGCGGTTGGCGACCGTGCCCGCCCAGTGGCGCGGCGAGGCGCTGCGCCTGACGCCGGAGTGGGCCGAGGGGAGCGCTACCCCACCCCGTGCCGATCCGCCCGGCCCTGGCGCGCAGGCCCGCTTCTTTGCCGGGGTCAGCGAGGTCATTTGCCATCTCCTGTCCGGCGCGGTTCCCGGCGTGCTCTTCTTCGACGACGTGCACTGGGCCGACGCCGCTTCGCTCGACCTGCTGGCTTACCTGGCCCGGCGGCTGAACGACCTGCCCGTGCTGCTCGTTGTCGCCTGGAGCGAGGCCGGCAGCGCCCCCCGCCTGCGTCGCCTGTTGACCGAAGCCCAGCGCGCCGGAACCGGCCGCCTCATCCCGCTGACCCGCTGGCGGCCGTCGGACGTGCTGAGCCTGGTCATGGCCGACGAGCGCCTGAAACCAAAGGCCACGGCCATCACCGACCGCCTCTACCGCGAAACAGAGGGGCTGCCCTACTTCGTCGTCGAGTACCTGAACGCCCTGGCCGGCCGGCCCGACAACTGGACGATGCCGCCCTCGGTGCGCGACCTGCTGGCCGGGCGGCTGGCCCTGGCCGACCCGGCCGAGTTGCAACTGCTCCAGACGGCGGCAGTCATCGGCGGCTCGTTCGACTACGCCAGCCTGTTGGAAGCCAGCGGGCGCAGCGAGGAGGAGGTGGTCAGCGGGCTGGAGCGGCTGCTGGAGCGCGGCCTCATCCGCGAGGCCAACCACACGCCCCGTGGCGACTGGGACGAGCCGCGCTACGACTTCAGCCACCAGCAGTTGCGCGCGCTGGTCTACGACGAAACGAATTTGGCGCGGCGGCGGCTACTCCACCGGCGCGTCGCCGCCGCGCTGCAAACCCCGACGCGCGGCGCGAAGGACAGCGCCGCCAGCCTCATCGCCTACCACTACCGGCGGGGCGGCCACGACGCGGCGGCGGCCGATTTCTACCGCCGCGCCGGCGACTATGCCCGCGCCCTCTATGCCCACCGCGAGGCGCTGGAGCACTATCAAACGGCGCTGGCGCTGGGCCACCCGGCCACCGCTACGCTCTACGAAGCCCAGGGCGACCTGCGCACCCTGATGGGCGAGTACAGCGCCGCTCTGCGCGCCTATGAGTCAGCCGCGGCTCAGGCCGAGCCGGCCGCGCTGGGCCGCCTGGAGCACAAGCTGGGGCAGTTGCACGAGCGGCGCGGCCAATGGGAACTGGCCGACAGCCACTTCTGCGCCGCGCTCGACCAGTACCGGACGGCCGACGCGGCGACCGAACTGGCCCGGCTGACCGGCGACCGCAGCCGCGTCGCCTATCGCGGCGGCGACCTGGCCCGCGCCCGCGAACTGGCCCAGGAGGCGCTGGCCCTGGCCCAAAGCGCCGGCGACGCCGAAGCCGAGGCGCAGGGTCACAACGCGCTGGGCATCCTAGCGCGGCAGGAGGGGGAGTACGCCGCCGCTCAGACCCACCTGGCGCGCAGTCTGGCTTTGGCCGAAGCGGCCGGCACGCCCTCGGCCCGCGTCGCCGCGCTCAACAACCTGGCCCGCCTGCGGGCGACGACAGGCGACATCGACGCCGCGCTGGGGCTGCTGGAGCAGGCCCTGGCGCTTGGCGTGCAGCAGGGCGACCGCCACCACGAGGCGGCGCTCTACAACCATCGCGCCGACCTGCTGCACCGCGCCGGCCGCGAGGAGGAGGCGATGGCCAGCCTGAAGGCAGCCGTCACTATCTATGCCGAGATTGGCCTGGAGTCGGGCGATTGGCAGCCGGAGGTGTGGAAGCTGACGGAGTGGTAGTTGGTGGGGAAGTATTCAGTAGGTCAGTAGGTCAGTAGGTCAGTGACGAACTGACCTACTGACCTACTGACTCACTACTCTCCCGTCTGTTCAATGACGAGCGGCGCGCCGTTGCGATCCGTCGTCGTGCTCAACACATAGCCGCCATAGGTGCAATCCCCCTGGACGACCTCGCGCACCTTGCCCTCGACGGTCAGGTTGTGGGTGGTGTTGGGCAGCAGGTCGATGGTGATGACCTTGGGGAAGGTGTCGAAGGGGGCGGTGAACGTGCCCGATTCGGTGGTGACGGTGATCGTCTCGCCATTGCCCAGATCGACGGTGATGGCCTGGGTCAACTGGTCGGTCGGCGACGTGACCGGCTCGACGGTGAAGAACTCCGGCGTGGCCTGGGGGCACTCACTGACAGGCGTCTCGCCCGCGCCGGCCGTCGGTTCCACGTCCACACTGCCGCC
>CXWK01007967.1_pt1 | contig 11361 bp, 10 predicted proteins | sample 590851 | NCBI WGS metagenome assembly CXWK01 (sample SAMEA3498364, study PRJEB10139) | wastewater metagenome | biome: wastewater treatment plant; material: activated sludge | place: Denmark | collected 2014-08-01
GCAAGCAGGCTGATCCGAACGCCCAGGTGCTGTTTGCGGGCTTGGCCAACAGCTACGCCAAGCTCAATTTCTATGGCGATGTCCTGGCGATTTTCGCTGAGGATCCCTTGGCAAGGGATCATGGGTTTTTCCACGATATTCTGGCGACGCATAGCTATTTCCACGCCTGGAAGTCCTGGTACCATGTCTACCGCGCGGCGGCTGCAACGAAGGCTCATGGGCTGGACAAACCGATCTGGCTCAACGAATCCGGCGTCACCGTGTGGAACGACTACCCCGGGCCGGTGTGGGACCCCATGAGCGCCCTCAGAGCCACGGCCGACGAGCAGGCCGATTACGCCATCCAGTCCGCCTTCTATGCCGTGTTTGCCGGCGCGGACAACATCTTCCACTTTCAGCTTTATGACGGCTGCGGCAACCAGCCGGCCGGCACTGACTTCCCACCGCATAACAGCGAGCTTTGCGACGACAACGGCGAATATCAGGGCAAGCCTTGCGCCGGCGACGCCAACGGCCTCTTCCGCAACCCGACCGACATGAGTTGCTTCACCCAACACCCGCAACCCGGCAGCGCACGGCCGGTATTGGCCGCCTTCCAGGTGTTGACGACCCACTTTGTCGATGTAAAGCCCTACTGGCGTGCGCGGGAGGGTGAGGCTGGTGCCTGTCCAATGCAACAACCCAATGGAACCATTTACGCTCAGCCGCCGCAGGAATGGGTCGCTTTCTATCGCGAATCCACCGGCGAGCGAATCGTCGGCATGTGGACGCTTTGCGACCGTGAGGAGACGGCCATCATCGACGCGACGAGTCCCGACGGCCGGGCGACGCTGGTATTTGCCGATGGCACGACCCGGCAGATCGCCGCTGTCGACGGCCATTACATCATCGAGCTGCCGCCGGCCGCCAATCGTAACCCGTTCCCCGGACAGAGCATTAGTCCAGTATTTGCCATCGGCGGGTCGCCGGTCATCCTGATTGAGAAAGAGTCAAGGACACCGCCCAATCTGCCCTATAAATCCCACGCACCCATCGTAGTCGGTGGGACGCACTGGCCCGAACTCAACTAACCGGAGGCATCCATGGAAAAGCCAATCTTGTTCGATTTCCCCTACAGCTTCGAGACGGAACGCCTGACGCTCCGCGGCCCTCTGTCGGGAGACGGCCGCGGCGTGCGCGAAGCGGTGCTTGAGTCGCAGGAGGATTTGAAGCCCTGGATGCCGTGGGCGGTGGAAGTGCCATCTGAAGAGGATTATGAGGTCAGGGTTCGCGAGGGGCAGCTCAAGTTTCTGGCCCGCGAGGATTTGTGGTTGATGCTATTGTTGAAAGGCACCAGCACGGTTATCGGCGGCAGCGGTCTCCACGGCATCGATTGGCGCGTACCCAGATTCGAGATCGGCTACTGGGTGCGTTCGAGTTATGCCGGACAAGGCTACATTACCGAGGCTGTCGAAGGCATCACCGCATTTGCCTTTAGCACGCTTGGCGCGAGCCGGCTGGAGATTCGCTGCGACGTGAAGAACACGCGCAGTGCGGCCGTGGCCCGGCGCGCCGGATATGTGCTGGAGGGTACTTTTCATAGCGATGCGCGCGATCACTTCGATCAGCTTCGCGATACCTATGTTTTTGCTCGGGTGGCAGATCGGGGGAATAGCAAATAACGTGATTTGAAGGGGTGTTCACGAACGAACCGGGATCCGGAAAATAATCGCGCCTAAATCACCCACCCGGGCGGGCCGGTAAACGGCCGAATGCTTTCCTCACCCAGAACAAGCCGAACGCTCTCCTCAAGCGTCATATCGCCGTTGATCACCGCCCTTTCATATCGGCTGGCCCAATGATGGATGAGGCCGCGCCCTTTGCGCAGCTCAACCAGCATAATCTGGGCCAGCGGCCCTCCTTGTTCCAGGAAGCCGGATTGGACGTAATCCGCCTCGATCTGCTGGTAGTCGTAATCCACGCGAACGATCTCCGCCTGCCAGCGATCCTGTCGCCAGGTGAATTGTCCATAGCTCGCGCGGCGGTCTTCATCGAAAGGGGAGCCGACCGAACCGATATTCACCACCCACGTGTTATCCACCTGGCGCATTAGGGGGCGATGCGTATGGCCGGTTACAAAAACGGCCGGAGCCGGGGCAATTTGCCGGCGAATCTCTTCGTCGGGTGTCATCGGGTAGATCCCGTCCCGATTGCTGCGCATGGAGGCATGCACGATTCGCAATAGTTGGCCGTCCGGGCCGGGTTGTTCGAAAATATCCGGTAGCAAGCGCAGCAAATTGACGTGGTTGACAACCTGGCGCAATGCAAAATGGGCAAATTGTTTCATCTCGAACATGGGGCCGGACAAAGGCTGATCGGGGTCGCCGCAATCGAGCACGAACTCCTCGTGGTTGCCGCGCAGCAGATGCCACCTCTGAGCTTGATATCGCTCAACCAGCAAATCAAGACAGTTTCCCGACAGAGGGCCTCGATTGATGATATCGCCGTCCACGACGACACGATCAGGTGACCAGGCGTCAATATGAGCGACCACTGCTTCCAGCGCAGGCAGATTGCCATGGATGTCGGAGAGAACCGCGACTTTCATCTTCGCGATTATAGCGAATGCCGGGCAAGGGGGCGCAAGGAAAGCAGCAATTCGATTTTGCCGCCGGAATTTGATATGCTGGTCGGCGTGTTTGTCTTTCTGTCGAAGTTCTTGCCTTTGTTCATCTTCCCTCTGGGGGCCATTGCCCTGCTGTTGATCGCGGCTTTCTTTTGGCGGCGCGGCCGTCGGGTATTGGTATTGATCGCCCTCGCCGTCCTGTGGTTGGCGAGCAGTCGTTACGTCGCCTACAGCCTGATCCGCGATCTTGAGACCCGCTACCCGCCATTGGCATCGAGGCAGCAAGTGGACGCCATCGTCGTGCTGGGTGGCGGCACGCGTGGCGGCGATCCGCCGCGGCCGATGGTTGAGGTGAATGAGGCCGGTGACCGCCTGCTCTATGGGGCGGTGCTCTACCATGCCGGTGCTGCCCCCATCGTGCTTGTAACGGGCGGCAGCATCGAGTGGCTTACGCCTGAAGGCATCGGCCCCGAAGCGAACGATATGTCGTCATTGATGGGCTTGCTCGGCGTGTCGTCCGAGGCCCTGTGGCTGGAGAGCCGGTCGCGCAATACGTTTGAGAATGCGCTCTTTAGCCGGCAGATGCTGGCCGATGCGGGCATGGATGACATATTACTGGTCACTTCAGCCATGCATATGCCCCGCTCCGTCCCTCTCTTTGAAGCACAAGGGCTGCGCGTGACACCCGCGCCGACGGACTTCCTGGTGTCGGACGCCGAGTGGCAGCATCTATGGCGCGGCGGCCCGACCTCCACCCTCATTAATCTGTTGCCGAATGTCGAGTATCTTACCTACACCACCCGCGCGCTGAAGGAGTACATCGGCCTTGTCGTATATGCCCTTCAGGGGTGGTTGTAGTGCCCGCGAAAGTCGCGGTGCTTCGCAGGCGAACTCAGAACTGATCCAGGAACTCATCCAGGTCTTGCTTCAATTGAACTAATGACGGGTCATGGATATACATCATGTGCCCGGCCTCGTAATGTTTCATGAGCACGTGGTCGCGCAGGCTTTCGTCCAGCTCAAGGTGGTTGAATGTGTACTGCGTCGCCAGGTATGGTGTCGCCAGATCGTAATAGCCGTTAGCCACAAATACTCGAAGGTGTGGATTCATGCTCATCGCCTTGCGCAGGGTCTCGCCTACATTGACATAACTGTTCTGATTCTCCTCAAAGCTCCACGGATGCACGCGCCCGCTGAGGGTTTCATAGGGCAGGTCGCTGTCGAATTTTAACTCACGCCGAATGTAATCATTCAACGTGCCTGAGTACGCTCCCTGGATAATCGCGTAGCTTGGATCATACTCATGCCCTTCCCCGGCGGCATCGCGATCGATGCCTGTATAGCGGCTATCCAGGCGGCCGACGGTGCGCCGCTGATCTCGCAATAATTCTTTCACGAACCGGTGGATGTTGATGCGCAGATTTGTCGACTCAATATAGTGGGTCGATAGGCCTGTGTATTGGGCTAATTTCTTGGCTATCTCCTGCTTCCGGACGGCGGGCAGCGCATCACCTTGCATGAGAGCAGTAGCGTATTCGCCCAACGCAAACGCTTCGACTTCTGCCAGCAGGTCGTTTAGGCTGTCGGCAGCCACCCGCTTGTGATACCAGGCCGTGGCCGCATAGGTGGGCAGGAACAGAATGTAAGGCAGGTCATTGCCTGGATCGAAGGCAAGGGTCATGAAATTGAGCACCACGGAGACGAGCATGATGCCGTTGAGATACAACCCATGCCGTTCCTGAAGGTAGCCGGCCAATCCGGCTGCCCGGGTCGTGCCATAACTTTCGCCGATAAGGAAGCGCGGCGAGCCCCAGCGGTGATAGCGAGAGATGAACAGGCGAATGAAATCCCCCACCGATTCAATATCCGCCTTGAATCCATGAAACTGCTTGTCTTTTTCGCCGGGAACGGCGCGGCTGAAGCCCGTTGTCACCGGGTCGATGAACACCAGGTCCGTCTTGTCAAGCAGGCTGAATTCGTTCTCGACCAGACGATAGGGCGGCGGCAGCGAGCGGCCGTTTTCCTCCAGCACGACACGCCGTGGTCCCAGCACCCCGAGATGGAGCCAGACGGAGGAAGACCCCGGGCCACCATTGAATGCGAAGGTGATCGGCCGTCTGTTCCCGAACTCTTCACTGGATTCTCCATCCGGCGCGTTTAGTGTGTAGGCCACAAAGAAAATGGCCGCCTTGGGTTTTTCGCCTTCCTTTTCATCTTCGGCCTTGAGAATGATGCGGCCGGTCGTCGCTGTATAATGAAGCGTATTGCCGCCAATTGTGACCGAATGGGTGGTCTGCGAAATCGTGTCCGTCGGTGGGATGATAGTCGCTTGCTTTCCGTTTTTGTCTTCCTGGCTTTGGGACTGTGGTTCGGTCATGGCGTTCTCCATTTTAGCAAAGGATTATGGTTCCAGCTTATCCAGAAATTGCCAAACCGTCACCTATTTGAGATAAAGCAGTTTGGCTGACCATCCGCGGGAGCAGGGGTATAATCCGTTTCGACATGATGACCGCAGGAGTATGTTCATGAGTTCGGCAATCACCAAGACGCAACTGGAGAACGGCTTGACAGTTCTTCTGAAAGAGATGCATCATGCGCCGATGGCTACCTTTATGATCTGGTACCGGGTGGGTAGTCGTAATGAGATCTCCGGACGCACGGGGATATCTCATTGGGTCGAGCATATGATGTTCAAAGGCACGCCCACATTCCCCGGCGCAACCATGGAAAGGATGATTTCCCGGGAGGGGGGATACTGGAATGCCTCCACCGGGCTGGATTACACTAACTATTACGAAACCATGCCCTCCGACCGGATTGATCTCGCCTTGCGGCTTGAGGCAGACCGAATGGTCAATACCGTCATGAGTCTGGAAGAGGTTGAGTCCGAGCGAACCGTCATTCTGTCGGAACGATCGATGTATGAAAATCAGCCCGGCTTTCTTCTCGACGAGGAGTTGACGGCCGCGGCGTTCCGTGTGCATCCCTATCACCACGAGATTATCGGCGATACCGCGGATCTAAGATCGATGACTCGTGAAGACCTTATTGCTCATTATGAACGTCATTATTCGCCCACGAATGCCATCATCGTCATTGTAGGGGATTTCGACACGGTCGGGATGCTGTCTCGCGTCAATGAACTTTATGGATCTATTCCCGGGGGCGAAGCGACAGCGCCTGTCGTGCGCCAGGAGCCGGCCCAGGCCGGCGAGCGACGGGTTACCGTCAATGGTCCGGGGGACACGGCATATCTCACCTATGCTTACCGCGGGCCTGGAGTGATGCATCCCGACTATTCCGCCCTGACGTTATTCAATGCCGCCTTCGCCGGGGGCAGTATTGTCGGTGGCGGGTCGAATCGCAGTTCGCGCCTGTATAAGGCGCTCGTCAGCACCGAGCTGGCTGCCGGGGCTTCCGGCAGTCTGACACCGACCATCGATCCCTTCCTCTACACGATCCGCGCGGTGGTTCGCGCCGGGCGAACTATCCCGGAGGTGGAGGCTGCGCTTGAAGCAGAACTGGCTCGCCTGGTGGATGAGCCTATCACCGAGGCGGAACTGGCAAAGGCGCTGAAGAGGGCCCGCGCGCAGTTCATCATGGCCGGCGAGAGTATTTCCGGGCAGGCACGACTAATCGGCGCGACCGAGGCGATCACGGGCGATTATCGGTGGTTCGTGACGACACTCGACCGCTTGTCCGAGGTGACATTGGTCGATATCGAAAGAGTCCGCAAACAGTATCTGCATCCCCGGAATCGAACAGTGGGATGGTACGAGCCGCAAGGAGGCGCGAGTGAGGGCTTTTCAGCTCAATGAGCGGGGAAATACTCGGCTGTGGATAAGTAGTGAGGTGCAAGGTCTGTGTTAGAATCCAGAGAGATGGTCACCGAGACGGATCCATTAACCGATCTGCAGACGCTAAATGACATCTCTATCGTCCTGAATCGGTCGCATGATGTTCAAACAGCGCTTGATACATCGCTACCCATGCTCGTCAATTTGATGGGGTTGGAAACCGGTTGGATCTTTGTCGCCGACGAGGGGGCAAACGATCGTTGGGGCGGCCGTGGGTTCCGATTGGCCGCGCATTATAACCTGCCGCCTGCCTTGGCGGTGACAAACCCTGAAGCGTGGGACAAAAGTTGTGACTGCCAGGCGCTATGCCGTCAGGGGAAGATGACCGAGGCGTTTAATGAGGTTCATTGCAGTCGATTGGATAGCGCTTGGGGGGATAAGGATGGATTGGCGGTGCACGCATCTACCCCGCTTCGGTCGGGCGATCGTGTTTTGGGGATTCTTAACGTGGCCGCCCCGGATTGGTCACATTTCACTCCACGTAGCTTGAGCTTGTTGACGAATGTGGGGAATCAGATAGGTATTGCCCTCGAACGGGCGCGGCTGTTCGACGCCCTCCAGGAACAGCGTATCCATGAGCAGGCAGCTTTGCTTGATTTGTCTCAACAACTTCTGAGCCGGCGTGATCTGGACGACCTGCTGGGTTTTATCGTTGAGGAGGTACGTGAGCAAGTGCAGGCTGACGCAAGCTCTGTCATGCTGACCGGGCCAGACCCGGATTTTCTCTATTTTCGGGCGGCATCCGGGTGGCTCCATGACCCGGTGAGCGAGGGCCGCCGCGCTCCTGCCNNACACAACAGGTGCTCCAGATGGAGGATTTGCGCCTTTCCCAGCCGCCGCTATGGTCCTCGGATTGGCTGGACAGGGAAGGGTTTCGGGCGGCGGTGATGGTGCCCCTGCTGGCGGACGGGCGTTCGATCGGGACTCTGGTGATTGATTATCGACAACCCCGAGTTTTCAGCGAGGGTGAGGTCAGATTTTTACGGTTGATGGCCAATCAGGCTGCTCTGGCGTTGGAGAAAGCGCGCCTGCATGATGAAGAGCTTCAGCGCGAGAGGATGGACGAAGAGCTGACTGTCGCCCGCCAGATTCAAATGAGCATGCTGCCCGTTGACCCACCGCAACTTCCCGGCTGGCAATACGCGACCTATTTCAAGGCGGCCCACCAGGTGGGCGGCGATTTCTATGACTATTTCCCCCTGCCGGGTGAGCCGGGTCGTTGGGGGGTTGCCATCGCCGACGTTAGCGATAAAGGTGTGCCGGCGGCAATATTTATGGCTATGAGCCGCACGACCATTCGGAATATCGCCCTGCGCGGCCGCTCCCCGGCCGAAGTGCTTTCCTGGGCGAATCGGTATATTCAGGAAGACAGCCAGTCGGATATGTTTCTATCGGCGTTCTATGCTGAATTAAACGTAAATACCGGCCAGTTGATCTACGCCAATGCCGGCCACAACCCACCCCTTTTGTGGCGGGCGGAGGAGAAGGAATTTTATCGCCTGCCCGCAACGTCCCCACTGCTGGGCGTGTTGGCTAATCTTGACGTGTCTGCGACGAGTATCGACCTGCATCCGGGAGACGCATTGATTCTCTACACCGATGGGATATCCGATGCCCTGAACACGGACTACGAGGAATTCGGCATGACTCGATTGAAAGATACAATCCGGGCTTCCATCGAACGCACCTCTAATCCCACGGCTGATGATATTCAAACGGCAATCGCCGATGCGGTGCGTACTTTCACGGATAACATGATGCAGTATGATGATATAACCCTATTGATCGTTAAGCGCGACGAGGTGGCCGATGGCAGCCAGTAATTTTCCCGGCCCTGATTCCATTCGCCGGCACGTCTTCGACAACGGTATAACCGTGCTGGTGTATGAAAATATGGACAGCGGCACGGTGTCGATTGAGGGTGTGGTTTGGGCCGGCGCGGGGAATGAGACCCGAGCGAACGCGGGTCTGGCGAACTTCACGGCCGACTTGCTCATGCGTGGCACGCACAAACGCTCATTTGATGAGATTTTCGAGGAACTTGAATCGGCCGGGGCGGGCGTGTCTTTTGGCGGGTCGCAGCATACGTCCGGTTTCTCCGGCCATAGTCTCGTGGAGGATTTCGATTTAGTCCTGGATATTATTGACGAGTCACTGCGGCGGCCGACTTTTCCGGCTGAACAGATCGAGCGACTGCGTGGTCAAGTGGTGACCGGCTTGCAGATGAGGGCCAACAATACGCGTCGGATGGCTTGGTTGGCATACTATGAAATGGCCTACAAAGGACATCCCTACGGGCAATCGGCCGGCGGTTATCTCGACAGCATCGGCAACATTACCCGGGCCGATATTGTGGATTTCTACGATCGGTATTACGGTCCTAAGGACATGATCATCGGCGTGGCGGGCGCGATTACCGCCGACGAAGCGCTGCGCAAACTCGAAGCGGTCTTTGGGAAGTGGCGTAATGATCGCCAACAGGTAACGGATCTCTCGCCGGATATCGGGCGTCCATTGGGCTTGCAGAGGCGCCATGTGCCGATGCCGGAGAAACACCAGGCCGACATCGTCCTCGGTTTGCCCGGCCCGCGCCGCTCGGCGCCCGACTATCTGGATGCCAGCGTGATGAACACGATCCTCGGCGTTTTTGGGATGATGGGACGGATTGGTCAGAACGTTCGCGAAGAGCAAGGCCTGGCCTATTATGCATCGAGTCAACTGGCAGGTGGGCTGGGGCCTGGCTCGTGGACCGCGTCGGCCGGCGTTGCGCCGGACAAGGTAGAACAAGCGATTGAATCCATTCGCCACGAGATTCGACGGATCATCGACGAACCGGTGCCGACCGAGGAACTGGCCGACAGCCTGGCCTATCGCACCGGTTCGTTTCCCATGAGCCTGGAGACGAATAGCGGTTTAGTGGATATGATCACCGGCATGGAGCTTTATGGGCTGGGCCTCGATTACCTCCAACGATATAGGGAAGAGATCGACGCCATAACGGTGGAACGCATTCAGGATGCGGCCCGGAAGTATCTGAGCGCCGATGACCTGGTCATCGCCGTCAGTGGCCCGGTGGAGGCCCTCTGATGTTGGCCGTCGGAGTCGATATCTTCGAGGTCGAGCGGATGGCCGAAGGAATGGAGCGGCATGGCGCGCGGTTTTGCGATCGTTTTTTCACAGAACAGGAGCAAGCCCAGTGTGAAGGACGGGCGGCCAGTCTGGCCGGTCGTTTTGCCGTCAAGGAAGCCGTCGGCAAGGCGCTTGGCACGGGCATCGGCGATGTGGCCTGGAAGGAGATCGAGATTGTCAATGACGAGCGCGGCCGGCCGCTGCTGAGCCTTCATGGCGCGGCGGCACGGCTGGCGGCCGAACTTGGCCTGACTGAATGGGCCGTCAGCCTGTCGCACACCCGGACTCATGTTGTGGGGATGGCCGTCGCTATGGCGGCCGAGCGCCGGACGATTAATGGAACCTCGTCTGAATCTCAAGTGAAAGTCCCGGCACACAACGAGACAGGATTATAAATGGATGGTATGACGATTGCGCCGGCTCAACGTCGGTTACTTGTGGTGCTTGCCCATCCCGATGACGAGTCATTCGGTATGGGGGGCACGCTGGCCCGCTATGCTGATGAAGGCGTCGATGTCCACATTGCCATCGCCACGGACGGGGTTGCCGGATCGGTAGCCAAGGGCCACGAAGACAAATTAAAAGAACTGGCGAAAGTCCGACAGAAAGAATTGGAGGCCGCCGTGCGCGTCCTGGGCGGCAAGCTCCACATGTTGGGCTATCGTGATTCAGGATATATCGGCGATCCGGCCAACCAACACCCCGAGGCCTTCATCAACAGCGACTTCGAGGAGGCCACCGGGCGCGTGGTTGCCCTTATTCGGGAGATTCGACCGCAGGTTGTGGTGACTCATGATGAAACGGGCGGCTATTACCACCCCGATCATATCTATTGCTGGAAGATCACTGCGGCCGCATTTGAAGCGGCCGGTGGCGCGATCAGGTATCCTGAGATTGGTCCAACTCCCTACCGGCCACAGCGACTCTACTATACGGCCTTTTCTAACCGGATGGTTAAGTTGTTTACGGTGTTGATGCGCCTTCGCGGTCAGGACCCCAAGCACGCCGGGCGAAACAAGGACATCGATTGGACTCGCATCGGTATCGAGCCTCGCAAGCTCCACGCTCGCATCGATTACCGGCGCTACTGGGATGTGAAGCGTGCCGCCGGGGCTGAACACCCCAGCCAGGGCGGAGGGCCGTCGCGGAGCCGCATGCTGCCTGAATCATTTCAGCGACGCTATATGGCGACTGAGACATTTATCCGCGCCTTCCCCCCTGTCCCCGACGGTTTTCGCGAGTATGATCTATTCGCGGGCGTCGATGTGATGGTGTGATCGATTCGGAGCGCGACCAAGTAAGGAGGAACGAGCTATGACTTTCCGACGAGTAATAAAGATCTTGGGGATATTGATGGGCCTGGCGACAGCCGCGGCTGCGCTGGTGGTCGCCTACTTCACCAAACGCATGGTCGCGCCGGCGCGGCAGCCGTTATGGTCCAATCCGGCCGATATGGGCCTTGAATATGAAGACGCGCAATTTCCGGCGCTGGATAGCGTTCGGTTGTCGGGTTGGTTTATCCCCGCGACCAAGGGCGAGAATCGCAACGGAGCCGCCGTCATCCTTGTCCACGACTGGACGTGGAACCGGCTCGGCGATGCCGCGGCCGACGTCCTGGCCAATTTATCGGGCACGACACCTATAGAACTTTTGCGGTTGGCCTATGCGCTCCATTACGAGGGCTATCACGTCCTCATGTATGATCAGCGCAATCATGGGGAGAGTGCGGCCCACCCGCCGGTGACATTCGGTCAATCGGAAGCCAACGAT